>Ga0334898_1000662_pt1 | contig 50411 bp, 37 predicted proteins | sample GraSluR3_MG_10_FD_207228 | JGI IMG/M metagenome (GOLD analysis project Ga0334898, IMG submission 207228) | Sludge microbial communities from methane-producing bioreactor in Wageningen University, Netherlands - Granular Sludge_3_08-R3 | ecosystem: Engineered > Bioreactor > Anaerobic >... | reverse complement strand
GGTATTGCCATGCTAGCACTTGCCTTTATTTCAGGTCAAGTGTCGCGTATGGGAGGTGGAATTCACCAACTCTGGGGATTTCCACTTGAGGTAACTATAGCCGTTACGGCATACGTTTATGTAACAAGAGTTGTAAAAAAACCGCTTGAGCACTTAATAAAAAATATAAACCAGCTAAGTAACGGTGCCCTCAACATTACGGTTGATTCGGAGCTAATGAAGCGTAAAGATGAGTTAGGTATTCTAGCCAATTCAACATCATCATTATCAGCACAGTTAACCAGCGTTGTATCGAACATCTCGTCGAGTGCTAGCCAGCTGACCTCCGCTGCCGAGGAGCTAAACTCCAGCTCGCAAGAACTATCGATGGGAGCAAACCAGCAAGCATCATCGGTTGAGGAGGTATCGTCATCAATGGAAGAGATGGCCTCGAATATCGATCAGAATAATGATAATGCACAGCAAACAAATACAATTGCTAACAACGTATACCAAAAAATTACCAAGGTAGAAGATGCTTCGCAGAAAAGCGTTATGGCTGTTCGCGATATTGCAGATAAGATTAGCATAATAACCGATATAGCATTTCAGACAAACCTATTAGCCCTAAACGCGGCTGTTGAAGCAGCTCGGGCAGGCGAACAGGGTAGGGGATTTGCTGTTGTTGCAGCCGAAGTACGTAAGCTTGCAGAACGAAGCAGAATTGCAGCCAATGAGATAAACGAAATATCAAAAACAAGCTTAAGCATTACTGAGGAATCGGGTAGCTTGCTTAAGGAGATTATACCTGACATAAATAAAACAGCCAAACTAGTTGAGGAAATTGCCGCTGCAAGCAGCGAGCAGCGTCATGGTGCCAATCAAATAAACTCGGCAATACAAGAGCTAAACGGTATAACCCAGCAGAATGCATCGGCTAGCGAAGAGTTAGCCTCAAGCGCTGAGGAACTTTCAGCCCAATCGGAACTATTACTCGATGCAATTTCGTTTTTTGAGTTACATAAGTAGAAATTTATTCACACAATACATTGTTACAGCATGACCTTGCATAGCTACAGAGTTTTAATAGTTGACGATAATTTAACCTTTGTCAAAACCCTTTCAATGTTAGTTAAAAGCATTTTGGGGAGCCGTCTTTCAGAATTAGCATTGGCAACCAATGGGCAAGAAGCAGTAAACAAGGCATTTAACGAAAATGGTTTTGATGTTATTTTTATGGATGTTAATATGCCCCAAATGAATGGAGTAACTGCTACGCAGCTAATTAATAGATCGATGTATAGGCAAACACGTATTATTGCGGTGTCGTTTCAAAAGGATATGAAAACAGTTACACAGATGATACAGGCCGGAGCAGAAAACTTTTTATACAAGGATAACCTCACTGTAGAATCAATTGAAAAGGTTTTTTGCTAGTTTTAAAGGCTAACAAGATTGTTTTTAATAGCATAAACAGCAAGGGCAGTTGAGTTTGGTGAGCTAGTCTTATCGAGCAATTCTGCCCTATGCTTTTCAATAGTACTAACGCTTAAAAAAAGCTTGTTTGCTATCTCTACAGTTGACAATCCTTTGCATATAAGCTCAAGTACATCTTTTTCGCGTGGTGTAATTGCAATGCCAGACTTATCATTTTTTGAGCTAAGCAATTTCATGAGTAGCTCCTGCGAAAAATAGGGCTTCCCCTCAAAAACAGACTTTATTGCCTTTTCCAGCTCATCGTAGTTCGATTCTTTAAGCAAAAAACCGTTTACCCCAAGCTGCACTATGGAATCGTAATACTTAATATCGTCGTGCATGGAAAGGATGATTATTTTAACCTTTGGGCAAATGCTTAGTGCTTGCCTTGAGGCTTCAATTCCATCCATCTTAGGCATGTTTATGTCCATTAGTATTAAATCGACATTGCACTCGTTTAGTAGGCTAATTAGCTCAACACCGTTTGATGCTTCGGCTACAAGTTCAATACCTTCCATTTCTTTTAAAAGCGACTTTATGCCGTCGCGAAGTATCCTGTGGTCATCTACAACAATTGTTCTGATCATTTTTGGGTTATCTCGTTTTGCATTTTTAAACTCTTATTCTCATTTCGAAGCTAAAACCATTACCAGGTTTACTATGCATTTCATATTTTGCCCCCAAGGTTTTTAATCTGCTGGTTATGCTCATTAAGCCCAAACCCGAACTACCTTCAGACAATAAACTGTCTAAATCAAATCCAACACCATTATCGCTATAGCTTAATGTGAAATAGCTTGTGTGCTTACGCATTTGGATTTGAACCGTTTCAGTATTTGCATATTTAAGGGTGTTGTTAATCATTTCTTTAACAATTCTATAGCAAATCATCTCAATAAAGCTTGGCAATCGTTCTTCTCCAATATTCTCATCGAAATGAAATTTAACTAAGCCCTTACTTCTATCTATAAAGCTGTTAACAGCATAAACTAATCCGTAATTTGTTAGTGCATGTGGGCTAATACTATTTGAAATCTCACGAACGCTTGAAATAGCATCTTTTAGTATTTCCTCCATATTATCAATAACCTCACTCTTATTTTGAGTTTCTTCCCTTTTAACGAGCGAAAGGTACATGTTTAGGCTCGACAGTAATGGGCCAACATCGTCGTGTAAATTGCCAGCAAGCTTAAGCCTTTCTTTCTCCTCGGTTTCCACTATTGCTTTAAGCTTTTCTTGCTCAAACTGTCGGTATTCGGTTATATCATGAATTATTAGCTGAACAATTTTATGCTCAGAACCATCTAGACTACTAAAGCTTACCGAAGCATAAAATTGTTTACCGCTTTTGCTAATAAACTCACATTCCGATGTTGCATTACCGTTGCTAATGGCTTCGTTTAGTAAAAGGGTGAGTTTTTCAACTGAATTAGAGCCATCGGACTGCTCAAAGGGGCAGAACTCGGCAATATCCATTCCAATCAAATCGTCTTTGGTTACATCCAAAAACGCTTCGGCGGAGTTATTCACATCGATTATACTCCGATTTGAGATAAGCAATATGGCATCGTATGCATTTAGGAATACTGAACGGTATTTCTGCTCGCTTTCCCTTAATATTTGCTCCATTTCCTTACGAGGACCAATGTTTGCATGTGTACCTACTACTCGAAGAGGTTTCCCATTTTTATCTCTTTTAACAACCTTACCCCTTGACTGCAACCAATGCAAAGCTCCATTGTTGTCCTTAATTCTATATTCAATATTTAGCGATTCAGACCTACCTTGGAGTTGATCCTGAATAGCCTTGCTAACCCTCTCAATATCTTCTTCATAAATAATCTCTTTCCACGCGCTTACGTCCTGCGCAAGTTTCTCTGGAGCAAACGGAAGTACTTCTTCGTAATGTGGGCTAATAAAGCTATTACCATGCACTAAATCAATGTCCCAAATAACTTCGTTAACACTATTAATTGCAAGCGATAGCCTTTCTTCACTTTTTATTAACGATTTGTTCGTTTTCCTTAAAAAATGGTTTACACTACCCACTGCCGCAATGCCCATTGAGCCAAATGTTATAAAGTATATTCCTCGCCATAAAAATTCTCTGGGAGAATAGGCAAACTCATTAAAATCAATTGAGAACTTAATGTAATTGCCAATTACACCATAGCCTAAAAGTGCAAAGAGCGCAGTTGAAACTAATAAGGAAATTATACCTAAACTTACACCAAATAGGCTAGTAAGCAGGAGGGTAATAAAAAGCAGCATAAAAATACCAAGCCCAATTAGCCCGTATGTGTATAACGAAAAGATTGCAATTAAGAAGATATAGCTGAATAGAATTGCTGTGCGAGCATTGGGCGAGAGAATCTTTTTAGAAAAGTATGCAAACATTGCCACAATAGCGACAAAAACTTCTATGTATACAAAAAAATACATGCCATTGCTTATTCCTCGAATTGCCGAAACTACTGCAGACGGAACCGATACTAGCATTCCAACAAGGAGCATGGCATTGATTATTCGATAACGAACCTCCTTAAAACTATTATTTTTGCTCATTCTATAAAAATTATTGATATCAAAATTAGCCATAAGAGTATATAAAAACAATATAAGTCAGTACGCAAGCAACATAATTTGATAAACTACAGCATATTGGATTATAAACAAGGCTAAACTATGTATAAAACACCTAGAGACTATCGCATAATTTACTATTTTTGCGCCCTTAAACGAGCATGATAAAATGGTATTAAACACTGAGGTTAAACGGCGCAGAACATTTGCAATTATTAGTCACCCCGATGCAGGTAAAACAACACTAACCGAAAAGCTTTTGCTTTACGGAGGAGCAATTCACGTTGCCGGAGCGGTTAAAAGCAATAAGATAAAAAAGGGTGCTACATCAGATTTTATGGAGATTGAGCGCCAGCGAGGAATATCGGTGGCTACATCGGTAATGGGATTCGAATATAAGGGCATTAAAATAAATATACTTGATACGCCTGGTCACCAGGATTTTGCCGAGGACACATACCGTACACTCACTGCTGTTGATAGCGTTATTATTGTAATTGATTGCGCTAAAGGTGTTGAGAGCCAAACCCGAAAGCTAATGGAGGTTTGCCGTATGCGGAATACACCCGTTATTGTTTTTGTGAATAAGCTCGACAGGAACGGTAAAGACCCATTTGATATTCTTGATGAAATAGAAGAGGAGCTAAGCATTAAGGTTAGGCCATTGAGCTGGCCAATTAGCATGGGGCCTACATTTCAGGGAGTTTACAATATGTACGAACAAAAGCTAAACCTCTTCTTTTCCGATGATAAGCAAACAGTTGAACACGAATCGGTTGAGATTGCCGATATATCTTCACCTGAGCTCGATAAGCACATTAGCGATTACGCCAAAGCACTTCGCGACGATCTAGAATTAGTAAACGGTGTATACCCCGAATTCAATAACAATAGCTATCGATCAGGTCAGGTAGCCCCAGTGTTTTTCGGTAGTGCTCTTAACAATTTTGGTGTTCAGGAGCTTTTAAACTGCTTTATAAACATTGCTCCACATCCTGCCAATACAAATACTCAAACACGTGAGGTTTCTCCATTCGAGGAGAGTCTTACAGGATTTGTATTTAAAATCCACGCTAACATGGATCCTAATCATCGCGATAGGATTGCCTTTTTTAAGATATGTTCAGGTATTTTTGAAAGGAATAAACCATACCTGCACGTTCGAAGTGGCAAAAGGGTAAAGTTTTCTAGCCCAACCGCTTTTATGGCCGATAAAAAGTCTATTGTTGATATGGCTTTTCCTGGCGATATAATTGGCTTGCACGATACGGGTAGCTTTATTATTGGCGATACTATAACACAAGGCGAAAACTTAAAATTTAAAGGCATACCTAGCTTTTCGCCCGAACTATTTAGATACATCGAAAATGCCGACCCTATGAAATTTAAGCAGCTGGCAAAGGGAATTGATCAGCTAATGGACGAGGGGGTTGCACAGCTATTCACTTCGAAAGTAAACGGACGAAAAATTATTGGAACGGTTGGTGCTCTTCAGTTCGATGTTATACAGTATAGGCTTGAGCACGAGTATGGTGCGCTCTGTAAATACGAGCCAATTAGCCTTTACAAGGCTTGTTGGATTGAAAGTGATAACCTAGAACAGCTTAAGGATTTTAGGCTAAGGAAATATGCAAATCTAGCAATTGATAAAAAAGGAAACGAAGTTTTTCTGGCCGATTCACCCTACGCATTGCAAATGGCTCAGGAAAAGTTTACAGATATAAAGTTTCACTTTAAATCGGAAATTTAGGCTCAACTTGCCTAATTCACTAATTATATTTGCATTACGCCATAATTATCTAAAATAGTAAGCAAAGCCTTTTGTTTTACATATTTTTACTAACTTTATAAAGTTAAAACACAAAGACTTGCGAAAAGTAATAATAATAACCCTTTTACTGCTTACTACTTTCTCTTCGTCGCTAAAATCGCAAGAGAGAATTGAAAATTTATTCGATGAGCTTAAAGCAGCACATTACGATACTACCAGAGCAAATACTCTACTGAAAATTGCTCAGTTTTACGCCAACGACAATCCCGATTCCTCATTTTATTGGTTAAGTAGGATTGACTTACTTGAGCAAAACAATAGTCTTACTACTGCTGCAATAGACTATTATAAAGGCTTAGCCCACATTGAAAAAGCCAAAGTTTACATTCTCCACAACCGTCATCTAAACCTGGCGTTACAACAGAACGATAGCGCTATAAAAATTTTTGACCCATTGCTAGAGAATAAACCCAAAAAATACTTAGCAAATAAAATTTTACAGGGGTTAGCCACAGCATACAGTTTAAATGGTAAGGTTTACCTATTAACGGGTAGCCTTAACAGCTCTATTAACTCTTACGAATCAGCGCTTAACGTTCTCGATAGCCTTGATCACAAGGTTGGGGTTGCTAAAATGAACAACAATCTGGGAGTGCTTAACAGACGAATTTCAAATCATCCTAAAGCAATTGAGCATTTCCAAGCTGCGCTTAATTACTTTCAAAGCAACAACGATACTGTAGCTATAGCTAGTATTCTAACCAATATGGGCGCGGTTAGCCATGATATTGGTGCATACGAAAAATCGTTGGAGAGCTATTTCTCAGCCTTATCAATACTCGAAGAATTCAATGAAAAAGAGTCAGTTGCACTAACACTTGTTAACATTGGTGGAGTTCTGGTCGACTCAAAAAACGTACTTGAGAGTATTTCGTACTACAACCGAGCTCTTACAATTTTTGAGGAGCTAAAGGATGAAAGGGGTAAGGCTACAACTTTGCTTAGCAAGGGTATTGCCTACAAAGAAGCTGAAATTTTGGATAGCTCAAGTGTCTTTCTTGTGCAAGCAGAAAAATTATTCAAGCAGAACAACGATAAAATGGGGCAAGCAGATGCTCTTTATGAAATTGGACAAGTTTTGCTTAAGCAGAAAAAGTATTCCGATGCAAGATATAATCTCTCGTTAGCCCTTGAATTAGCTCAGCAAAGTAATTTTCAATCCGTAATATCTGGGGTTCAATACCATTTGGCTATTATTGCATATGAACTGGGAAATTTTGAGCAAGCCAAGCTATACGCTCTAAAAGCAGTGGATAGTTCAACCAAGAACAACATGCTATCGCTACAAAAGGATGCGCATGGTCTGCTTTCATCTATTTACGAGGATATGAGTGAAGTTGGCTTATCGCTTATGCACCATAAGCTATATTTTGCGCTTAACGATAGCCTTTATACTTTGCATCGCGCAAATAAATTTGCCGAAATGGAGGCCGTTTACCGACTCGAGCAAAAGGAGCTGGAAATAGAGAAGTTACAGCGTGAAAACGAGCTGAAAGATGTTCTATTACACAATGCTGAACTAAAAATTCTTTGGCAAAGAGCCCATACCTATATCATTTTAGGTATAATGCTCTTCCTAACAATTATTATGTATTTGCTGTTTAGGCAGTATAGGCTTAACCGAAAATCGAACAGCCAGCTACGGCAGCATAATACGGAAATATTACAAAAAAATGAGGAGATTACGGCTCAAAAGGAAGAGATAGAAGCACAACGCAATGAGGTGGAAAGGCAACGAGAAGTTTTACGAGAAAAAAGTGAACAGCTTGAGCGTTTTAACTGGCTTATTACCGATAGTATTGATTATGCGTCGAGCATTCAACAAGCACTCCTTCCTGCAAAGGAGATATTTGAGCATTACTTCACCGAGCATTTTATAATGTATTTTCCAAAGGATGTGGTAAGCGGCGACTTTTACTGGGCATACCCAAAAAACAATACCATAACCATAGCTTTGGGCGATTGTACTGGTCATGGTGTACCCGGTGGTTTTATGAGTATGCTTGGCATTTCGGCGCTTACCGAGCTAATGGGTAGGCAGATTGAGCACCCATCAGATATTCTTGATAATCTTAGGCTATTTATCATTGAATCGCTTAAGCAGGAGGGAACTATTGGTGAACATCAGGAGGGAATGGATATATCGCTAATACGCTACACTAAAGGAGATGATTTTGTTGAATTTGCTGGAGCAAACCAACCACTCTGGATTGTAAAGTTTGGCGATGATGGAATATGCAGCTTAACCGAGCAAAAAGGCGATAGAATGCCCATTTCATACCATCAGCGGATGAGACCATTTAGCTCGTTTCGAATTAGCGTGAAAAAAGGTGATATTCTTTATCTATTCACAGATGGTTATAGGCATCAGCTGGGTGGAGAAAACTTTAACCAAAAATTTGGTAAGAGTCGATTCATTGATATTTTAACTCAAAATGCCCAAAAACCGCTAGACGATCAACAAAGCATTATTGAGGATGCATTCTTTAGATGGGTTGACGGAAACGATCAGCTTGACGATATTACTGTTATCGGGCTAAAAATTTAGCCTAAACTTGTACACCTAACACAATCACATCATCAACCTGTTGGTTATACCCTTGCCATTCGGCAAACGATTTATCGAGAAATTCCTTTTGCTTATCCATTGTTAGATTACTGCTCTCAACAAGAAGATTTCTGAAGTTTTTATACATCATTTTTCTATTGCTTTCACCTCCAAACTGATCGGCATAACCATCTGAAAACATAATAAACCTATCGTTTGGCAGGTAATTAATTGTATTCAGCGTAAATCTCTTCGATGCCGATTTTCCCTCGCGTAATCCTATAGGCATTTTATCTGCCTTTAAAATAATAACCTCTTGATTTCTTAGTATATAAAGAGGATTATTTGCACCAGTAAATTCAACCTCATTTGAGTTATCATTAAATATGCAAACGGCAATGTCCATTCCGTCGCGTTGCGGATTTGCTCTGCTATCGTGAACAAGAGAATTGACCATTCTGGTTTGCAGCTTGTCAAGTAGTTCACTTGAGGTGATGTTGGGGTATTGAGTTCCAATTTCCGATAGTAGAGTTGATCCTAACATGCTTAGGAATGCCCCGGGAACTCCATGCCCTGTACAATCGGCAACAGCCAGTATAGCTCTGTTTTGAGTTTTTAAGAACCACCAGAAATCGCCACTAACTATATCGCGAGGTTTGTAGAGGATAAATGAGTCGGAGAAACATTGAGCCAGCTCGTCGATACTTGGTAGCACAGCGCTTTGGATCAGACTAGCATACTGTATGCTGTCAGTAATACTCTTGTTCTTATCCTCAATTAGCTCCTTTTGGGTTGTTATTTCCTCATTTTGAGCTCTAATTTCTTCGGCAAGTTCGCTTAGCTGATAGTTCTTTTCTAGGATATCCTTGTTGGCTTGTTCAAGTTTAGTATTCTTTTGCTCAATTACTTGTTTTTGTTTGGCAAGTAACCGGTTCTTTTTTCTAGTTGTAAATAAACCAAATATAACCAGAGCAAGAACTAAAAAGCTAAGAACAAGCATCCATATTGCTCTTTTTCGTATCTCTTTTTCCTTTTCAATAACAAGTTGTTGACGCTCTTTTTCAATTTGTAGTAGCTCAATTTCTCTTTTGCGCTGTTTCTCTTCAGCTTCATTCTGTTTTATTTGAAATTCTTTAATTTCATTTGCTTGTTCTAAGTTTTTAATGGTTGATTTTTGCAGAGCAGCTTCTTGCTCGCGTTTTACTAATTCCAACGATTGATAGGCTTTCTCGCTCTCGAGCTGCTGCATTTCTTTCTCCCTTTTTAGGATGAGAATTTCCTGCTTTCGCCTCTCAGATTCTAACCGAAGCTGTTTTAACATTAGCTCCTGCATCTCTCTATCGGCAATGTAAAGTTTTTGTTCTTTCTCTGCTTTTTCAAACTGAGCAAGTAAATCGTCGGCGCTATTTTTTTCAATTCGCTCCACGAGGGCAACAGAGTCCCGAAGGTGAGAGTAAAGCTCGTAAAACTCAAGGGCGGCTATGGGGTCGTTACCTGCTTTTAGCAATGTACTATAGGTTTTATAGCATTCAGCAAGTATGATTGGATTAAGCGCTTTTTTTGCCCATACTATTGATTCCTTGCTACGTTTCGATGCGTTATAAAGATCGCCTTTCTTGAAATAGATCCAGGCTAGCGTATTCAGAGTTTCGGCATACTGATCCGGTTTTTTGTTAGGATCGAGAAATGCTAAAGCGCTATTTATGCTTGCAATGGCATTTGTATAGGTGTTTAAATTTTGGTAACAAACTCCAATATTGCAATACAAATTGGCCATAAGGCTATTATTTACCTTTTGCAGTTTGGCAATATCGAGTGCTTGCTTAAAACTATAAAGTGCCTCATCAAATCCATTTAGCATAAAATACAGATAACCAATATTGTTATGCGCAATTACTTGACCTAACGAATCGTCAGCGTTTTGCATGATGCTAAGAAGTGAATTTGCAGAGGAGAGCGCGCTCTTGAAATTTTCGGATTCTTTGTCAATTATAATAAGCTTGTGCAAAGCCCTTATCTTTTGAGAATCTTCTATTTCCAACGTATCAGCACTTTCAAGAAGGGTTTTATAGGCCATTCTGGAATCGTTGAGATTGGAAGAGCTATAATACGAAATTCCCATATTTTCAAGAAGATAAGCGTTTAACGAATAGTCGTTAAACGCTTCGTTTGCCTTATAAGCAAGCTTGTAGTTTTCAGCGGCCTTAGGGTAAATACTATTTTCAAAATAGGCATCGGCCATATCGATATAAATACTGGGAATAACCTTTTTTTGCTCATGCTTTTCAGCAATTGCCAGTGCATTTAGGCTACTAACCATCGAATTTTCAATGCTACCCTGTGCCAAATTCAATTTCGATTGTAATCGATAGCCTTCAATAAGCGCCTTAATGCATGAATCTTGTGATGCAAAATCGATTAATACTATTAGCTCTGACTCTAGCTGTTCGTAATTCTTAGTCGTTGTGCTTAAATCAACTTCAACTATTTGCTTATATATTTCGCTACAATTGCTATTTTCTGTAGATGATTTTTGAGCGAAAAGATTATTGGATATAAGCATTGTAAATAGCAGTATAAATAGCAATTTGCAATAACATATATTTAATATGTAACGTTTTAAAGCCATTTACATTTAGTTAAAAGTGTAGGATAATCCTATCGTAAAGTTTCGTCCAACCTGAGGGCTGTAGGGCATTCCATATTCAAGGCCTGGGTACACAAACCCGCTGTACTTCTCGTTAAGCAAATTTTTAGCTTTTAGCATTATCATTAGGTTACTATCAAGCTTAATGGTTGACGAAAAGTCAAGCGTAAAAAAACCATCAACATCTGAAAATAGTTTTGAGTACAACGACTCAAAGGGAATGAGCACTCTCAACCATTTTGTCATCCAAACCATGTCTGTTCTAAAAGTAAAGTTTTTATGTGGTTGTGCCCAAAGGCTTAACTGCCCCATGTGTTTTGGCATTAGCTGAATATTCGAAACGATAAACTCAACTAGCTCGGGAGCCTCCTCGGATTGCCTAGAGAGCGATAAGTTCAACTCGCCATGCATGTTGTATTTTTTCACAATATTCATTAACCGAATAGTAGCCTGCACGCCATATAGTCGCGAAACTGCTTTTGGCGAGTTAATAAATGTAGATGCCCAAAGGCTATCGTTTGCTGCTACTGCAAACGGATACTTCTGAATATCAACGGGTACACTTGTGCTAATTATTGGGTTTGTTATCTCGTTAAAAAAGCCCGAAAGATTTGTGCTAAAGTTATCTCCAAGTTTAACTAAAACACCAAGTTCAAGCGATTTATAGCCCTCAGGTTTTAGATTTGAATTTGGCAAAGTAATGTACTTTATTCCGTTTGGATCATCCAATGGAATATATGCCAGCGATCGGTAGGTTAGTGAGGGTGGAGGAGCTTTATATGCCAAGCCAAAAGAGGTAAGTAAGGTTAGGCTTTTGCTAACCTTGTATTGCATTGCAAATCGGGGGTTAAAGCTCGATCCGTAAATTGAATTTTCATCGAAACGTGTACCAACAATAAAGTTAAACTTTTTATATGTGGCAAATCCTTGCGCAAAAGCCGAGAGGTTATGTTGATTTATTGGATTGTAACCGAACTTACCCAAAATGCCATTTGAAGGGTAGCTATACTCATTAAATGGAATAAACCAACTTCGGTTAAAGGGCTTATCCTGATAATTGGTTAAAGGAAGTATATCGGAAACAAGGTAGCTTAATCCTACAACAATTTCTGAGTTTCGCGTGGGGTTAATTGTAAAAAGCTGTTCAGCCTGAATATCGATCGATTGTGAAAATAAATACGCTCTATCCGTACTATATCGTGTGAGCCCCATACTCGAGGTATTATCCATTGCATAGGCCAAAAACGATACGTTTGTTGATGTTGAAAAGCCTTTAATATCATACGAATACGATAGGGAAAGCTGCTGAATATTATCTGCCCAGTAATTTTGAGGATTATCATACCTGTAAAACAAGGGGCTTAGTCCGAATGAGCTGTGCGATTTTCTGTACATCGTGTTATAGGTTAAACCCACACCTCTGAAATTAAGGTTAGCACCAATTAGATGACCCGATACTGCTGTAACCTCTTTTAACGGTTTTGTTAATGAACCTTGATACGATTCCCCATAGTACCTTGAAATAAAATCTTGCTCGGTTAATCCGTTATCACTGAGTATTTCGGGGGTAATACTTATTGGATTATAAATTGAACCGTTCAGGTTTACCCTTAAACCCTGTTGTTCCATTAGTGCTAATGGATTATAGGTATTGGAGTATCCACGAAATATGTCAATATTCGGATGCTCCATTTTATTTGCATAAATGGTATACTCTAGAATATTACGGTTTTTGCCTGCTATTCCTCCTACAGTGAAATTGGCGTAGTTGTACTTTTGCTCACCAACAAAAATATCAGCACGAACAAAAGTACCCTTGTTGGCCTCTTTTAGTATTATGTTTATCACACCAGTTACAGCATCGGCACCATAAACGGCTGCAGCGGGGCCATAAATAACCTCAATTCGTTCGGCCTGTCGAATTGGAAGCTGATGTCCAATAGGCATTCCAGCAACCGCTGAGGGCTTAATTGGGAGGTTATTTACAAGTATTTTGGCGTATTGATTGCCTGGTAATCCTCTTATTTGAAAACTTTCACCGTATTCACCAGTGCCAGGTTGAGAAACCCTAATCCCTGGTAAACTTTTTAAAACATCGGTTAATGTCGTATAGCCATTGTTTATTATCTCTTCGTGAGTTATTACGTAAATTGGAAAAGGCAAATCGGTAATGTTTTTGGCCGTTCTACTTACCGAAATAATTTTAACTGAACCTGTATCGGCGGTGGTTGTAACATTTTTTGCCTTTAGCAAAAATGGGTTAATATCCAATGATTTTAGACTATCATTGGGGCCTTGAGCAGTTGTAAAGTTGCTTGTGAACAAAACTACAACTAGTAGAAGTATGCTACCTTTCCTTAACATGATAGTATACAATGATTAGGTGCAAGTTATTTAAAATATTTAGGCAATGCACATTTTTTAATAGAAAATGCTTGCACTCAAACAGGTGCCTTTATTGCTTTAAACAATATTAATTAAATTGCAAAAATTCGTCAAAAAAGAGAGCATAACGAATTGCTGGTGTATATGGTAATATTATTTCAACATGGGAACACAAAAGCCCTAATTTTTCAGTAATTTTACGCTGAAACAATGGTTGTTAATATGAGTAAATTAAGCATTAATCCCGAAATAGATCCTACGTGGAAAGTTGCACTTGAAAAGGAGTTTACCAAGGAATATTTTTTCAGGCTTAAAGAGTTTTTAGTTGAAGAAAAAAAACAAAGCGTAATTTACCCAAAAGGGGGACTAATATTCAACGCCTTTAACCAAACTCCTTTTGATAAGGTTAAAGTGGTCATTCTTGGACAAGATCCTTATCACGGCCCAAATCAGGCTCATGGTTTAAGCTTTTCTGTTCCTAAGGGAGTAAAAATTCCACCATCGTTGGTTAATATTTATAAAGAGATTAGCTCCGATTTAGGTTTACCCTTTCCAACACACGGCAATCTGGAGAATTGGGCCAAGCAAGGCGTTCTTCTTCTAAATGCAACGCTAACAGTACGGGCAGGTCAGGCAGGTTCGCATCAGAATAAGGGTTGGGAGCAATTTACCGACGCTGCAATTACAAAGCTATCGGAGCTAAAGCAAGGTATAGTTTTTATGCTTTGGGGTTCGTATGCTCAGGCAAAAGCAAAGCTAATTGATGTGCAAAAGCATTTTATACTTATGGCTCCGCATCCTTCTCCTTTATCGGCTCACAGGGGATTTTTAGGTTGCAAACATTTTTCCGAAACAAACAAAATATTGAAAAGCAATAACTTAACGCCAATCGACTGGAGTGTTACTTAACCATCTCAAAAAAGTGAATTAATGAGGATTTTAGCAGATATTGATATTCCATATCTCAAGGGTGTTTTCGAGCCCTTTGCACAAAAAGTAGATTACCTTAAGGGTAAAGCTATTTCTGCAACTGATTTATTGCATACCGATGTTCTTATAATTAGAACCAGAACTGTTTGTAATGAGAGCTTGCTAAAAGGAACCCCAGTTTCGGTTATTGCAACAGCAACTATTGGAACCGATCATATTGACATGGAATACTGCAAAGCAAATAAAATAACCGTGATTAGCGCTCCTGGTTGCAATGCAGGGGCAGTAGTTCAATGGACTTTATCGGCTATTTTTTCGCTCATGGCTAATGATATTAATAGGCTATGCACAAAAACCCTAGGTATTGTTGGCGTTGGAAATATTGGGTCGAAATTACAAAAAGCGGCAAAAGTATTGGGATTTAAAGTGCTGCTGTGCGACCCGCCTAGAGAAGAGCGCGAAGGCAATTCGGATTTCACTTCACTCTCCAATTTAGTATCTAAAAGTGACATTATATCGTTGCACGTTCCTCTTAATATAAGCGGAAAGCATAAAACGCTGAACCTAATTAATAAGGATATTTTAAGCATTTGTAAGCCAAACGCTATTCTACTAAATAGTGCTAGGGGTGGTGTTATTAACGAGCATAGTCTCATTAACTACCTAGTTAAAGCAAATTCATTGCGAGTTGGTATTGATGTTTGGGAGAATGAACCAAATATTAATTTAACGCTTTTAGAGCAAGCAAGCATCACAACACCTCATATAGCCGGTTATAGCTTAGAAGGGAAGGTGAATGCTACCCGGATTATTGTTGAATCGCTATGCAAGCATCTTGGGATTCAAATAAATACCTCAGAAATAGGAGCAAAAGATACTAAAGAAAAAATCGATGTGGACATACTAAAGCATTTGAATAACAGCAATATATGTTTTAATAGTTTTTTTTCCGAAATGTATTGCATAAAAAGTGACAGCGAGAAATTAAAGGAGAACCCTGAGCAATTTGAAAGTTTTAGGAACAGCTATAAATTACGAAGAGAATTTAGTGCTTACCATCTACTAAACACAAACAATACTGAAGTTGAAATTAATTGGAGCGAAATTGGCTTCGATGCCTCTAGTAGCCAATGAACCAGAGAATTCTTTCCTCATCAACACATTTGTCAACAAGCAAAATTAGGTCTCTGTTTATTACTGTAAGTCTTCTTAAGTAAAATTTCCAGCATTGCTCCCAAAGAGGGTCTGCTTTTGCTAGGTCAAGTATTAAATCTCTTCCTAAAAAAATGCCAGTAACGTACTTCTTAAACTCATCAATGGTTTCAATTACTAACAATTTTTCAAGGTTTGCATCTAGCTCGTTTCGAAGTGGAATAATTTTTCGGGCATTAAACATGGTTGGCCCCACAGCATCGAAAAGATGATTGCTACGCTCAAAACAGCCTGCAAAAATATTAAACACATTAGCGTTTAAAAACACCGATTCCTCATCGCACTTGTTATACGTTTCGCTGTTTCCAGTAATATTGAACTCAACAAAGTCAATACACTCATTCTTGGTCATCATCCCAAGCTTCATATCATAGCTGTTTATTTTGAAGTTAAAAGTAGTAATTAAGAAATAAACACGCAATAACGATTATAAAAAGATTGCTATTTAGGTATGTACCTTGCAATACGTCTCGACAATCGTTTGAACTTAAACCGTTCTAAATACTGGTTAATCAATCGTAACAAATTGGCCAAAAGGGCCAAATACAGCAGAAATGAGAAAACAAAAAGTGCTAGCGCATTAAACCAAACCGTATCGATGTAGGTGTTTCCAATCTTTTTACTAGGTGCATACAAATGTGCTCTTCCGAATTTTGATGTGGGTAATGCGTAACCTAAGTCATATTTTCTGATAATATTATCGGGATAAACCACAATCTTTTCAATGCTATTCTTTCCAAGCACAATCTCCTCCAGGGCATTGTTGTGGTAATCTCTTTTGAGCGCATAAACACGCTCAACGCTATTTAGCGTTTGGGTTAGTTGTACATATACTGAGTCCTTAACCTTACTAGCATGCCGCTGTTTGGCAAAAAGGTTTTGGCGAAGATCTGACAGAAACTGACTGATTTCATCAATATCACTTTTTGTTAGATAGCTTGGGTTAAATTCCAATTCATTTGCTTTATCCATAAATGGTTGGAGGGTCGGATACTCTAGTAAACGAAATATCTCTTTTTGCACAAGCGTGAAATCACTTCGGGTTACATCGGTGATTTTTCCAATAAAAACACTTCGCGATGCTTCATCAACTTTAGCCTGTAAACTTGGAATTAGTAGACTTGTATAATATGCATTATTGCTAATATCCTGTTCAAGATTGAAAAAATGCTGATTAAACTTGTTGTTTTTAAACTGGTTAACGCAAAGGGCTTCGTACGACCAGCGAGCAGGGTTTAAATCACCCACAACGGGAACGTATTCAGGGTGTTTTATCGTGTAATGAAGCTTATCGTAGCTAACAACTACACCGCTTAGCAAGAGCATTGGAATAATAATGAGCGGAATGGTAATATAAATGCTTACCACTGAATTTAGCGCAGCAGATATGTTTAAGCCAATTAGATTTCCGCAAAGTGCTGTTAAGAAAAGAATTGCCCACTGGCTTAGGAATAGGCCTTTAATCTCCAGAATCTCACTACCAATAGCAACAAACATTAAGGTTTGGAAGGCAGAGAAAATGGCTAGCGTAAATATTTTTGAGTTGATATAGCTAAAATAGCTCAGGTTAAGAAACTTTTCCCGTTGACGAACCTTTCTATCCTTAATAATCTCCTCTGCGCTAATGGTTAACCCCATAAACAACGATGCTATTACGCTCATAAAAAGGTAACTCGGTATGTTATCGTTAAGGCTAAATAAATACTCGTTCGGGTTATTAAGCGTACCGCTTATGAATTTCGAAAAAAAACCGAGAAGCACCGCCAATATTGGGGCTTCGAAAAGAGCAATTAGCATAAACTGACTATTTGCAAGCTTGCTTAATAAATTCCGACGAAAGAAAAGTTTACTTTGCTGCCATCGGTTGGGCGTTTTAAAATTGTTTATAGGGAGTTGTCGCTTGGTTAAATGGGAGTGAGGACGGATTTTCGTTTGGATATTCTGCAAATATTTTTGGTACCATTCGGCAGCCGAACGTTTTCGTTTTCGGGTTAGCTTGCCGTATTCGTTTACAACCCTTGCCTCAACAACTCTTAGTATTTGTTCTGTATTAACATTTCCACAGCATAGGCACTCGCTCTCATCAGCTTTCAGGAACTGCCCTTCATGCTTAAAGTAAACAATGCCGTCCATTGGGTTTCCCTGAAATATAACCCGGCCACCCTGATCCATAACTATAACCTTATCGAAAAGCTTATAAATATCGGATGAAGGCTGATGAACATTGGCAATAACTACCTTTCCCTTAAAGGTTTGCCTTTTGAGCAATAGGATTATTCGTTCGGAGTCGAAAGACGATAACCCCGAAGTGGGCTCATCTACAAAAAGAATTGCGGGCTCGCGAATTAGCTCCATGGCTATGTTCAATCGTTTTCGCTGACCGCCACTAATAAACTTATTTAAAGCATTGCCTACCTTTAGGTTACGCGCCTCTGTTAAATCAAAATCTTTAAGCGTTTCCTCAACTAGTTCCTCTATTTCCTTTTCGCTTTTCTGGCTAAAGCAAAACTTGGCACCAAAGTATAAATTTTGATAAACGGTTAAATCCTCAACCAGTAAATCATCCTGTGGAACGTATCCTATAACCTTTTTAAGCAATTCTTTTTCCTTTCGGAGGCAATAGCCGTTAATCAGGATTTTACCGCCAAAAGGCTTTAAATTGCCATTTAGCAGGTTGAGTAATGTTGACTTACCAACACCGCTACCGCCCATAACTGCTATAAGCTGACCCGAATGCGCATCGAAGGTAAACGGATAAACACCATCTTTGCTTCCTTTATGCTTATACTCAATATTTTCGGCTGTAATTCGGATATTAGTTTTGCTCCACGACTGAAAAAAAGTTCCAGCAATTCGGCTAAAGTAAATTGGCTCAACTCTTGGACTACGAATTACACCTCCAGTTCCAAAAATGTAAGCTCTGCCAGGTTTTAACGCTTTGCTGTTTAGGAAGATGTTGCTTTCGCCAAAGTATTTAATTAGCAGAGTATTTGTGCTAGGAATATGTAGAAAAAATACAATTCCCTGTAAATTAATGTGTTGGAAATTCTTAATTTGAGAATCAAACGGAAATTTTTGGCTGCCATGATAGGCAATTACATTTTGGGTTATGGGAATAGCCGATGGATTATTTGCCAGTATAAAACCCTTACCATTATAATACTCATCTTCTGGCATATAAAGCATGCCTGCAATGTGCTTAATAATATCGAATTCCTGATCGGATAAATATCCCGTATCGGAAACAAACTCAATTAGCTGCAGAATAATCCACACTTTCTGATGCTGCTCAAAATCAGCATTAATAGCATCGCATATTGAATCAATACTATCGATACTATGGGCTGATGTTTCCTCTTTGGTTTTTTTGCGGTTATATTTATCTCCTGAAAGACCTATTTCATCTAGGTATTGGTCTATTTGTTCGCTGCTAAACTCAATCTTCAAAAAATCGGCTATAACCTTAAGAGCCTGTTCTGACACTTTGCCTTTATCGGAGCTAACAATAATAGCAAAGAGACGAATTAACGATTTTAACAGCGATTCGTTCATAAAACCCTATGGTAGAAATTTAAAAAATATTGAACGGATCAATCAGCGATTCAACAATCGTCTCTTGCTCAATTGGTATTGTGGGAGTGAGGCTTAAAACGGGAACCTCGGATTCGTTTATAATATGATGAGCAAATGCACCAATGTAGTAATCGCTTATTCGTCCTTCTTGGTGGGTCATAATCATAATAAGGTCAGCATTTAGCTCATGCGCATAATCAAGAACATACTCGTAGTCGTCTTTCTTTTGGCGTTTATATAGTTGATGTGTACACTCAATATCGTTAGCGTGAAAAATTTTCTCAATTTTTTTGATGCGATTGTAAAGATTCGTTGCCTGAAATATTATTCCCACCGAATGCACAGATACAATATGTATGTGCGATCCGAAATACTTTGCAAATGATACAGCGCTTGCAACCTTTTCTCTAGTGCTCTTTGATAAGTCAAGCGTAAGAACAATATTTTTGTAGCCTATGCTATGTTTTCCCTTAATTGATATTACAGGGAAATCGGACTCGCTTATCACTTTGGTCGTATTTGACCCAATAAACTTCTTAATACCCTGTGTCGATCCGTTTTTGCCCATTATTATAAACCTTGCCCTTACCTCACGGGCTGTCTCAATAATACAGTCTGATACTTTTCCTGATTTAACAACCTTGCTAAAAGTTAACTCAGAACCAGCACACTCGTCAGCAATTACCTTATCCAATCTATTTTCAACTTCAACCTTTGCCTTATCAATATTTGATGAGAAAAGGTTAGAAAACAAATCAGACGACTCGATAACGTAAAGAAGAACAATTTCTGAGTTCGTAAACCGAGCTAAATCGTAGCATTGATGAAGACCCATCAACGATTGAGGTTGAAAATCAATGCAAACAAGGATTTTATTCTTTTTCATAGCCTATTTTCAATATTTTTGTAAAATTACAAAACAATTTAGTAAATCAGCCTAAAAACAAACGCAAGCTACAACTTTTGCCGTATTCGGGTTAGCGAAATGATTTATATCACCAAAACTAAAACTACGTTACTACTTTGCTGATATTATGCGAGGTACACTAAATACCTTACTAAAACATGTTTAAAAAAATATTCTGTTATTTAAATAACAATAGTTCTCCTGTAAAATGCTAGCATTCAATAATTGCTGCATTGTTGGCATACCACGTAATGTGAAGCTTTTTAGAGAAAACACACAAAATAAATGAGAATAATCACATTGCTATCCATCAAAAAAAATTATTTTTGTTATCGCGAAATATGCAGATATTTTCATGCGACTAAATGCGATTATTAATAGTTAATTATAGTATAACCAAATTCTATTGGAGGAAAAGTTATGCAGAACAAGCTACAAGAGCTCACCGAGAAAATATATAAGGAGGGCTTATCAAAAGGAACAGAAGAAGCAAATCAGCTGGTAAGTAAAGCCAAAGAAGATGCTTCGAAAATTATGTCCGACGCAAAAAAGCAGGCGGAACAGATTATTGCTCAAGCAAAAAAGGAGGCAGAGGACTTTAAGAAGAATGTGGAAACAGAGGTGGGCATATCTACTCGCCAAGTAGTTAGTAGCTTAAAGCAGGATATTTCAAACCTCCTAGAAACTAAAGTAGTTCAAACACCCATTTCCGATGCGCTCAACGACACTGAATTCATTAAAAGCATCATTGAGGTTGCAGTAAAAAATTGGAATCCAAATTCTACCGAAAAAATTGCGTTAAACATCATTATTCCCGAGAAAAACGAAAAGGAGCTGAAAGAGTTTATTTCTAAAAAGGTTATGGCTTCATTGAACCACGAACTTGAAGTTGTACCCGATAAAAACCTTAAATATGGTTTCAAAATTGGACCGAAGGATGGTAGCTACCTAATCAGCTTCTCCGATAAGGATTTCGAAAACCTATTTAGGGAGTACATGCGCCCACGAATTGTAGAAATGCTCTTTGGAGGGAAGTAGTATGGCTAGAGAGTACTACTACCTTATTGCTGGGTTACCCGATCTGTTTCTCGATCAGGAACGAAAGGACTTTAACCTTATTAAGCTTAAGGAAGAAATGCAAGAACTCCTTCATCCAGAAGACTACAAACTGGTTGAATTACTCTTCTTTGAGTACGATAATGTTAACTTTCAAAACTTCCTTTTCGACAGAAAACAAGCGTTTAGCCCACTCGGTAAGTTTCCCGAAGAGTTTTACGATGAGTTTGAGGAGAATTTTGATCAATTCCCTGAGTACATCAAAAACTTTTACCTACAGCATAAGGGAAAAAGCAACAATAGCGAATTAGACGAAACCAATGAAAACTTCTTAGGCGAAAGAGTTGAAAAATCAGCCGAAGTTCGTTTTCAGGAAGAGTTTTATAGGTTTGTTGCCAAGTACAACAATCGTTTCATTAACCAATGGTACGAATTTCTCCGCAATTTCAACAATGTGCTAACCGCTATAAGTTGCCGAAAGCATAATAAAGAAATTGCTCCCCAAATGGTAGGTGATGGCGACCTAGTGGAAACGCTTACCCGAAGCCAGGCTCCCGATTTCGGCATTAAAAAAGAGATTGATTACATTGAGCAGCTTATTCAAATTGCTGAGATTAACGATATTATTGAGCGCGAACGTAGGCTCGATTTGCTTAAATGGGAAATAGCCGATGAGCTAACTTTATTTGACTACTTTAATGTTGAGCGTATGCTAGCCTTTGTGGTTAAAGCAGGTATGGTTTATCGATGGACTAAGCTAAGTGCAAAAGTGGGTGAAGAGATGTTCCAAAAACTCGTAACAGACCTTCGCGAAACCTACGAGCTACCAAAAGAATTCGAAAAATAGATTTGAATAGATAATAAATCAAAATGTAAATAAATGAAAACCAAAGGAAAAGTAACAGGCATTATCGCCAACCTTGTAACCGTTGAGGTTGATGGCCCCGTTGCGCAAAACGAGATATGTTACATACACCGCGGTGAAACTAAGCTAATGGCTGAGGTAATTAAGGTTACCGGCAAGTTTGCTTACGTTCAGGTGTTCGAAAGCACCCGTGGCCTTAAGGTTAACGACACCGTTGAGTTCGAAGGACATATGCTCGAAGCAACACTTGGACCAGGATTGCTGTCGAAAAATTACGATGGTTTGCAGCACGATTTGGCCAAAATGGAAGGTGTTTTTCTGAAAGCTGGCGATTATACCGAAGCGCTCGACTATGATGTAGACTGGGAGTTTACTCCTCTTGCCAAACCTGGCGATACAGTGCAAGCTGGCGACTGGCTTGGTGAAGTGCCCGAAAACTGGGCAAGCCATAAAATTATGGTTCCATTTAAGCTCACAGGTTCCTACACCGTTAAATCTGTTGTTAACAAAGGAAACTACAAGGTTAACGAAACCATTGCTGTTATTACCGATAATGATGGAAATGACATTGAGGTGTCGATGGAGCAGAAATGGCCAGTAAAAATGGCTATTACGGCATTTAAAAATAAGCCTCGTCCGTTTAAAATTATGGAAACAGGCGTTCGTGCTATCGATACGTTTAACCCAATTGCCGAAGGCGGTACTGGATTTATCCCCGGACCATTCGGTTGTGGCAAAACAGTACTGCAGCACGCAATTTCAAAACAAGCCGAAGCCGACCTTATTGTCATGGCTGCTTGTGGCGAACGTGCTAACGAAGTGGTAGAAATTTTCGCTGAGTTCCCTCACCTCGACGACCCTCGAACAGGTCGTAAGCTAATGGAACGAACAACAATTATTGCTAACACATCAAACATGCCTGTTGCTGCTAGGGAAGCCTCGGTGTACACTGCAATGACAATTGCTGAGTACTATCGTGCAATGGGGCTAAAAGTACTGCTATTGGCCGACTCAACATCACGCTGGGCTCAAGCACTTCGCGAGATGAGTAACCGTATGGAGGAACTGCCAGGTCCTGATGCATTCCCAATGGACTTACCCGCAGTTATTGCAAACTTTTACTCCAGAGCTGGATTGGTATACCTAAACAATGGTGAAACAGGTTCGGTAACATTCATGGGTACCGTATCACCTGCTGGTGGTAACCTTAAGGAGCCTGTAACTGAATCGACCAAGAAAGCGGCTCGCTGTTTCTACGCACTTTCGCAGCAACGTGCCGATAGCAAGCGATACCCCGCTATCGATCCAATGGAATCGTACTCAAAGTATCTCGAGTATCCAGAGATTATGGAGTACCTTAACAAGACCATTGATGAGAACTGGGTTGATAAGGTGCTAAAGGCTAAGAATATTGTTCAACGCGGTAAGGAGGCCTACGAGCAGATTAACATCTTAGGTGATGATGGTGTACCTATTGAGTATCACGACCGCTTTTGGAAAGCCGAACTAATCGACTTTATTATCCTACAACAGGATGCATTTGATAAGATTGACTCATCAACACCATTGATTCGTCAAAAGTATATGCTCGAGAAGGTTATCGACATATGTAACATGAACTTTGAGTTTGAACACTTTGAAGATTGTTCGAAATACTACAAAAGTGTAATAAACTTGCTTAAGCAGATGAACTATTCTGTTTTTGAGAGCGATGAGTTCAATAAGTATGAGGAAGAAATTGACACATTACTAAACGAAAGAAAGGCAGAATAATGGAAACAAAAGCTTTTCAGAAAATATATACGCAGCTGGTTGGAATTACAAAAGCTACCTGTACGCTCAAAGCACAGGGAGTTTCCAACGAAGAGCTAGCAATGGTGCACGGTAAACTGGCACAGGTTGTAAAAATTTATGGCGATATGGTTACCCTTCAGGTTTTTGGTGGAACTGAAGGTATTCCTACCAATGCCGAGGTAATTTTTTACGGAGAGCCTCCTAAACTTAAAGTTGGTGACGACCTTGCAGGGCGTTTCTTTAATGCCTTTGGTCAGCCTCTTTTTGGGGGATCCGAAATTGAAGGTATCGATCGCGAAATTGGTGGCCCATCGGTTAACCCCCTAAAAAGGAAACAACCTTCGGAACTTATTGCCACAGGTATTGCAGGCATCGACCTAAACAACACGCTAGTAACAGGTCAAAAAATCCCTTTCTTTGCCGATCCTGATCAACCCTTCAACCAGGTTATGGCTATGGTTGCGCTTCGCGCAAAAGCCGACAAGATTATTCTAGGGGGAATGGGGCTCACCAACGACGACTTCCTGTTCTTTAAAAATGTTTTTGAGAATGCAGGTGCCCTCGACCGCATTATCTGTTTTGTGAACACTACAGAGCAACCTCCTGTTGAGCGATTGCTTGTTCCCGATATGGCTCTTACAGCAGCAGAGTACTTTGCCACTGAGAAAAACGAAAAAGTGCTTGTACTGCTCACCGATATGACCCTTTACGCCGATGCATTAAGTATTGTATCGAACCGTATGGACCAAATTCCATCGAAGGACTCAATGCCAGGATCGCTCTATTCCGATTTGGCAAAGCTTTACGAAAAGGCCGTTCAGTTCCCCGATGGTGGTTCAATTACCATTGTGGCCGTTACAACCCTCTCGGGTGGCGATATTACCCACGCAATACCCGATAACACGGGTTATATTACCGAAGGTCAGCTTTTCCTTCGTACCGACTCGGATACCAATAAGGTAATTGTAGACCCATTCCGAAGTCTATCGCGCTTAAAGCAGCTTGTTATTGGCAAAAAAACCCGTGAAGATCATCCTCAGGTGATGAACGCAGCAGTTAGACTATACGCCGATGCAGCAAACGCCAAGACAAAGCTTGAGAACGGTTTCGACCTTTCGGATTACGATGAGCGATGCCTTAAATTTGCTCACGACTACTCAATTAAGCTTTTGGCAATTGATGTAAATATCGATATTGATACCATGCTTAAACAGGCTTGGGAACTATTTGCTAAGTACTTTACAAAAGCCGAGGTGGCAATCCGTAAGGAGCTTGTTGAAAAGTATTGGCCAACCGAACAGTAAAGCATAATTACTATGGCAATTAAGTATCAGTTCAATAAAACATCGCTTAACGAGCTAAACAAGCAGCTTAAAGTTCGGCAACGAGCTTTACCTACGCTCAAAAATAAAGAATCGGCCCTTAGAGCTGAGGTTAAACGAGCCAAGGACAAAGCCAAGGAGCTGGAGGAGATTCTTGAGAATAAAATGCGCGAATACGACTACATGGTAAGCCTTTGGGGTGAGTTTGAGCATGGCCTTATTAGCGTTGAAGATGTTAAGCTGAAAGTTGTAAAAATTGCCGGGGTTCGAATTCCTGTTCTCGAAGATGTTATCTTTAACGTAAACGATTACAGCCTTTTTGCGCGTCCATTTTGGTATCCTGCAGGTATTCAAATTCTAAAAGAATTAGCAAGCATTGGAATTGAGAGCGTTTTCTTCAGTAAAAAAATGCATTTACTTGATCATGCTCGAAAGAAAACTACTCAAAAGGTAAACCTTTACGAAAAAGTCCAAATTCCAGGCTACGAAACTGCAATAATGAAGATTAAGCGCTTTATGGAGGATGAAGAGAACCTCGCCAAGTCATCTATGAAGATTGTAAAAACACGTCAGCAGAATATGGAGGTAGAGGCATGATAGTACCAATGATTAAGTACGGATTCTTGGTATATCACCGAGATTTCGACCTGTTCCTCGCAAAGTTGCAAGAACTGGGTGTTGTTGATATTGTTAAGCAAACCCACACGCCAACCGAGCAGGAGAGGGGAATGCTGAGTTTACTCAACCGATATACCGCTGCAATCAACGCATTAAGTGCTCGTTACGATTCTGATAATTCATCAGAAAGTGCAAATGCAGAGGTTATCCTAAACGAAATTGAAGAGCTACAAAAAGAGGAAGAGCAGCTTGAAATTTCCATACGTAAGGCTCACAAAGACCTTACAGATGCTCGCCCTTGGGGCGAATTTAATCCCGATACGATTAGTGCAATAGAAGCACAGGGAATAGTAATGCGCTTTTTAATTGCATCGGAAAAGGGATTTGACCAAGAATGGGCAGCTGAAAATCCGGTTGAGGTTATAAGTAGCGAAGCGGGAAATATTTATTTCGTGCTTATGCAGCAATCAGAAGCGATTGAAGTTCCTTTTGATGTGCAAGAGGTAAAGCTACCATCCTTCTCTTTTAATCAAAAAGAGGATGAGATAAACAGCTTTAGAGATAAGCTTAAAAGAATTGATAATAGGCTAACCGAACTTGCGCAGCAAATTCCTGCAATGCAAGCAGCTAAGGACATACTAATGAATAAGCTGGAATTTATCGCTGTTCAGTCGAGTGCCGATAAGCAGGCCGAAGATACCCTAATGGTATTGCAGGGTTGGATTCCTGTAACCAAGAATGATAACCTGCTTGAATTTCTTGATAAAGAAAATGTTGCCTATGTGTCTGAGAAAGCAAAACTTCACGACGACGCACCTATATTGCTAAAAAACAACAAATTCGCTAAACTTTACGAGCCAATAGGAAATCTTTTTACAAGTCCAATTTACAGTGAGCTCGATTTAACTCCGTTCTTTGCACCATTTTTTATGATGTTTTTTGGCTTTTGCCTTGGCGATGCAGGGTATGGGTTAATTCTTTTACTCGGAGCCACAGCCTACAAGCTAAAAGGGAAAGCAAAAATGCGCCCAATAATGACTTTAGTTCAATGGCTAGGCCTGTCAACGGTAATTTTTGGTATACTGACAGGAACCATATTTGGAGTAAACCTTGTTGAAGCTGAAATTGCTTTTCTGGAGAATGTTAAAGGCTATTTCTTAGATAATGATAATTTGTTTATGCTTGCTCTCGCTGTAGGTGCACTTCAAATTCTCTTCGGAATGTTTGTGAAAGCAGCTAACCAAGTAAAAATGTGGGGCTGGGCACATGCAATTAGCACAATTAGTTGGATAGTTCTTCTGTTGGGGTCGGCAATTTTTTATGGACTTTCACAGCTAGAAGGAATGAATGTTGAGCTAATGGGAACAGCACATATAGTACTCATGGCTATTGCTGGTATCGGTATTCTGTTCTTTAATACACCAGGTAAAAATCCTTTCATCAATTTTGGATTAGGCCTATGGAACATTTACAATATGGTTACTGGTCTATTTGGCGATGTGCTTTCCTATATCCGACTTTTTGCTCTTGGCCTATCAAGCGCAATATTAGGAAGCGTATTCAACAGCCTAGCATTTGGGCTATCGCCTGATATTCCTATTGTTGGAGCAATTGTAACAATTCTCATACTTGTGATTGGGCATTCAATTAACCTTTTCATGTCGGCACTAGGTTCGCTTGTGCATCCCATGCGCTTAACGTTTGTTGAATTTTACAAGAATGCTGGTTTTACAGGAGGAGGCAAAAACTATCAACCCTTTAAAAAGCAAGAGGCAAATTAATGCTAAACTATAATAGTAACTGAAAATAAATAAATTACAATAACCTTAAAATTTGAATAGTATGGAACCAATTGTTTTAGCTTACATTGGAGTCGGTTTAATGATCCTTTTAGCAGGTATCGGTAGTGCTTATGGTGTATCGTTCGGTGGAAATGCTTCTATTGGAGCAATGAAAAAGGACCCCTCGGCATTTGGTAACTACATGGTACTTAGTGCACTTCCCGGAACTCAAGGTCTTTACGGTTTTGCTGGTTACTTTATGATAATGGGAAAACTAACCCCTGAAATGACTTGGGCAGCAGCAGCAGCAATTTTTGGTGCTGGACTTGCAATGGGTTTTGTTGGTCTTTTCTCAGGTATTCGTCAAGGTCAAGTTTGCGCAAATGGTATTGCAGCTATAGGATCGGGACATAAGGTTTTTGGTAATACGCTTATTTTAGCTGTATTCCCTGAACTTTATGCAATTGTTGCACTAGCGGCCGTTTTCCTAATTGGTGGATCAATAGCATAATTTTTAATTGTTGTATCATTTTAAAGCGCCATTTGCATTTTGCAAGTGGCGCTTTTCGTATAGCATATATCTATAATTAATCATATGTTTGATTTTTAGCGATTTTTAGGTTACCTTTATCTTACTTACAATCAAACTAATCAAGCTATGACAAAGGATTTAATAAGCGCACTAATACCACTTGCATTGGGTTTGCCTATAGGAATAATTACAATTCGGTACTTTTTTAAAGGCTCAATTATGCTATATATGAGCATTTTATGGCTGGCCTCATTGCTTGTAGTAACTACCTTGTCAAATTTAAAGTATACTTTTCCCGATTATCTTCCAGTTTATATTAGCACACCTTTAGGAATAGGATTCGCCATTTTCTGTATGTACCTAATTAGCAAAAAGGTAAAATCACCACTCGAAAACGCAATTTCTGTCCTTGACGAATTTGCTAACGGCAACCTAAGTATTAGCATTAATGACCAATATGCTAACAATAATGATGAGCTAGGTAGGTTAACCAAAAGCATGCGTAGCTTAGTTGATAGGTTTACCGAGGTGGTAAATGGTATTTCTTCTGCATCAGAGCAGATTGAGAGCGCAGGGAAACAGCTAAGCGACAATTCCGTAATGCTATCCGAATCAGTTAACGAGCAGGCTTCATCGCTTGAAGAGATTTCGTCAACCATGGAGGAAATAGTTTCGAGTATCCAACAGAATGCAGATAATTCAAAGGAAACCGAAACTATTGTAGTAAATGCAAATAAAAGCATGGAGGAAGGAAATACATCAACTAACTCAGCGCTTGATACGATGAAAGAAATTGCTGAGAAGATTTCAATAATTAACGATATTGCTTTCCAAACCAACCTTCTGGCGCTCAACGCAGCAGTTGAAGCAGCCAGAGCAGGCGATCAGGGTAAAGGGTTTGCGGTAGTTGCAGCTGAGGTTCGACGTTTAGCCGAAAGAAGTAGCCTTGCCGCTAACGAGATTATTGCTGTTTCTCAGAAAGGAGCATCCATGTCGGAGCAAGCAAAAGAGCTTATGAATAAGAACTTGCCTGAGATTAGAAAGTCCTCACAGCTAATTCAGGAGATTAGCGCTGCTAGTCTTGAGCAGAAATCGGGTTCAATGCAGGTTAACGAATCAGTTCAACAGCTTAATAGCATTACGCAACAAAATGCTGCATCGGCAGAGGAATTAGCGAGTAACGCTGAGGAGCTTACAGCAAAATCGAAACAGCTGGCTGATTTAATCTCGTATTTTAAGCTATAGCTATTTCTTTCGCTTCTTGTTTATAACCCTTTTGTTTGTTTGGCTTTTTAAGAAAAACAGGTCGCGCTGCTTTAGCTTTCCTTCTTTACTTCGTTCTGTAAATACTTTTTTTCCTGTATACGGATCAACTCCGGTATAGAAAATTGTGGAGGCCAATGTCATAGGAGTTGGTGTAAAGTCCTGAACTTGTTCAAGGTGTAAGCCCAACTTCGTTACCTTTTCCGAAAGCTTTTGCATGTGCTCTATAGAGCACCCAGGATGGCTTGAAATAAAATAGGGTATTAGCTGCTGCTTCAATCCATGTTTTCTATTTATGTTATCAAACTTCTCCTTGAGTTCAACAAATAGATTAAAGTCAGGTTTACGCATATACCTAAGCACCTGATCCTCTGTATGCTCTGGTGCTACCTTTAACCTACCCGAAACATGGAATCTTACAACCTCATCAAAATACTCCCTGTTTGTAGAGTTACTCCAATCGGCAAACATGTCGTATCTAATACCGCTTCCAATAAATACTTTTTTCACATCTTTAACCGACCTGACCTTCCTATAAAGCTCAAGCAAGGGTTTATGGTTAGTATTAAGATTTGAGCAAATTTTCGGGAAAATACATGATGGTTTTTTGCATTTGGCGCACATATCTTGATTTACACCTTGCATTTGATACATATTGGCTGAAGGCCCTCCTAAATCAGATAAATAACCCTTAAAATCAGGCATGGAGCTAATTATCTCAACCTCACGCAGTATTGATTTTTCCGAACGACTCGATATAAACTTTCCTTGATGCGCTGAAATTGTGCAAAAGCTGCAGCCTCCAAAACACCCTCTATGTATGTTAATTGAAAACTTTATCATTTCCCATGCAGGAATGGTTTTTCCATGGTACCGTGGATGAGGTAATCGCTTATATGGCAAATCCCAAACTGAATCCATTTCGGCAGTGCTTGCAGGAGGTAAGGTTGGGTTGACGATTACGTATGAATCTTTTATGGGTTCAACCAATCGTTTATTTATTAGCTTATTCGATTCAATTTCAATGTTTTTAAAATTTTCTCCAAACTTTTGAGGCGACTTCAAGCAATCATCAAAGCTATTAAGTATAACATATTCATCATCTGCCAAATAATCGTTTTTATTAGCTGACAAATATGCAGTTTGGGGCAAAGTTTTTAATGATTCAAGGTCATTGCCTGAGCTAATACTATTTGCAATCCGTACTATTGTTCTCTCGCCCATGCCATAAACCAGCAAATCGGCCTTGCTGCTATATAGAATACTTGGCAATAGCTCATCTTTCCAATAATCGTAATGCGTTAACCTTCTGAGCGATGCTTCAACACCACCAATTACCAAAGGAATATCGGGATAAAGTTTCTTTAGTATGTTTGAATACACATCTACGGCGTAATCAGGTCGGAATCCAGATTTACCTCCTGGTGTGTAAGCATCGTCGCTGCGTAACCTTTTATTTGCAGTGTAATGGTTTACCATTGAATCCATAGTGCCCGATGTAACAGCAAAGAATAGGCGAGGAGTGCCCAATTTTTTAAAATCGCGCAAATCGTCACGCCAATTAGGCTGTGGAACAATAGCCACCTTATAACCAGCGTTTTCGAGCATACGGCCAATTACTGCTGCTCCGAACGACGGATGATCGACATAGGCATCGCCGCTAAAGAGGATAACATCTGCCTGTTCCCAGCCAAGATAATCCATCTCTTTTTTCGACGTAGGCAAGAAACCTAAGTTAGGGTTATTTTTAATCAATGTTTTTGCTTGTTATTTCTGAAAAGTATTGAGCTATCACCATAGCTAAGGAATCTAAATTTATTCTCTAATGCGTATTGGTAAACCTTTTTCCAATCGTCACCAATAAAAGCAGCCACGAGGAGCAAAAGAGTGCTTCGGGGTTGGTGAAAATTAGTAATAAGTGTATCTACGATTCTAAACTTATAACCAGGAACAATAATCATTTGGGTTGATGCCGATATATAGTCTAACCCGTTTTGATCCATATAATTGATAAGGGCCTCGAGAGATTGCTTTACGCCATAATTTTGCTTTAAGGTATATGCATCCCATTGGTTAATATGTAGAGCATCTTGAGAGACTCCACCCTCAATTACCTTTACACCAAGCCAATACAAACTTTCGAGAGTTCGCATCGATGTTGTCCCAACTGCCACAATGCTTCCCAAAGATATTGCAATACTGTTAATCGAATTTTTTGTTACGTAAATCTGCTCGGTGTGCATTTCGTGTTCACCTATAGTATCAGATTTTACTGGCTTAAAGGTACCAGCCCCAACATGCAAAGTAATCTCAGTAAACTTACAATCCTCTTGCTCAATGCTTTGCATTACCGATGGAGTAAAATGCAAACCTGCTGTAGGGGCAGCTACCGAACCTTCGGGTTTGGCGTATACAGTTTGATAAGTTTCTTTATCGGCGTTTATTGGCTTTCTGTTAAGATAAGGGGGAATAGGAACTTGACCACAAGCATCGATAATAGAAGCAAAAGTGATAGGTTTTTCCGAATCCCAGCTAAATTCAACCAAAGCTCCATCTGATGTTTTTGATTGCATTCGAGCCCTTAGCGTAAAACCATTGTCTGAATCAGTAATCTCTAAGGTATCGCCCTTCCAACGCTTAATATTTCCGACAACACAATTCCAAATACATTTTTTTTCTTCCGAAAAGGAAAGCTGGTAGTCATTCGGAGAAATTGGGTTAAGCAAAAATACCTCAATTGCAGCACCAGTTACTTTCGTAAATTTTAAACGTGCTTGAATTACCTTCGTATTATTAAATACTATGTTTTGGCCTTTTCCCAATAGTTTGGATATAGAATTGAAAACCGTTTCGGATACTGCTCCATTTTTATAAATTAGCAACTTTGACTCATCTCTTTGGTTTTTTGGGTATTTAGCAATTCTATCCTCATTTAACGGATAGTCAAACTCTTCAATTTTAATGCTTTTAAAAATCATCTAACCGGGTATTTGGGATAATTGGTTACCTTTGCGGCACAAAATTAATACTTTAATTCTTTTAACAGCTATAAATAGTAATGGACTATTACAGTACAACTATTTGATTATAAAATCATTGGCAAAATGAAGTGTAGAGTAGGAGATAAGGTTCGATTTTTAAATGACGTTGGGGGTGGCAAAGTAACACGTATTGAAAAGAATACTGTATATGTGCTTGGAGCCGATGGCTTTGAAATTCCGGTGTTAGCTGCAGAGGTTATTGTAATTGACCAAGCAACCGATTCATCGATACAAAAGAATACTGTTAGCCAGTTCGAAAACGGAGATGATAACAACAAATCCGTTCAAAGTCAAGATGCCTATATTCCAGAAGCTCAGGCTTTCGATGAGATTAATTTTGCTAATCAAGACGATGAAGTAGATCCTGATGGTGATTTACTGGGATTATTTTTAGGCTTTGTTCCTGAAAATCAAATAAACAGAACTGAGGTAAATCAGAGTTTATACATTATTAACGATAGTCCCTATAGAGTTTTCGTTACTATATCTAAGTGGCAAGAAACTTTGCTAAAGCCTTTGTATGCCGGTTTTATGTATCCCGAGACGAAACAGCATGTTTCTACTCTTAAAAAAGATGAGATTAACAACGAGATTACCCTTAATATCCAAAGCATTTTCTTTAAGAATAGGGAGTTCACTCCCAATCAGCCAGAGTACTTTGACATACGATTAAATCCTACAAAGTTTTACAAAAAAGGAAGCTTTACTGCAAATGATTTTTTTGATGAGGATGCAATAATCCTTGCCATTGCTGATACAAAAAAAGAAGAAATACTTAAATCACTAACTGATAAAGCAATAGACCAATCGATAAAACAAAAAGATACCAATATAAAATTTGTAAAAAAAGAGAAAAAACCAGCAGTTGAAGAGGTTGATTTACACATTGAGGAACTTGTTGATAATCCAAAAGATTTAAAACCAGGAGAAATTCTTGACATCCAGCTATCACGATTCAAGGTTGCCCTTGAGGGTGCTATAATTGCAAAAAGTCGAAAGATTGTTTTTATACATGGAGTGGGGAATGGAAAACTCAAGCATGAGCTGCGCAAAGAGCTTGAGAAAAACTACCCTAAACTAAGATATCAAGACGCTTCTTTTAGGGAATATGGTTATGGAGCCACAATGGTTTTCGTTCGATAGCAAGTTAAATTTGTAACACAATTATAATTATTTAGTATACTTCTTAATACAAGTATCACAATATTGCAGCAGATCGTTCTACCGCTCAGCTACTGAGAGGAAAGTCTGGGCACTATAGAGCACCAAACTTCTGAATAGGAAGATATCCGTGAGGGTATAGTAGCGTAACAGAAAATAACCGTCCTGATGGCTTCCATTGGGATAAGGGTGAAAAGGTGGGGTAAGAGCCCACCGATCTTATTGGTAACAGTAAGATGCCGTACGCCTTTTGGAGTGTAAGACCATGTACATCGTAATTGCTTTTGCTACAGAGTTGCTCGCTCTGGATTTGTTTACAAATGTTACGAGGGGTAGGTCGCATGAGCTATTTGGCAACAAGTAGCCAAGATAAATGGTAGAAACTTTTCATAGGTACAGAACCCGGCTTATAGATCTGCTGCATTTTTTTCATTTTCTAGCTACACCGTAAACCTCTCATTTATTAATCTTTCATTAGGTTCACGCATGTAAACCTTCGTTATTCCTCCATCCACATTGTAATATTGATATATCAAACAATATGTTTAAGTTGTTTTATAATACTGTATATCTTGTTATTACAGTATTTATCTAGTATTTATATTTAAATATGAATTGAAATAGTGCAATGTTTATAAAGATATTTAGCATTACTTCTGTTTTAAGTGCAACATATCCAGTGTTATATAGCGTATAATTGTATTGGTAGTTTAACTATAAGGCACATCTGTTCTTATTATGCAGTTAATGCTATTATTACATGCCAATTCAACATGCATTAACCTGTATTTAAGGTAGTATTGAGGGTGTTATATTTTATTACGTTTAAAAACTACGGACTTATATTCATTTTCATATCATTCCTATTGCTTTAAACCTAAACAACCAAGTTTCTCCCATTCATTTGCCTAAACCAAAACGCGCTTCAGATAAGTGTGTTTACGAATGGTTCAATCAGTATACTTATTGTAAAACGAGTAATCATACAGGAACACACGCCATGCGTAGAAGATGATACACATGTGAACAAATCGACGATACATATGTATACATATAAACTTTACTTATGTAAATAAAATGTGTTACATTTGTGTAAATGTATGTTTATGAAAGATAGAATCCAACGAATAATGGCTAAAGAGGGTATACAGCCTACGCGCTTTGCTGAAAAGGTAGGGGTTCAGCGTAGTTCAATTTCCCATATCTTATCGGGTCGCAATAAACCCTCTTTTGATATGATTCAGGGTATACTCAAAAGTTTTCCGAAAATTAGCGCTGATTGGCTCCTATTGGGCAAAGGTGAAATGTATCGAACTCCTGTACAAGGCTCTCTTTTCGCTGATTCGGCTAATAAAGTAGTCGAAAATATTCCATCGGATAACATCGGTGTAGAAACATTATTACCTCCAGTAAAAACCGAAGAAAAATCTAAAGCGCCTGAGAATCGCGTAAATGATAGCGAAGTTGAACAAGTAGTCGTATTCTTCAAAAATAAAACGTTTATTGCCTACAAGCCTAATAACAATAATTTGTAAAATTAGCTTGCTCTCTACGCATCAAAAATGTAGTTTTGCAAGAAAATTTATGTACAAACACGTTATAAGGCCTTTACTTTTTCTTCTTAATCCCGAGGCAATTCACAAACTTGTTGTTTCAACACTAAAAGTAGCTTTTGCATTACCAGGCGTAAAAAGACTGGTTTGCCTTGCATTTAGACATAATGCTTCAAACTTAAAGCGAACAGTTTTTGGAATTGAATTTAAAAATCCAATCGGTTTAGCCGCTGGGTTCGATAAAAATGCCGATTTATACTCTCACCTCGATGCATTTGGCTTTTCTTTTATTGAGGTTGGTACCATTACTCCCAAAGGACAACCCGGAAATCCAAAACCAAGATCATTCCGATTGGTTAAGGATAAAGCCCTTATTAACCGAATGGGATTTAATAACAAAGGAGTTGGAAATGCCCTAAACAACCTGAAGCAACGCAAAAGTAAAGTTATTATAGGAGGAAACATTGGTAAAAATTCGCTTACACCTAACGATACGGCGCACGAAGATTATCTTGAATGCTTTAAGAGCTTGTATAATTATGTCGATTATTTTGTTGTAAACGTAAGCTGCCCTAATATTAAGGATTTAAAGGCGCTTCAGGATACTGATAATCTTATAAAAATTCTATCAGAACTTACGAATTACCGTTCAACTCAAAATCGTTACGTACCCATACTACTCAAGGTTTCACCCGATTTGACTGAGGAAATGCTAAACGCGAATATTGAAACAGCAATTAGCCACAAACTCGATGGTTTTGTTGCAACAAATACTACAACATCGCGCGATAATCTATTAACTCCTAAGGAAACTATTGACTCCATTGGAAATGGAGGATTGAGTGGAGCCCCATTGAAAGATAAATCCACCGAAATAATTCGCCACATCTATACTAAAACAAGCGGAAGCATGCCAATTATTGGTGTAGGAGGAATTTATACCGTTGAAGATGCTATGGAAAAGCTAAATGCTGGTGCTTCTCTAATTCAGGTTTATACGGGATTTATATACGAGGGACCTGGAATTGTTAAAAAAATTGCCAAGGGAATAGCTAAACAATAAGATCATATTAATGAAGGAAACTAAAACTATTGATTGCTGCGGTATGCTTTGTCCGCTTCCGCTAATTGAAACCAAAAAAGCGATTAAGGCTGCAAAGGTTGGCGAATATTTTAAGGTTATTGTTGATAACGATACCTCATTAAGCAATTTAAAGAAGTATTTAAGTGATAATGGTATTAGCGCTGTGTATAACCTTGAAAATGGTAAGCACACTTTAGCTTTTCAAGTTTCTGCTCAACTACAGCCCATGAGTAATCCGGCTGATTACTGTGAATTACCAAGTACAGAAAGTAAACCTAAAGGGTTGTATACAATTGTACTTAAAAGCAATTATATGGGCAGTGGAAATGACACTCTAGGAGAAATGCTAATGAAAGGCTTCTTATCAACGGTTAGCGAATTAGATACACTTCCGCAAGAGATTATCTGCTATAATTCAGGTGTGAAGTTAGCCGTCAAGGGTACGCCAACTGCTGAAAACCTTAAGAAATTAAATAGCATGGGGATTAAGATTACTCTCTGCGGAACCTGCATCGATTTCTTTGATATTAAAAAGGAAATTGCAGTTGGAGAAATTTCAAATATGTATTACATAGCAACACGCTTAACTGAATCGAATCAAATTGTTGAACCATAGTACCTAATGGAAGATTATCGGAATAAATACTTTGATAATGCATGTACTAGCTTTCCGAAGCCCGCAGAGGTTGGTAATGCTATGCTTAAGCATCTTAACGAAGGAGGATCGTACGGAAGAGCTGCATACAATCGAATTATTAGCTCAACTCGTGCTGTTGAAGAAACCAGAGAAAAACTCGGCTCTTTTATGGGTACTAAGCATTTTTCAAATATTGTATTCGATTATAACGCAACAAGTGCGATAAATAAAATTCTTAGCGGATTTAGTTTTAAGCATAAAACAGTACTAGTATCTCCACTCGAGCATAATGCTGTTATGCGCCCACTAACATTATTAGGTATAAAAGTTGAAATTCTCCCTCATAATAAAGATGGGTATATTGCTGTTGAGCAAATATCACCTAGCATGATCGAGCATGCCGATATGGTAATTGTTAACCATATAAGCAATGTTAACGGAGTTGTTCAGCCAATATCGCAGCTAAAAGAAGTTTTCAGTGGTACACCTCTTCTTGTAGATGCTAGCCAGTCGCTTGGTAAGGTTGAGGTTTTGGCAGACGAATGGAATATTGATTTTGTTGCATTTACCGGCCATAAAGGTTTGTTGGGGCCAACAGGCACTGGAGGGTTCTATGTGAAAAACTCCGATGTCCTAAAAGCAACAGTTGTGGGTGGTACCGGTTCTAATTCAGCTAGTTTTGAAATGCCCAATTATATGCCCGATAAATTTCAGGCTGGAACACCAAATATAACTGGTATTTATGGCTTGCAGGCTGCTTTAAATAATAAACCTAAAAATAGTTGGGATTGGCTAACGCTTCATTCTATCCTAAACGAATTAAAGCAAAACTCTAAGATTAGGGTATTGTGTGCTGAGGATTATACGTTTCAATCCGATGTGTTCTCAATTTTTCCTTGTAACGAGGACGTTTCTGGTTTTGCGTATAAACTTAATAACGAGTATGGCATTCAAGTGCGAAGCGGTTTGCATTGCAGCCCCCTTGCACATAAAACTTTAGGCACTTTTCCGAAGGGTAGCGTTAGGTTTTCTCTGTCGCCTTATCATACAAACAACGACCTTGAATTTTTATATAGCAGCATTTTAAATGCGATATAGATTGCATAATGGAGGAAAGAAGAGTATTACTGTTTAGAAATATACATGTTGTTATACAGGCTGAAAAAGTCATTCTAGAAAAAGGCTATTGGTATCAAATCATTCCTGTACCTTCAAACATTAGCTCTGAGTGCGGAATGTGTATCCATATCAAAACGAATGATTATAAATTTATTAAATATCTACTCGAAGCCAAGGGTATAACTCATTCAAGTGAGATAATTTAAAAACTGTAACTAATGGATTTCGATCTGCTTAAAACTGTTGAGTATGGAGGCTGCTCAGCCAAAATTCCAGCTGCAATTCTCGAAAAAGTTCTGCTAAATTTACCTCGTGTAAAGGATAGCAATCTTTTGGTAGACATTGATACGCATGATGATGCTGGAGTATACAAGCTATCAGAAGATTTAGCGCTAATTTTCACAACAGATTTTTTCCCGCCAATATGCTCTGATCCATATGAGTTTGGCCAAATTGCTGCAAGCAATTCTTTAAGCGATGTTTACGCAATGGGAGGGGAACCTTTTCTTGCGCTGAACATAGCCATGTTTCCATCGAGCAAACTGCCGATCGAAGCATATTCAAAAATCCTTGAAGGGGCTGCAAACATTGCTCAGAAGGCCAATACATTGATTATTGGGGGGCATACTATCGATGACTATCCTCCAAAATTTGGATTAGCAGTTATCGGACGAGTTCACCCCAAACGTGTAATAACCAATGCGGGTTTAAAGCCGGGTCAGGTTTTAGTTTTGACAAAACCGCTTGGAATGGGAATTATTGTTGCAGGTAAGCGTATTAACATGGTTAAGGATTCATCGTATATCGAAGCCTTAAACTGGATGAAAACCCTTAACAATCAATCGAATATACTGCAAGAGTATCATGTAACCGGAGCAACCGATATTACTGGATTTGGACTAATTGGTCATGCTCTGAAAATGGCCAAGGCCAGCAAAATAAACATTAAGCTTAATTCGCTTGAGGTACCATCGTTGCCAGAGGCAATTGAACTAATTGATAGCGGTTGTATTCCTGGTGCTGCATTTAGAAACATAGAGTACGCTGAAAACAACTTAGAATTATTATCCTGCGACTATAATCATAAAATGCTTATGGCTGATGCACAAACTTCAGGAGGCATTCTTTTTGGGGTTGATGCTAATATCGCTTTTGATGTGGTTGAAAAGCTAAAAAAGGTCGGACTAGTTTACACCACAGTAATTGGAAAGGTTACAGAAGGAAACGGAAAGGTTATTCTTGATTAATAAAAGTAATTACATTGAAACTCTTAGAGGGAAAATACTACTGGTTTAAAGTTCTTAAAATTGTCGAAATCCCTGAAGAAGGTGATTTTTACCTGCTTAAGCACAAGTCGGGTCGAAGGCTACTTTTACCTGTTAGTATTTACAAGAATTACTTAATAAACCCTGATAGCACTATTGAATGCAGAGTAGATAAAGTAAATTGTACAGGAAAGGTTTTCCTCGAACCAAAACACCCACATTACTCTGAGGGAAAATACTACAATTTCATCGTAAAATATACAGATAAAAACGATTGTGATTTAGAAAATTCTATTACTGTTGCAGATGTTTTCAATAATGAAATCCGAATGGAATGGCCAAAAGCCTTAGAATTACCCAAAGTTAACTCAACAGTTAGGCTAAAAGTGGAAAGGGTAAAAAAAGGAATTCCTGTTTTGGTAAACGAAACCTCAAAACACGCAACAAGTGGTATTGTAGAAAATTTTGTAGGAGAGTTATTTAACTTTATTGTTAGTAAAGTTTTATCGAAAGGGAAGGAGCAATACTATTTGCTTGTCGAGAACAAGCATGAACTTAAAGCATACATTAAAGCAAAGCACTACAAGCACTATAATATTAAATTGAATAGTAATATATTATGTAAAATAATTGGGGTTAATTCAGATAATTCGCTTAAGGTTGAGCCACAAAACCCATATTACATTGAAAATACTAGCTATAATTTCATTGTCTCGATGGATTCCACGAATGAATTTACTGAAGAGTATAGAATCGGACTTATTGATAAATTTGGCAACAAATGCGGAATAACAGTAAATGGGAAAGACTATCAAGTATTAAAAAATAAAACCCAGCTAACATGCCGGGTTATAGGATTTAGAAAGGGAAAACCTATGCTTGAACTAATAAAATAGCTAAGTTAAGGATATTAGTCATCATCAAAATTATCGTCATCAAAACTGCTGTCCTGTTCATCTTCAATATCATCAGGGAATGAATCGGAATCGGTTCCTATACTATCTGAATCGCTAAAGAAACCTTTCTCTTCATCATCGTCTTTTGGCTTTGTGTCAATCTTAACATTAACTTTAATAAGATAACTTGCCTCATCGGTATCAAGCGTAATTGCATGAAAGAATTCGTTATTTGGCTTCGTAACCTTAATTACATGGTCGGTATAGCCGTAAGGATATTTCTTTTTAACCAGTGCGAGTATTTCAGGTGACAAATTCTTATAGCTGATTACCAGTTTCTTTTTATTCATAAATTACAGTTGTTTATACTTTACAATGTTCATTTTAATTTCTTAGCAAATATATATTTTAGTCATTACAGTGAAACTATTAAACTCATTTTTTTCTATAAAAAAACCATATTTTTTCATGGGTTGATTTATACGCATAGCAATATATTTCAGCATAGGTCCTAATGTCATATAATCCATATTATGTTAAATGTATGTTTTAAAAATAGAGGGCAACTTATGCCCCTCTATTTTCTTTTAGTTTATTCTTTTAATTCGTCCCATCGGGCGTTAACTTCTTCGTATTTCTTCATCATCTCATCGCTATCATTTCTATATCTAAAATATAAGTTTCTAAGCGATTCTAGGGTAGGCAGATTATCAGGTTGTATTTCGAGTGCACGCTCCATGTATGGAATACTTTTTCTAAATTCTGCATTTGACTTCTCAATTAGTGCATCATATTTCTCAACCTCCCTTGCAGGAACTTTATTTGCTTCCTCTAAGTATTTTACTCCATGATTAAAGTAAAGTGCAGCAAGGTTAAAAACAGCATCAAAATAATCTGGCTTAAGGTCAATTGATTTTTTATAAGATTGGATTGCAGATTCATAATTCTCCAATTTGTCAAAAACAGTTCCTTTTGCAAAATAAAGTGAATAGTTTTCATCCGACTCCAAAGCTTTGTCAATATACTCAATAACTTTATCAGGGTTTTCTCCTCTTTTCAGATAGTAATCTATTAACCCGTAAAGAACAGTTTGGTTTTTTGGAAACTTAATAAAGCCTTCTTCGAGAAATTTGAGACCTTCTTCAGCTTTATCTACTGATGAATATGCTTCATATATATTATAGTATATATTCCCATCCATTGTCACATCATATTCTAATGCCTTATTATAATAATCAATAGCAGTATTATAATTGTTAGCCAACTGAGCGGATAAGCCAGTATAATAAATAACTACTGAATCAACGTAGTTCACTAAAGACATTTCGCCAATTTCAATGGCCTTCGCAAAAGCCTCTTGTGATTCAACATAATCCTTCTTGGTGTATTTTGAAGAGCCCTCACCAATATAGTAATACTTCAACTTATTCAATCCCTCTTTAACCTGTCCTGCTGATCTTTTCTTTTCGTCTATTTCCAGAGTCTTCAAATAGCTTGTATATGCTAAATCTAGTGGATTTTCTACTAATGGTTTAGTAAACTCCCAATATGCTAGGCTCTGATCAATGAAATAGAAATTTGTTCTTTCCATAACATGCTTAACCACAAGTTGGTCGTTAATATTTTCTTCAACCTTTTCAATAGGCATTCCAACAATAATTTGGAACTCATTAACATTCATTCCATTTGTTGCGCTAAGAATCATTGCCTCATATACTTCAAGCATTAGGTCGCCACGTTTTAACCAAGTTTTATACTTAGTAGATTTTTTAGCATGCTCAATATCAGAATTGCTCTTATCAATTTTCTTTTCCAATGAACTATAGTTCACTTGACTTGACATTTGTGAGTATGCTGAAAGTGTCACAAATGCAGATAGTAGGATTAAAAAAATTCTCTTCATAATTCTCATTTTAAGTTTTAGTATTTAAAATTTCTATTGTTCTGAAATATCTTCTTCGTTAATAATAGTTTCATCAGTTATATTCTGATCTACAATTTCAACATTCTCTTCATCATCAGCATCAACCTTTGCTACTGCGGCTATCGAGTCGCCATTTCGAAGGTTAATTAGCCTCACTCCTTGAGTCGCCCTTCCTGCCAATCGGACTTGAGATACAGCAAGCCTTATGGTTATGCCGCTTTTGTTAATAATCATGAGATCATTATCGTCGGTTACACCTTTCATTGCGATTAGCTTACCTGTTTTTTCGGTGATATTAATAGTTTTTACACCTTTCCCTCCCCTATTGGTAATTCGGTAGTCCTCAATATCGGAACGCTTTCCATATCCTTTTTCCGAAACTACAAGAATATCAATGTTTTCCTCTTTATTTACACAAACCATGCCAACCACTTCATCATCGGATGTAAGGGAGATACCTCTAACTCCTCCACCCGTTCTGCCGATTGGACGAACAAGGCTTTCGGGGAATCGTATTGCTTTTCCATTTTTAGCAGCAAGCATCATATCGCAGCTGCCATCGGTCAGGCAAGCTTCCAGCAACTGATCGCCCTCTTTAACCGTAATAGCAATCACTCCATTTTGCCTTGGCCGGCTATATGCCTCAAGTGAAGTTTTCTTAACCGTACCTTTCTTTGTACACAAAATGATGAAATTGTTCCTCACATATTCTTCATCATTTAGCTTCTTAACATTGATATATGCCTTAACATTATCTTCGGGTTCTATGTTAATCAGGTTCTGTATTGCCCTTCCTTTTGAGGATTTTGTGCCCTCAGGGATTTCGTATACCTTTAGCCAAAAGCATCTTCCATTCTCGGTAAAGAAGAGCATTGTATTATGCATTGAGGCAACAAATAGATGCTCAATAAAATCTTCGTCACGCGCTGCTGATCCTTTTGTGCCAACTCCCCCCCTAGCCTGCAGACGATACTCAGTTAGCGGCGTTCTTTTAATGTAACCAAGGTGCGAGATGGTGATGACAACATCATCATCGGCATAAAAGTCTTCGGGGTTAAACTCTTCTGCATCGGGTATAATCTGTGTTCTGCGCTCATCACCATAACGCTGTTTTACCTCAATTAGCTCATCTTTAATAATGCCCATTTGCAGGGTCTCATCTTGTAATATATTACGGTAATGTTCAATCATTTTTAAAAGCTCGGCATGCTCTTCTTTAACTTTATCTCTCTCAAGTCCAGTTAAACTTCTTAAGCGCATGTCGATAATCGCTCTGGATTGCACTTCACTTAAACCAAAGCGTTCCATTAGCTTCTCTCTTGCTTCATCTGGAGTTTGCGCAGCACGAATTATGGCAATTACCTCATCAATATTATCAATAGCAATTAAGAGGCCTTCTAATATATGCGCTCGTTTTTCGGCCTGATCTAACTCGTACTTTGTTCGACGTATAACAACTTCGTGCCTATGCTTAACAAACTGATGGATTAGATCTTTAAGGTTAAGCAATCGCGGACGACCATCAACCAGGGCAATGTTATTAATTGAGAAAGTTGATTGAAGCTGTGTTTGCTTAAAGAGGTTATTTAGCACCACATTTGCAACTGCCTCTTTTTTGAGGATTATTACAACTCGGGTTCCTTGTCTATCCGATTCGTCGTTTATGTAGCTAATGCCTTCTATCTTCTTCTCATTAATTAGATCGGCAATTTTTTTAATCATATCCGCTTTATTCACCATGTAAGGCGTTTCCGATACGATTATCTTTGCTCTTCCCGTTTCAGTTTGCTCAACTTCAGTTTTCGAACGGATAACAACTCTTCCTCTACCCGTTCTGTAGGCATCCTTAATACCCTGAATGCCATATATTATGCCACCTGTTGGAAAATCTGGGCCATGAACGTACTTAATAAGCTCTTCGATATCTATTTCTGGATTATCAATATACGCACAAGTTGCATCTACAACTTCGGAAAGGTTATGTGGAGGCATATTAGTAGCCATGCCAACTGCAATGCCTGATGCCCCATTTACTAGAAGTAACGGTATTTTTGTGGGCAGAACTACTGGCTCTTCAAGTGTATCGTCAAAATTAAGCCTTAAATCAACCGTATTCTTCTCCAAATCGCCAAGCACATCATCAGCAATTTTCATCAAACGTGCTTCGGTATAACGCATGGCTGCTGGGCTATCGCCATCTATGGAGCCGAAGTTTCCCTGTCCTTCTACCAAAGGATACCGCAATGACCATACTTGAGCCATCCTAACCATGGCGTCATAAACGGAACTATCACCATGAGGATGATATTTACCAAGTACCTCTCCAACTATACGAGCCGATTTTTTGTAACTCTTCCCTGAGCTGAGGCCTAAACCCGACATGCCAAACAGCACCCTACGGTGAACTGGCTTTAACCCATCTCGCACATCAGGAAGTGCTCTTGAAACTATAACCGACATTGAATAATCAATGTAAGCTGTCTTCATCTCCTCCTCAATATTTACCGCTTTAACTCTCTTATCTTCTAACATTTACAAAATATTTTTGGTATTAACAAAAGATTTCATTTTGAAGCACTTTGCTCTAAAAAATTAACTCGCTAATTTACCATTTTATTAGATAATCTCTGAACTTTTTTATGAGTATTTATCAACATATTTCAAGGCCATATTTTTATGTATACATTAATTAAACTACTGTAATTATTGCATAAATTGAGAACAATCAGTTGGTATTTCTGTTATTCTATATTACTTTAGTAACGAAATTTTTTATGCAATTTATGGACTATAAATATTCAAATAAAATAAAAGAAGTACTTAGCTACAGCCGTGAAGAAGCCGTACGCTTAGGTAATCAAACTATCAGAACCGAGCATCTTTTCCTTGGAATTCTTCGCGACGGTGAAGGAACTGCAATTAATATTCTTTTGGAATTAGGATTGGATTTGGCTGAAACTAAGAAGTTAATTGAAGCCGAGATCCGTAGTTCTGATAATAAAAGCAACACAATTGATCCCGATAGCATCCCCTTAATTAAGGATGCTGAACGAGTACTTAAGCTAGTAACCTTAGTAGCTCGTGAGCTAAAAAGCGATACAATAAGTACAGTTCATCTGCTTTTGGCTATACTAAAAGATGAAAATAGCATTGTAACCCAAATACTTGGTGAGAACAACATAGACTACTTTACCGTGAAAGCCGAACTTAAACCCGAAATTATTGAAGCCAAAGCTGAATTCTCCGATGAGGATGATGAACGCTCTTTTGGCTCGCAACGCAACCCACAGCAAACGCCTGGAAAACCTGCCAGCGACACACCTGTACTCGATAATTTTGGCATTGACCTAACTAAGGCTGCTGAGGAAAACAGGCTAGACCCGATTGTTGGGCGAGAGCGAGAAATTGAGCGAATAGCTCAAATCCTTAGCCGTCGAAAAAAGAATAATCCTATACTTATTGGCGAACCAGGTGTTGGAAAATCTGCGATTGCCGAAGGCTTGGCTCTCCGTATTGCAAAACGAAAAGTATCTCGAATACTATTCAATAAGCGTGTTGTTACCCTTGATTTGGCCTCAATTGTTGCCGGAACAAAGTATAGAGGACAGTTTGAGGAGCGAATGAAAGCCATTCTAAACGAGCTCTCAAAAACAAATGATGTAATCCTATTTATTGACGAAATACATACCATTGTAGGTGCTGGAGGTGCAACGGGTTCGCTCGATGCAGCAAATATGCTAAAGCCGGCTCTTGCAAGAGGCGAATTACAGTGTATTGGCGCTACCACTCTTGATGAATATCGCGAACATATTGAAAAAGACGGTGCACTGGAGAGACGTTTCCAAAAGGTTATGGTTGAACCTACCTCGCCTGATGAAACCATCGAAATTCTGAATAAGATTAAGGAACGATATGAGGATCACCATAACGTTTCGTATACCCCAGAAGCTATTAACGCATGCGTTAACTTAACCATGCGCTATATATCCGACAGGCATCTTCCTGATAAAGCTATCGATGCACTCGACGAAGCTGGCTCGAGAGTACATATATCAAATATTAAAGTACCCGAAAAAATATTAACCCTTGAGAAGCAAATTGAAGAGGCTAAAGCAGAAAAACTAAAAGCAGTTAAAAATCAAGACTTTGAATCGGCAGCCAGCTTCAGAGACAGAGAAAAACAGTTTCTTGAGCAGCTTGAGAAAGAGCAACAGCGATGGGAACGCGAGCTTATTAAGCATCGTGAAATTGTTGATGACGAAAAGGTTGCCGAAGTTGTTGCCATGATGACGGGGGTACCCGTTCAACGTATAGCCCAAGCTGAAGGCACCCGTTTGCTTAAAATGGGCGAAGAGCTTAAAGGCGTTGTTATTGGACAAGATGAAGCCATAAATAAAATTGTAAAATCAATTCAGCGCAACCGAGCCGGTTTAAAAGATCCCAACAAACCTATTGGAACATTCGTGTTCCTTGGACCAACTGGTGTTGGCAAAACCCAACTGGCAAAAGTTTTAGCCAAGTATCTTTTCGATACAACCGACAACCTTATACGGATTGACATGAGTGAATACATGGAAAAATTCTCCGTGTCGAGGTTAATTGGGGCACCTCCAGGCTATGTTGGGTACGAAGAAGGGGGACAGCTTACCGAAAAGGTAAGACGAAAGCCCTATTCGGTTGTTTTACTTGATGAGATTGAAAAGGCTCATCCTGATGTATTCCACATTCTGCTCCAGGTACTTGACGAAGGGCAGTTAACCGATAGCCTTGGCCGAAAAGTTGATTTTAAGAATACGATCATCATAATGACTTCAAACATTGGCACTAGGGAGCTTAAAGACTTTGGACGAGGTGTTGGTTTCCGATCGACTACCGAATCGGCATCTAACGATTACGCTAAAAGCGTAATTCAGAAAGCGCTTAAAAAAGCTTTTGCCCCCGAATTCCTTAACCGTATTGACGATGTTGTTATGTTCAACTCGTTAACCCGTGAGAACATTCATAAAATCATAGATATTGAGCTTAAAGGTCTATTTGAAAGGATACATAACCTGGGTTATAACATCCAACTAACTAGCTCAGCAAAAGATTTTGTTGCTGAAAAGGGCTACGACGTTCAGTATGGTGCACGACCACTAAAACGAGCCATACAAAAGTACCTTGAAGACGAAATGGCCGAGGTGATAATTAAAAGTGAAATTCAAGTGGGCGACACCATTCAGGTAGGCTACAGCAAAAAAACCGATGAAATAACCATAAAGATTAAAAAGAAGGATGAAAAGGAAGAGGTTAGCTCCGATTCCGAAAACGCATAGAAAAAAGCGCTCCAATTATGGGGCGTTTTTTATTATTCATAATTTTACCTGTACAATCAATACTTAGTCAAACATTTTCCACAATGATCTGTTATATCAGTATAAAAACAACTTTAAAAATTTCACTATGAGCAATAAAATAACATTTGGAGGAAACCCTGTAACGCTAAACGGTAATCTGGTAAAAGTAGGCGATAAAGCACAAGGCTTTACCAGCATTGACGGATCACTTCAGCCCATATCATTAAATAGCTTCGCTGGGAAGGTTAAGCTTTTATCCATTTTCCCATCGATAGACACTAGCGTTTGCTCAATGCAAACCCGGAAGTTTAACGAGGAAGCCGCAAAATTTGGCGATAAGGTGGCTTTTATTGCCCTATCGGCTGACCTACCCTTTGCGCTTAAGCGCTTTTGCGGAGCCGAGGGGATTGATAATCTTATGCCACTATCGGACCATAAGGATATGGATTTTGGTAACAAGTACGGTTTTTACATCGATGAGCTTAGGCTGTTGGCAAGAGGTGTAATTATTATTGATGAGAATGATGTTGTAGAGTACGTTGAACTTGTGCCTGAAATTGGTAACGAACCAAATTACGAAGCTGCAATTGCCAAGCTAAACGAAATTATAAAATAGACTATATCTCTTTTTAACCAGCAAGTATGAAATTTTTCGTTTCAATGCTTGCTGGTTTTTTTATGCTAGATCGCCAAACAAATCATACTCTTCGGCAGATGTTACGATGCAATTCACAAAATCGCCTTCGGTAATTCCATCTTCTTCTGTATGCTTAATAAGCACTTCCTGATCAACCTCAGGCGAATCGTACTGGGTTCGGCCAACAGCCCATTGGCCTTCAAACCTATCAATTATCACCTTATAGGTTTTCCCAATTCTTGCTTTATTCTTTGCAAGCGAAATTGAACTTTGCAGCTCCATAATTTGATCTACCCTAATCTGCTTAACTGTTTCGCTAACCGTATCAGGTAAATTTGCCGAGGCAGTTCCCTCCTCTTCGGAATAGGCAAACACGCCTAGCCTGTCAAATTTTGCCCATTCGACAAATTGCATAAGCTCCTCAAAATCCTTTTCAGTTTCACCCGGATGCCCAACAAGTAGCGTTGTTCTAATTGCCACATCAGGAACAATTTCTCGTATTTTAGAAATCAGCTTTAGAGTCTGATCACGAGTAATCCTCCTTTTCATTGTTTTAAGCATATTTGAACTAATGTGCTGGAAAGGGATATCGATATACTTGCAAACCTTAGGGTTGCTGGCCATTTCTGCTAGCAAATCGAGAGGGAATTGTGCTGGGTAGGTATAGTGTACCCTAATCCACTCCAAAGTCTCAATTTGGCTTAATTTCTTTATTAAATGGGCAATTCGTCTTTCGCCATAAATATCTTTACCATAAAAGGTTGAGTCTTGCGCTATTAGCATTAGCTCTTTTACTCCTCTCCTAACCAAATCCTCGGCTTGAACAACAAGTTCTTCTATGGGTTTAGAAATATGCTTTCCTCTAATTAATGGAATTGCACAAAATCCGCAGTTCCAATTACAACCCTCCGATATTTTTAGATAAGCATAGTGTTTTGGCGTTGTAATTTCGCGTAGGTTAGCGCTACTTTTAGAGTATTCTGCATTCAGCTTGTTTAGTATTTCTTGCAGATGATTTACTCCAAAAAAACCATCTACTTCAGGGATTTCCTTCTCCAAGTCATCTTTATAACGCTGCGACAAACAACCCATTACATAAACTTTATCAACCATGCCGTTACGCTTAGCATCAATATACGATAGTATTGTATCGATAGACTCCTCCTTTGCATCGGCAATAAAGCCACAGGTATTAATTATTACCGTACGCGCTGAGGTATCGTTTGAGTCGAACTGGATATTCCACCCATTCACTTTTAGCTGCTTTAGCAGATACTCCGAATCGACAACATTTTTCGAACATCCTAAGGTCACTACATTTACATCTTTACCTTCTCTCATCACACTCCAATTATTAATGGGTAATTAGCTTTGCAAAGTTAGCAAAGGCAAAAAATTTAGCGATATTTGCCCTCTCAATTCTTTCATATTTATTAAACTTACGCCAAAACAAACCCTAAAGACAATGCTTTCAGAAAAAGATAACTTGCAATTAAAGCAGCATGGAATTAGTATAGATCAACTAAAAGAACAGCTAGAAAACTTCAAAAACGGGTTCCCTCCCATTGATCTAGTTAAGGCTGCAACAATTAACGACGGCATTATTAAGCTTGAAATTAGCGAGGTTGATGATTTAATTGAGATTTACAAGAGTTACGATGGCGAAAGGCAAAAGTTTGTACCTGCTTCGGGTGCTGCTACTCGCATGTTTAAGGAATTGGCTGAGTTTATTGTTACTGAAACGATAAACGAAGCTACAATCAGCTTTATCTCTAAGCTTTCCCAATTCCCATTCTATAACGAGCTAACTAGCGAGTTAAAAAAAAGGGGTTGCTCAATTACTGAGTTGACTGACAACGAAAATTATAAACCAATAATTGATACTTTACTTAATGAAGATGGATTAAATTATGGTTCACTCCCTAAAGGGTTAATAAAGTTTCATAAGTATGAATCGGAAATAAGAACCGCATTTGAAGAGCATATAGTTGAAGGCACGCAGTACGCACGAAAACCCGACAATAGCGTTAGCATTCACCTAACCGTGTCGCCCGAGCACAAGGAAGGTTTTTTACAGCTTTTAAGCGAAAAGGTTGAAAACATCTCAGCTGAGTACGGGGTTAGCCTTGACATATCTTTCTCTGAGCAAAAGAAAAGTACAGATATTATTGCCGTTGATGCAAAACTTGAACCCATAAGGGATAATCAAGGGAATTTATTGCTGCGCCCAGGTGGACACGGTGCGCTGATTGAGAACCTAAACGATTTATCGAGCGACATAATCTTCATTAAAAATATTGATAATGTTGTTCCCGATAGGCTTAAACCGCAAACTGTTCTGTACAAAAAGGCTCTTGCTGGATTGCTTATTAGCTATCAGAGTATAATTTTCGACTACATTAGCATACTACAGGGAGAAGAAAACAGTAGCATTGAATTCCTAAACGAAGTGCTTG
>Ga0334898_1000661_pt1 | contig 50421 bp, 33 predicted proteins | sample GraSluR3_MG_10_FD_207228 | JGI IMG/M metagenome (GOLD analysis project Ga0334898, IMG submission 207228) | Sludge microbial communities from methane-producing bioreactor in Wageningen University, Netherlands - Granular Sludge_3_08-R3 | ecosystem: Engineered > Bioreactor > Anaerobic >... | reverse complement strand
AAGCAATGGCCATCATAAAGGAGGAGTATTGCGTATCCAGTAGTTTGCAGCTAAAGGATTTTGAAAAAAAGAAAAGAGACATATGTATAAAAGAGCTAAAAGATAAAGGTCTGTCGACAAGGCAAATAGAGCGGCTGACGGGGATAAGCAGATACATTATTCTGAAAATGTAACCGTAAGAACCGTCCCCTTGGTTTCCCCTTGGTTTCGCAGGCATCCTATCTCCCCCCTTGACCAATAATATGGAAATAATATATAATGACTATAGTCACTGACTATAGTCATTATATATTGCTGGTAGTAGTTATTATATTGCAATATTGTTAATTCATATAGGGTCGTTTATACCGCATAATACCGTGATCTAATACGCTATTTCTTGTGTTGAAAGTTCTATGTATGAGAGATATTTTTAGTGATGAACAGAGGTTTTGCAGTAAAATATATTCTAATTTTAGGGGGTAAATTGGTGAAGAGAAAAGTATTGGCGTTTCTGTTATCAGCAGCAATGGTTATTTTAGTGCTTCCAGCAATGGTATTGGCTTTTGAATTTTCCGATATGCCGGATGACTGGTCCAAGACTGCTTTGGAAAGCGCAGTTGAAAACGGTCTGCTGACAGGGGCAGACGGAAAGCTTATGCCAAGGGACAATTTAACGAGGGCGCAAATGGCGGCGGTGATTAACCGCGCATTTGGCGCAACCGGGAAAGCATCGCTGAACGGCTACACTGATGTGGCTCCCGGCGCATGGTATTATGACGACATGGCTAAAGCAGTGCAAATGAAAACACTGCTCGGAAGCGGTGACAAATTAAACCCTGACAGCAATATTACCCGTGAGGAAGCTTTTGTTGTGCTGGCCAGGGCATTCAAGCTGACAGGAAGCCCCGAAACCATACTTGATATGTTTTCTGACAAGTCTGAAATAAACAGTTGGTCAGAGGACGGTATTGCATCCCTTGTATCGGCGGGCTATATTACCGGCTCAAACGGGCGGCTATACCCAAAACAGAACATAACCCGGGCGGAGTTTGCTCAGATTATGTACAATCTGTTAAAGCATTATATAAAAACCCTAGGTACATATTCACGGATACCCGAAGGCAACATTATGATTAATGCGCCTGATATAACCCTTAAAGATGTGACTGTTAAGGGCGATTTAATAATCGGCGACGGAGCCGGGGACGGCAATATTATACTTGACAACGTTAAGGTAACCGGAAGGACGGTTGTCCGCGGTGGCGGCCCGGACTCCATAAAGATTATCGGAGGCAGCGAACTTGGCAGCGTCATTATTTCCAAGGTAGACGGGAATATCCGTGTAGTAACCGAGAGCGGCGTGGCGGTGGAAGTAATATACATTGATGACGGAAAAGACGATGTCATCATTGAGGGTGAAATTGACAGTGTCAAGGTTGATGCTGCAAATGTGCCCGTTGTTCTTCAAAATGCAGTGGTGACAAGTATGACGGTAACTGCCCCGGATGCAAGTATTACTATTGAAAGCAATGCAACGGTTGATATGGTTTCTGTATGGCAGGCAGCATCAGACGTGGACTTATACATAGATGGAACCGTTACTACCGTTACAACTGAGGCCGACGGCACATTGATAGACGGCGGGGGTACAGTTGTAAATGCAAGTATACAGGGCGACGACTGCAGTTTAAATACTGCAGGCACAAAGGTTGAGGTTGGTGAAAGTATAAGCGGCACCACCATTGGCAGCCAAACGGTTGACAGCGGTACAACAGGAATAACTGACTCCAAGGGTGAATTGGTAATACCAGCCACTGGCGGCAGAAGAAGCAGCGGTTCATCGAGAGTAAATATAAATGCTATTAGTATTGATGGTGAAGCCAGAGTCGGCATCACGTTATCAACAACAGTAACACCAACAAATGCCACAGTGAATTACCAGTGGCAAAGAGCTGATGCAGAAGATGGTGTATATACAGACATTAGTGGAGCAACATCAGCAACATTTACTCCTATTGGTGATAATGTTGACAAATACCTCAAAGTTTCAGCAACGGGTACCGGCAGCTACACCGGCACGGTGACAAGTGAACCTGCGGGAGCAGTGTTGGAAGCTCAATATGCTTCAACAGAGGCAGTTGATTTTGATGTAACGGTACCCTATGGAACTTCTGAAGAAAATACAATATCTGAATTAGCCCCGGCAGTTGGCATTGCAGGAACAGAAGGCGAAGCAGGAACGGCTTCAATTCAGTGGACGATTGCAGGCTATGATGAAAACACAGCAGATGACTATACAGCGACTGGCGGATTAAGCCTTCCGGATGGGTGGACAGGTAGTCCGGCTGATGTAACTGCAACCGTGACGGTACAGGCCCAGGAACTGGCAGCGATTAACTCCATAGCAGGCACGCCGGAGATAGGTGAATTATTAACAGCCGGCGCATTGGCACCGGAAGGGGCGACATCAACCTATCAGTGGCAATACCATGACGGATCCGGATGGTCAGACATAGAAGGAGCAACAGCAAACATATACACAGTAGCAGTACCTGTAACAGTAGGAGATGAGGTAAGAGTAACTGCAGAAGGCACAGGAAACTACACAGGCACTTTAGAAAGCAACGCAGTCACGATAGTTGCGACACAGGTAACAGGAATTGGAGCGATAGCAGGTACTCCTGAGCTGGGAGAAGAGCTGACGGCGGGCGCACTGACACCGGCAGGGGCAGCAGTAGCCTATCAGTGGCAATACCATGACGGATCCGGATGGACAGACATAGAAGGGGCAACAGCAAACACATATACAGTAGCAGCACCTGTAACAATAGGAGATGACATAAGGGTAATAGCAGAAGGTACAGAAAACTACACCGGCACATTAGAAAGCAACGCAGTTACCATAACAGCCCAGGTAACAGGAATTGGAACGATAGAAGGTACTCCTGAGCTGGGAGAAGAGCTGACGGCCGGCGCACTTACACCGGAAGAAGCAACAGTAACCTATCAGTGGCAGCGTCAGGCCGGAGGAGAAGGCTCATGGACAGATATCGAAGGAGCAACAGTGGACACTTACACAGTAGCAGAACCTGTAGGTGCAGGGGATGAAGTAAGAGTAGCTGCAGAAGGCACAGGGAACTACACCGGCACATTAGAAAGCAACGCAGTCACCATAACAGCCCAGGTAACAGGAATAGGAGCGATAGAAGGTACTCCTGAGCTGGGAGAAGAGCTGACGGCCGGCGCACTTACACCGGAAGATGCAACAGTAACCTATCAGTGGCAGCGTCAGGCCGGAGGAGAAGGTTCATGGACAGATATCGAAGGAGCAACAGTGGGCACCTACACAGTAGCAGAACCTGTAGGTGCAGGGGATGAAGTAAGAGTAGCTGCAGAAGGCACAGGGAACTACACCGGCATATTAGAAAGCAACGCAGTCACCATAGTTGCAACACAGGTAACAGGAATAGGAGCGATAGAAGGTACTCCTAAGATGGGAGAAGAGCTGACGGCCGGGGCACTGACGCCGGAAGAAGCAACAGTAACCTATCAGTGGCAGCGTCAGGCTGGGGGAGAAGGCTCATGGACAGACATCGAAGGAGCAACAACGGACACATACACAGTAGCAGAACCTGTAGGTGCAGGAGATGAAGTAAGGGTAGCTGCAGAAGGCACAGGCAACTACACAGGCACTTTAGAAAGCAACGCAGTCACGATAGTTGCGACACAGGTATCAGGAATAGGCGAGATAGACGGCACTCCTGAGATGGGAGAAGAGCTGACGGCGGGCGCACTGACCCCGGAAGGTGCAGCGGTGGCCTATCAATGGCAATACAACGGTGGCTCCGGGTGGTCAGACATTGAAGAATCAACAGCAAACACATATACAGTAGCAGCACCTGTAACAATAGGAGATGACATAAGGGTAATAGCAGAAGGTACAGGAAACTACACCGGCACGGTACAAAGTACTGGAGTTACGATAACAGCCCAGGTAACAGGAATAGGCGAGATAGACGGCACTCCTGAGGTGGGAGAAGAGCTGACGGCGGGCGCACTTACACCGGCAGGGGCAACAGTAACCTATAAGTGGCAGTACCACAATGGCTCCGGGTGGTCAGACATTGAAGGGGCAACAGCAAACACATATACAGTAGCTGCACCTGCAGCAATAGGAGATGACATAAGGGTAGTAGCAGAAGGCACAGGGAACTATACCGGTACGGTTCAAAGTACTGCAGTTACGATAACAGCCCAGGTAACAGGAATTGGCTCCATAGCAGGCACTCCTGAGATGGGAGAAGAGCTGACGGCTGGCACACTGACCCCGGAAGGTGCAACAGTAACCTATAAGTGGCAATACAACGATGGATCCGGATGGTCAGACATAGCAGGAGCAACAGCCAACACATACACAGTAGCTGCACCTGTAACAGTAGGAAATGAAGTAAGGGTAGCTGCAGAAGGTACAGGTAACTACACCGGCACATTAGAAAGCAACGCAGTCACCATAGCAGTGACACAGGTAACAGGGATAGGCGCGATAGACGGCACTCCTAAGATGGGAGAAGAGCTGACGGCTGGAGCACTGACCCCGGAAGGTGCAACAGCAACCTATCAGTGGCAATACAACGATGGATCCGGATGGGCAGACATAGCAGGAGCAACAGCCAACACATACACAGTAGCCTCACCTGCAGCAATAGGAGACGAGGTAAGGGTAGTAGCAGAAGGCACAGGGAACTATACCGGGACGGTACAAAGTGCAGCCGTCACCATAACAGCCACACAAGTAACAGGAATTACTGTCACAGGAGAAGGAGGCAGTATAACTGTAGTGACCCCCGGTGGAACGCTGCAAATGGTTGCAGTTGTAGAGCCGGAAAACGCAACGGATGATAGTGTGACTTGGAGTGTAAGCGAGTTTTATGACGGACTGGCATCAATTGACCAAACGGGACTGTTAACTTTAACCGGTCATGAGTATGGAACCGTATATGTTACAGCAACAGCTAATGATGGTTCTGGGGAGGAAGGCACATTAGCAGTTAATGTAGTATATGCCAAATCAATTGGTCAAGAGGGACCGGCAGGTGGAATAGTATTCTATGATAAAGGTGATTACATTGATGGTTGGCGTTACCTTGAGGCAGCAGACCCTTCAACAATAGCTCAAGGTGAGCCTTGGAAAAACACCACTACTGCCTGGAGTAATGTAAACAGTACTTTGGTAGGAACTAGTACTGACGTAGGGAGTGGACAAGCCAACACGAATTTAATACTGAATCAAGGAGGCCATACTGCTAGTGCAGCGAAAATAGCTAGTGAGCATTGGAGTTATACTGATGAAAGTTATGATGACTGGTTCTTACCTTCTCTGGATGAGCTAAATCTAATATTTTCTGTATTATTCGATGATGAACTTGTGACTTTTAATCCAATGCATACCTATTGGAGTTCATCGGAAATTGATTTAGATGAAGCATATGGTAAGGCATATGCTAGTCAAGAGTATCTCTGGTATTATAAAAGTGACCAATATCTTTATGTCTGGCCGATTAGAGCTTTCTAATTAAATAATAACTATATTGAACACCCCCGGCAAACCCTGGGAGTAATTTACTCCATAAGGGGTCGGGGGTTGTTTTTTTGGGGATATGATATAATAAAAAATAGAAAATTCTAGCATATCATAGAAGGTAATAGATTAAGGGGGGATATTGGTGCCAAAAGCAAGGCAATACAACACCAAAAGCCTGTACTTTCCAAGCCGTATAACAAAGGCTTTGGACGGAATCCTTGACCATCCCCTTACCATCATCGAAGCGCCTATAGGCTACGGTAAAACCACTGCCGTAAGGGAGTATATAAGGAACGCCGGGGTGGATATGCTGTGGCAAGGGGTTTATGACAGCGGGACCGTCAGCTTTTGGAACGGCTTTGCCAGGCTGTTCCGTGAATTAGACGGCGACCGTTCCCAGAGCCTTGCCCACCTCTGTTTACCGGATGACGACATATCAAGGTATGAAGTAATTAAATTAATCAAAGATATTAAGCTGCCGGGAAAAACAGTTTTGGTAATTGACGACTATCACCATGTCAATACTCCCCATGTCGACAGCTTTATTGAGCTTCTTGCAGAAAACAAAATAAATAATCTGCATATAGTCCTGACAGCGCGTATTGCGAAAATTCAAAGGCTTGAAGAGCTTGTGCTAAAAGGCTGTCTGCATCATATAACAAAGGAAACCTTCGAGCTTATGCCAAAGGAAATCAAGGCGTATTACAAGACCTGCGGGATAGTCCTTAGTGACAGTGAAGCACTTAAGCTTTATGCGGACACCGAAGGGTGGATCAGCGCCCTGCACCTGATCATGCTGGAATATGCAGCCAAGGGCAGCTATACGCCGGTAGAAAGCATATATAAGCTTATAGAAAAGGCCGTATATATACCGCTTCCCGGGGAGATAAAAGAGTTCCTGGTTACGCTGTGTATTTTTGACAGCTTTACGCTAAAGCAGGCCATATATATGTGGGGAAAGCAAAATGCCGGCCGGTTCCTTGACCGGCTCACAGGTAACAACTCCTTCGTTAAATATGACAGCAGGTATAAAACCTATCATATTCACACCATTTTCACAGAGTTCCTGAAAGAAGTGCTTGAGAGAAAAGATGTAGGCTATAAAAAAAATCTCTACAAAAAGGCGGCACGGTGGTTCATGGAAAACGACCATTACCTTTCAGCCCGGCGCTATTATTATGAGTGCGGGGATTTTGACGGTATTCTGCTTGCCCTGGAGCAGGACAAATCCAATGATTATACCGCTTCCAACAAAGAGCTTCTCAAAAAGTATATGGTCGAATGCCCGGATACGGTCAAGTCACGGCATCACCATGCTCTGCTCATCTATGCCATGCATCTGTTTGTCCATAAAGAGCTTGAATTGTTTCATGAAACATGCGACCAACTCAGCGTCAATATAGAAAGAGATGAAGGATTAGACCCCGGCATGCGAAACGGGCTTTTAGGTGAATTTGAGCTTTTACTAAGCTTTGCTGAATTCAATGATCTGAAAAAGATGTCGGCCCGGCATCAAAAAGCCTGGCAACTGCTCAATCAACCGACATCCATTTATGATACAGGGACCAATTGGACCTTTGGGTCTCCGTCGGTATTGAGCCTGTATTACAGAGAAAGCGGCAGGCTTGAAGAGCATATAAGGGACTTAAAAGAAGCCATGCCCCACTTTAGCCGCCTGACAAAGGGACATGGTTCAGGCGCAGAATACGCTATGGAGGCCGAAAGCTGCTTCAATCAGGGTGATTTTGAAAATGCCGAGATTTGTGCGCAAAGGGCATTGCTTAAGGCACAGTCGGCAATGGACCAAAACATTGCCTTTAGCGCTCAATACTTTCAGATACTCATTGCATTTATGAAGGGCAATCTGTCAAGGGTTATGGAGCTCATGAATAAAATGCATGAGGATATGGAAAGCAGCAAAGATAATAATTTTATCCATACGGTTGAAATCTGCGAGGGCTGCATATACGCCTATCTCGATCAAGAGGACAGAATCCCCGAAAGGCTGCTGGAAGTCGATTTGGGTAAGCCGCGGCTTAAGTTTCCCGCATACCCTTTTTATAATGTTATGTACGGCAGGATGCTCTTAATCAAAGGGGAATACTTAAAGCTAATCGGCAGTGCCGAGCATTTTATCTCCATATGCTCTGTTTTTTCCAATCTGCTGGGATATATTTATACGTACATATACCTGGGGGCAGCATACAGAAAGATATTCAGGGACGGCCAAGCGCTATCCAATGTGAAAATGGCCCTCGATATTGCCATTCCGGATAAGCAGTACATGCTCTTTGTGGAAAATTGCGATTATATTGAACCGCTCCTTGAGAAAATTGCCGCGGAGGGCAGTTACCGTGAGGATATTGCCAAAATACTGACGCTGTATAAGACCTTCAAGAGGTCCAAGGAGCAAATGATTAAAAAATATTTTACCGATGAAAAGCCCAAGCTTACGCAAAGGGAAACCGAGATAGCCCGTCTGGCGGCTGCGGGAATGACCAACATTGAAATAGGAAGGAAGCTTTTCATATCGTCCAATACGGTGAAAATGACGCTAAAATCCGTATATTCAAAGCTCTCTATCAACAACAGGGCGCTTTTACAGCAACATTTGGATGACATTTAACAGTAAAAAGTCCAAAAAAACTACCCGGTGGGTAGTATTAAGTCAAAAAAATCCACTATATCATTTTGGTATAGTGGATTTTTATATTTGTACGGAGGCGCTGCATAATGGTCAGGATAAAAAGTGTCATACCTAAGAATGACTACCGGCTGGAGGTACAGCTTGAAAACGGCAGCAGCGTGATACTGGATTTTTCAGGCAGGCTTCATACCGTCCGCTTTGGTTTGCTTGACGACAAAGCCTTTTTCCGGCGGGCAGTCACAGACGGCGACTTTGTCAGGTGGGACAACAAGATCGAAGTATCCGTCAGCGAGGTATTTCAGCTGGCGCAAAAAGAAAGATTCCCGTTCCCCTGACAGTGGGGAAAATGATGTTACTAAACAGTAATAAAGGAGGTTGAAGAAAATGAAAAGAAAGAATAGAATGCGGCCGCTTGCTGCAGGTATGGTCATAGTACTGGCTTTGCTGGTCATCGGAGGCGGCACGGCCTTGGCGGAAAGCGGGTTTGCGGGAGGGAATGGTACGGAGGGGGACCCTTATGAAATCGCAAATGCAGAACAGTTGAACAATGTGCGGAATTACCCGAATAATCATTTTATCCTAAAGAATGACATCAACCTGTCCAATTACCTGTCAGTAGATGGCAACGGCTATAATGACGGTGCAGGTTGGGAGCCCATCGGCTCAAGCGGTACTCCCTTCACTGGCACCTTTGACGGCGGCGAGTTTACCATCACAGGTCTTTTCATCAACCGACCAATGGCAGGTGGGATTGGACTTTTCGGCCATACGGGTAACAGTGCCGAGATTTCCGACCTGAGGCTGGTTGCGGTGAATGTAACAGGCTCATATTTTGTCGGAGGCCTGGTGGGGGAAAACAATGGAGAAATCGACAATTGCAGCGTCGAAGGCAGCATCACAGGTAATGATGAGGTTGGCGGTTTGGTGGGGTTTAACAGCGACGGCACCATTACCGAATCCCACGCCGCAGGCGAGGTCACCGGTTGTGTCATCAATGATACACCTCCAGAAGATATCGGTGGACTGGTGGGGAATAACGTGGGTAATATTCAAAACTCCTACTCAATGGCAACGGTTAATGTGGTCGGTTATGTTAATGAAGACGATAGGGAAGAGTATTTATACGTTGGCGGTCTGGCGGGATTGAACGGGGGCGTCATCAGTAATTCATACGCCACCGGTGACGTTACTGCTCTATACGACACGGAAGACGAATCCACCGGATATGCCATTGGCGGTCTGGTGGGATTCAACAGTGCTTTTGAATCCGGGGCCACCATCACAGATTCATACGCCACCGGCAAAGTTACCGGTGAAGAGTACGTTGGCGGTTTGGTGGGCCAAAACCAGGGCCACATTACTAATTCATACGCCACTGGTGCCGTGGAAGGCTTCTACGATGTGGGAGGTCTGGTAGGATTGAACGAAAACGAAATTGTAGATTCCCGCTCTGTAAGCTCTGTGATCGGTAATAGTTATGTAGGTGGTTTGGTGGGAAGTAACTGCTTAGGTGATGTAAAAAGTGGTGAAATAATAAGGTCTTACGCTGAAGGCGAAGTCACCGGCGACAATTTTTACATCGGGGGACTGGTGGGGCACAATCATGACACCATTGAGAATTCATATGCCACCGGCAAAGTCATCGGCGAAGAGACCGTTGGCGGTCTGGTGGGTCAAAACGAAGGCACCATCACAAATTCATACGCCACCGGCGAAGTCCCCGGCGAAGACTACGTAGGTGGGCTGGTGGGGGATAACGAAGGCAGTATCAGTAATTCATATTACGAAGAAGAGACTACCGGACAAGATGACGGCAATGGAATACCTAAAACAACCGATGATATGAAACTCAGATCCACCTATGCGGACTGGAATTTTTTGAATATATGGGGCATAGTGGACGACGAGGGTTACCCCGTTCTCCGCTGGCAGGACGGAGCACCCCAGTCCGGCTTTGATGTCGCGGCTGAGAGTCCGATATATATGGGAATCGAATTCCAATTGGAGATCAGTCAAGCCAAAGGGGCGGACGGCAACATGCTGGATGGAGACGTATTAGTGAGGGTCTATAGCGAAACGCAGGGTGAAGACGTGGTTCAATCGGGTATTGATTTTTCCGCCGGTGAGGCCGCATTACCTGTCACGCTGGACACATACGGAACCCATAATCTTCGCGTTTTCGTGGACGGCGTTTCCTATTCCAACCTGCTGACTATGGAATTGCTGGCTGTGCAGAGTATAGCTGTAACGAATCCGCCGGACAAAACAATCTACTATGCGGGAGAAGAACTTGACCTGGAAGGACTGGAAGTGACCGGTACCTACAGCGACGACTTCACTGCGGTGTTACCTATAACAATAGGAAACATAAGCGGTTTTGACAGCAGTGAGGTTGCAGATGACCAAGTCGTAACCGTGACCTATGCTGAGCTGACGGCTACCTTCACGGTGAATATTATAGAGTCCCAGTATAAGAGTATAGAGGTGACGAATCCGCCGGACAAGATAACCTACTATGTGGGAGAAGAACTTGACTTGACAGGACTGGTAGTGACCGGCACTCTTATCGACGATTCTACAGTGGTATTGGTAATAACTGAGGTAAACATAAGCGGTTTTGACAGCAGTGAACCTGCAGCCAGCCAGACTATTACAGTGACAGTGGAAGGAATAAATACTACCTTCGAAGTCATGGTTTTACCTATTACCTACACTGTGAACTATGACGCTAACGGCGGAATGGGAACAGCTCCGGAGGAAAGCGATAAAGCCCAGGGGGATACCTTTACCGCAGCACCTAACAGTTTTACTGCGCCAAGCGGCAAACAGTTCAAGGAATGGAATACCGATGCAAGCGGAACAGGAATAGGCTATCTGGCAGGGGAAACCGTAACCATGCCCGCAGGTGATTTAATCCTGTATGCCATTTGGAAAGACTCGCCTTCAGGCGGAGGCGGCAGCGGAGGCGGGAAAAAAAGCGCACCGACGGTTTACAGTGCCGAAATTACAGGCGGCAGCGCACCGGGAACCGACATAATAATTGAAGTAAACACCCGATTGGGCAACGCATTAGTAAATCTGGATAAGCAGGCTAAAGATTTGTTAGGCGGCGAAGAAATCCCTGTCATCACCGTGCCGTCCATCCAAGGAGTGGATACCTACACATTAGAACTACCCGGTACCTGCCTTTGCAGCTCTTCTGGGGGAGACATCTTAACCTTTTGCACCGAAATAGGCAGCATCACCATCCCCGGTAACATGCTTACCGGCACCGGGTTGGAAAGCCGGGGGGATATAGGCATCACCATAGGCGAAGGAGATAAATTCGGACTGCCGGACAATGTAAGGCAAGCCATAGGTGACAGGCCCATTGTAAAGCTTACCCTGACCGTGGAGGGAGAACAGGAGAATTGGAGCAACCCCGATGCCTCTGTTACGGTATCCATACCCTATGAACCAACAGAGGAGGAGCTTGCCGACCCCGGGCACACCACGGTATGGTACATCGACGGATCCGGGAATGCGGTGGAGGTGCCCAACGGGCGCTATGATCCGGTTACCGGAACCGTGACCTTTAATACCACCCACTTCAGCCGGTACGCTGTCGTATATGTGAAAAAGACCTTTGACGACCTGGGCAGCGTGGAATGGGCCAGGCAGCAGATAGAGGTCCTTGCCTCAAAGGGTATAGTGAGGGGCACGACCGAATCCGAGTATTCCCCGTCGGTCAATATCACCCGTGCCGACTTCCTGTACTCCCTTGTAAGGACCCTGGGAGTGGATGCGGCCTTTGACGGAAACTTTATTGATATAGCAGGGGGCGTCTATTACTATAAGGAGATAGGCATAGCCAAGGAGCTTGGCATAACAAGCGGCACCGGGGATAATAAATTCTGCCCCGATGAGAGCATAACAAGGCAGGATATGATAACGCTTACCGTGAGGGCAATGATTATGCTTGATATGATAAAGGAGCAGGCATCTGCTACCGGCCTTGACAAGTTTACCGACAAATCCCTTATAGCGGATTATGCCTTAGAAGCTATTGCCGCTGCGGTAAAGGAAGGGCTAATAATAGGCAGCGGTGACTGCATCAATCCTCTGGGCAATACAACCAGGGCCGAAGCGGCGGTGTTCCTGTACAGGATATACAACAAGTTCTAACACGAAACAGGTGACGGTTCTTTGTTTAACAACGCCTCACCGGTACTGTAAAATACCGGTGAGGCGGTTTCTATACCAAGAACCGCAGGAAGAAAAAAGCCAGGTGGTTGACATGGATAAAGAATTACTCTATAATAAAAATACCGACCGTCGGTATGTTGCATTATGGGTAATACTAAAGGAGGATCTTCAATATGTCTGATATTGTAACAGGTCATAACAGGAAGCATGAATTTATGATGACCGCCTTCGAGCTGTTCTATAAAAAAGGGTATGAGAATACAACGATAAATGATATTATCGATGAATTAGGATTAACAAAGGGAGCATTCTATCACTATTTTGAATCTAAGGAAGATGTGATTGTAGCAATTGCCAGAGATTTTACGGACAGGGTTGTCCAGATAATCAAGAAAATTTTTGCACGGACTAACCTGTCTGCTGTGGAAAAAATGAATATGGCATTTGAAGCTATTAACGAATACAAGATCAAAGAAGGAGAATGGCGGCATAAATTTAAGGCTTCCATTGAAAGTGAAGAAAACCTGAAACTGCAGCGAAAAATTACTATTTTTTTAAAGCAGGAAGTTGCCGGTTTATATGAAGAACTTATTATTACAGGGGCAAGAGAAGGCATTTTTGGAGATCCGGTTAATTCACAGCAGCTGGCCGAGTTTTTTCTCAATACAATTTTTAGCCTGCATACTTCGGTATATGAGCTGGAAAAACAGTTATACGACGACAGGGATGAGCTCGATTACCCGGGGTTTCTCAGACTGTTGGATGAAAAAGTAAGGTTTTATGAAACGATTTTGGGGAGGATCTTTCAATTGCAGCAGGGTTCCTTCGATTTCCGGACTTCATATTTAAAAATATATGAACAGGAGGAGTAAAAAATTTTGCTTTGTACGTACCGACGGTCGGTAGGTTGCTTGACATCGGGCTTCTGCGCAAGGTTGGTTTTTTGTTGAGTTTATTAAAAATCCATGAAGAAAGGAAAGGGGTGCAATGAAAGAATTTGAATTTGTGAGGTTGTTGGATGAAATATGTGAGAAAGATGTATTGTCAGCAGGCGGGAAAGGGGCAAACCTGGGCGCGATGCTAAAAGCCGGTTTGCCTGTTCCCGGGGGTTTTGTCCTGACGGTAAATTCATACCAAAGATTTGTAGAAGTAAATGACCTGGAAAAGGATATCATAGAGCTTCTTGCCAAAGCAGATAAAGATAATACAGCGGTTATAAATAAGGCTACCGAAGAGATTAAAGTATTGTTTGAAAGTGGAGAAATACCCGATGATATACAAAATGAAATTGATGAAGCTTACGCAAAAATGGGAAAACCCGGTGTAGCCGTCCGTTCATCGTCTACAGCCGAAGATTTGCCGGGAGCGTCCTTTGCCGGCCAGTACAGCACCTTTTTAAATGTGAAAGGTAAATCGGAACTTATTACATCCATAAAAAAATGCTGGGCATCCCTATGGAATGATAGGGTGGTAGCATATCGGGCGAAGCAAAAAATAGGGAGCAAAGATTTGTCCCATGCAGTGGTGGTTCAAAAACTGATTGATTCGAAAAAGTCAGGCATACTGTTTACAGCCAACCCGATAAACGGAAGACGGGATGAAATATCGCTCAATTCCTCCTGGGGTTTGGGAGAAGCCATAGTCAGCGGGGATGTGACACCGGATCAGTGGGTTATTAACAAGAAGAGTGAAAAGGTTGTGAATGAATATATTGCCGTTAAGAAAGTGATGAGCATAAGAAAAGAGAAGGGTATTGAACTTGTCAGTGTTGAACCGGAGAAACAAAAAGAGATTACGTTAAATAGAGGAGAAAGAAAAGAACTTCTATATTTGGCCCTCAAAGTGGAAGAGTATTTTGGTTCTCCCCAGGATATTGAATGGGCTTTTGCAGACGGGAAATTCTATTTGGTGCAATCAAGACCGATTACTTCTCTGTATCCCATGCCGCAGCCTGAAGATACCGATGAAGAACTGCGGATATATATGAACTTAATGATGTACAGACAGGCCATGAGTGCACCCATCACTCCCATGGGAATAGAGTTTTTCAAGAATATGCTGGTAGGTGTCTTACTGAACAGCAGACACCGTAAAAAACCGGTGCGATGGTTTAAAAATGCCGGCGGAAGGATGTTTGTTGATATCACGGAATTCTTGAAGTTCAAAAAGGTGCTTGACAGGTTAGAAAGCTATAAAATTCCGGCCCTTATGGATACTGAACCGATGACCCTCAAAGCTTTGGCCCAGGTTGCAGTTCGAAACAGTACCGAGCTTATGAAGAACAAAAAACCATTGATTAGTCTATTATTTGGTATGATTTCCAAAATGGGTTTTGGAATGCTTGGGCTCAGTATGGCTGCGATACCAAAAAGGATTTACGGGAAAATGTTTCCCCGAAAAGCAGCAGAAAAATCGCTGGAGTACGGTAACAGACAGCTTGCCAGGCTGCAGCGCAAGCGGGTTAAACTGCGCACAATAGAAGAAAAGTTGGCATTTGTTGCGAAAGAGGCTCCAACAGTCAGTTTTAGTATAGGATATGGAATGACCTTTTATTTGATGCCTTCATTTGAATATATGAACCGGGCAGGGAAAATATTGAAAAAATATGGGGACGATACCTCCGGTTCAGGAAAAACGGGAAGAGAAGTGTCCCATAGTATGACTACGGCTATTGAGATGGGTTCAGCGGAGTTGGGGAAACTGGAAAGAGCCGTACCCAATAGCGTGACTACAGAGATGGGCCTGGAAATGCTGCAAATGGCTAAAAGACTGGTTCAGGCCGGAGAAGAGCCTTCACCACGGCACCCGTACATTAAGAATTTTCTTGCACAATACGGCCATAGGTCTACTGAGGAAATAGATATCGGTATTCCCACCTGGGAAGAAGACCCTACGTATGTGATTAGCTTAATCCGGTCTTACATGAACGATAAGGCCTATCAAAGAGGTATTGAAAAGTTTTACAGTGACAGAGAAGAAGCTGAGAAAACCATACAGAATATCACAGCCCGGCTTAAGAGAAAAGGAGCCGGTAAGGATGCAAGAAGAGTAGAAAAGCTGCTGAGAATTCATCGGGAAACCTTTGGCTACAGAGAGCTTCCCAAGTCTATTCTGGTAAAGGGTATTGGTATTATGAGGGGAATTCTGGCGGATGTTGGTGAGGAGCTTAAGGCTGAAGGCAGGCTGGATGATAAAAATGATGTATTCTTTCTGTTTTACGAGGACATAAGAACAGGTACAGATCTTAAGGAAAGGGTCAGGCTTAACCGTGAAGAATACCAGCGGGAACTGCATAGAACACCCGTGCCCCGTGTAATGACAAGTACCGGTGAAACTGTTTATTATGCAGCCACTGAAGACGAAAGCGATGATGCATACAAGGGAATACCTGCTTCACCGGGAGTTTATGAAGGTCCGGTCAAAGTCTTAAGAATGCCTGAGGAAGGGGACAGGTTAAAGCAGGGAGAAGTTCTGGTGGCAGCGTCAACCAATCCTGCATGGACTCCTCTCTTCCTGAAAATTGGAGGGCTAATTATGGAGACCGGTGCTCCCATGTCCCATGGCCCTGTGGTGGCAAGAGAATATGGCATTCCCGCAGTTATAGGGGTCAGGGATGCTACAACCAGGCTTAAAGATGGTCAAATGGTTCGGATAAATGGAGAGACTGGCAGAATAGAGGTTATTAGTAGTGAAAAATAAGCTGTCTGCGGGGGAAAAGGAGCAGTTACAAAAAAACAATTTTATACTGTACCTGCTTGGAAGGTTTGTTTCCGACACCGGAACAAGCATGCAAATGATGATTATGCCCCTTTATATAATCGATGCCGGCGGTTCTGCGTCTACCGTAGGCCTTTTTTCCTTCCTGTCCTTAGTGCCGGTTCTTATCGTTTATCCCTTTGCAGGAGTTCTTGGGGACAGGCATAACCGAAAAACAATCATGGTTGTAACAGACTTTGTCAGCGCAGGGGTAATACTGGGGTTGGGCCTCATATCCTATCTCAATGTGATGAGCCTTACCCTGCTTATGTCGGTACAGGTAATGGTATCTTTATTGAATGGATTGTTTGATCCTGCTACAAGGGGAATGCTGCCCCAGCTTGTGAAGTCGGACAAGCTGACCCGGGCAAATTCCATCGTTGCCTCACTGAAGACAGTGTCCCTTATGTTGGGACCGGTTATCGGTGCCGTAATGTATGCCAACTTCAGTGTTACTATCCTATTCCTTATTAACGGGATTTCGTTCTTTTTGTCGGGAACAAGCGAGATGATGATTCGCTATACTCACAATAAGCTTAAAACAGCAGTAGGTATGAGGGGTATAATCACTGACTTGTCAGAGGGCATTAGATTCATTCTGGCAAAAAAGAGCATCCGTAAGCTTTGCTATTTCTTCATGGTAACCTATTTGTTTGTACAACCGGCCTTTAACGTTGTATTACCGGTATTTTTTAAAACCCGCCTTGAATACTCCGATACGCAGTACGGTTACCTGCAGTCAATACTTATATTGGGGATGCTATTGGGAAGCATTCTTGTGGGTACCGTCTTTTCAAAAAAGGATAATGTCCTAAAACCGCTTAAGTCCGGCACAGGACTGCTTTTGATTAATATGCTGCTTTTCTCGGCTCTTATGTTCCCTTACAGCATATCTGCACTGGGAGGGGGTTCAATTTCGTATTTTGTATTATTGGCTGTCGTACTCTGCCTTTTAAGTGCATCTTTAATGCTTATCAATATTCCGGTACAGACCTTTATACAAAGAGAAACTCCTGACGAATATATGTCGCGGGTGTTCTCTCTGGTCAGTATGATCTCCCGGGGAGGTATGCCCTTTGGCGCACTATTATTCGGAATTGTCCTTGAAAGAATTGAAGCGCATTGGAGCGTACTGGCAGCCACATTATTGATGATAGTGGTTTCTATTGTGTTCTTGACAACGTTCTCCGGAAATCAAAAATATAAATTTTTGTTTAAGGAATCAGAATAATGATTTTGAATTCTCATTCAATAATCGATACATGTGGAATACGTGGCCTTGATGGGAAAAATGAGTTTTAGTACCAGGACAATTAAAGCAAGACCAAGTACGTCTTTAAAACCAATATGAATTTTTGAAAGCTATGATTATTGCCAAGCAAATTAAGCGTATGTTATTGTATGAATATACCGGGCTTACAAAAAGACTGTGCAAAGATCAGACAGGGAGGTGAACAAGTTGAAATCCTACAGAAAAGAATTATGGTTTAATACTGCCACAAGAAGGGCTTTTATGAATATTACCCCCAAGATTGAAGAATGCTTAAGTGAAAGCGGTATTAGAGAGGGACTTTTACTGTGCAATGCTATGCATATCACCTCAAGTGTTTTTATTAATGACGATGAACCGGGACTGCACAGGGATTTTGAGCGGTTTTTGGAAAAATTAGCTCCGGAAAAGCCCTATGAACAATACGAGCATAACGGCTTTGAAGATAATGCCGATGCACATTTAAAAAGAACGGTCATGGGCAGGGAAGTCGTTGTGGCCGTAACAGACGGACGACTGGAATTTGGACCATGGGAACAAATCTTTTATGGAGAGTTCGACGGAAGGCGTTCAAAAAGGGTTTTGGTAAAGATTATAGGTGGATAGATATAAGGAAAAGCAAAGCACAGTGAGACACATAGGGACGGCAGTTAATGCATATCTCTATTCATATTGCCGACGTTTTTGGCATATAAGGGGTGCGTGTTATACCATGAACGCCGACTTTCGAAAATACAGCCAATATACAGCTCGATAACCCTTGTACTTTGCGTAACAATAGAGTATGGCTGTGATCTGCTCGCACATCACCGGGTCGTTAGGGCCAAACCTTCCGTTGCCATATCCGGAAACGATATTGTTGCTACTTACCCAAATAATTGCGTCTGTATACCAGCTGTTTTCCTGATCGTCCGAGAGTACATTTTTATGGACATCAGTGAACGGGAGGGTATCAGTTTCCTGAAACGCATAGAAGGAGAAATGGCTGGGTGTGAATTCATAATACGAACTCCGTTTTTGACCACGATACTTCCTTCTACCAACAAGGCAGTCCCATCTGCGGCAATATGTTTTGGTAATTACTGAAAAACAGTCCTTACAATCCAGATGCAAAGGTTTTGAAGTTAAATATAACCATTAGGGAAGGGAACGCGAAGTATTCAGGCTGCTAATAGACGGATATTCAAATCTGGAGGTAGCGGATAAACTATATATTTCTGAGAGCACTGTCAAGTTTCATGTGTTTGACATATTAAAAAAGGCCGGCCGCCGAAACCGTACAGAGATTACAGCCCTTTTTGACAGCGGCACAGTCTGGCGTCCCAACGTACATCCATATAGTATTAGCATGGTGGCCGCCTGCAGGAATATCAACATTTATGTAGAACTATTGTTATTATAAAATTTCCCTCCAATGGTTACCTTTTGCTTTGACTTTCATGATTCTGCATAAGACCCGGGAAGTACTTTTAAATATACATAATTACTAGTGCTTTATACCGGATTTTTCAGAGGGAGAAACAAGTTAGGATGATCGTTGATGAGCAGGAAACGGAAAGGGATATATACTGCGGTACTGAGCGTAGTTTGCCTTGCGTTTCTTGCTTTATTTATCATAACCGCCAACAGACCTGACACCTCTGTTCAGTTTTACAATGATATTCCTGCCTATCAACGTATGTTTACTCCTACAGATAATCCACTGTATATTGCTTATGAAACACAGGCAATTCCTCTTATGAAAGCAGGTGTTGCCAAAGCCTATCGAACGGATTTTGTCGGCACCGTGATCATCGCGGTGGACCGGGACAGGGTTAAGGATGAGATAACGGGCTGGAATTCGCTGCGAACCGGTGATTACGACGTATACTTCAATTATAAGGGAAAGCTCAGCCATATAGACTTTGGATATACAATTTTGTCCATGGCTGCCGGGTTGGATTCTGACAACGGAGGCTATAATAACACCATTCAATTACTCAAACGACTTCACAACAGAGGACGCCTTATATCAGACGATCCATCCGGAGCTCCCGTAGCTATCATGTTTGATTACAACGCATCACAGCGGGTTAAAGACGGACAGAATATTGAGATCATAGTACCTGAAGAGGGTACCTTGTCATTTCCTGTCGGTATTATGAGCACTTATACAGCCCAACTGCCGGATGTAACCCGGGCGGACATGCTTACCGCCGGGTTTCGCCTTCCAAACGGGGAATGTGATCCATTGATCTATCCGAATGCCGGGCATTACGCTTCAGCGCATAACGCTGCCTTGACCTCACAATCTTCACTGCAGAGTGTGAGTGCTGTTGCTGCATTCCAAAGGCAGGTTCTCAGAAAACGGCTGTTATCCGCCGCAAACGGTGTTGAAAATATGCTGTCCTATATAGTGTTTATCATCATAATTGTACTGTGGAGCGGACTGCTTTATATGAGGATTTCAGATAAAGCAATGCAAAATAAGCTTTTTGCCATAAGCGTGCTGTTACTTTTCTGGATGCTTGTCCGGGTTATAAGGCTGCAGCTTCCGGACGGGATGGTTGACCGTTTTTTCTGGTACTTATACTATATTCCCTTAATATTTCTACCTACAGTCTTATTCTGGATAGGGCAGGTTTTGACCCGAAGAGGTCAAAACCGCTTTCATCGGCTGACCAGGAAGTCAGTTTTCCTCATTTCCATATTATTGGTGCTTTTGGTATTAACCAATGACTTTCATCAGGAGGCATTTCGCTTCTATAGAGGAATGGAAGGTAATACGTACGATCAATATTATTCTCGCGGGTGGGTGTATTATCTGGTTTTTGCATGGTCTTTCCTTCTTATTTTATTATTTGTATTTACGGCAGCCCGCGATAAAATCGGATCAGCGGCAAAGCGAGCCGGTCCATTACTCCTGACCCTTTGCATTTCCATTATATACTTTGGCGGATACGCATTGGGGATTCCTGTCTTCGTAGAATCAGAATTCAGCATTGTTTATGGGGTAATTGCATTACTGTTTCTTGAAATATGTTTTCGCAGCAGGATAATTCCCAACAATATCCTGTTAGGCCAATTGCTGCACAACGCACCTATTGACATGTATATTCTTTCGGATGCGATGCAAATTGAATACAGGACAGATTACTCGGAGGAGCTTTCCGGTGAAGTAGTTGAACAGGTGAGGCATCTGCAGCCGGAGAAAAATCTGCCTTTAGGCATTAGCCTGCCGAATAATGAAAGCATACTCTACGGCGTGCACAGGATTAACGGCGGATACTCAATATTTGCCCAGCATCTTGACACTGTGATCAGGCTGCGTAAAGCTTTGGCTGAGCAAAACAAAAAGATAAAAATCCAAAACAGTATTCTGGCCCGTACGAATAAAGTCAAAAGGGAAATCGCAAGACTGCAAACACAGCAGGAACTGTTTGCCCGGATAGAAGGCGTATTAAAGGACCGTGTCAATAGAATCAATGCGATCCTCCCCGTTTTGCCTGTAGATATTACCAAGGAGAAAATAGGTAAACTGCAAAAACAACTGGCGAAAATTAAAGTATTGGTTAATTACTGCAAGCGGCGCGGCAACCTTGCCTTGCTAGAAGCGGGAGATGAATATTGTGATACGGATTCCCTTGCATTGTGGCTGCAGGAAGCCATCTGGGAAGCCAATGCGGCCGGGATAGACGGACTGGTGACAGAAGCCGGAAACACCCAAATCCACAGCACCCAGGCTTCCCAGTTATACGATTGTTTTGAGCATATACTGGAAAATGCTATGAAGTATGTAAATGCCGTGCTGCTGGTCAACCTGTCAGTTGCAGAGAATTCTGTTGTATTGCGAATTTCCATTGAGACGGCACCGGCTATCGAGCCTTCACATTTCCAGTTCAAGCAGGTTTTGTACGACGCCTTGGATTCCATGGGAGCCAATTATGGAGCCAGTGAGCATGATGATGGGTTAACCATTCAGATTACTGTCCCTAGGGGAGGCCGGAATAATGGTTGAGTTGTACGGCCTTGCGCCAGCAATCCGTATACTCTATTCAGCGCTGCTTATCATTGCCGTTGCTTTACAAACCTTGCGGTTGTTTCTGCTGGTTTCCCACAGGGAATATAAAATACCGCGGTTAGTTTTGTTACATGAAATATTCATGCTGGCGCACTTGATACTTGCAACAATGATGCTGACTACTACATTGATACAGCGCAACATAATCGCCGGATACTTTCATGAGCTTCGATTTATTGATGTGGTTCCTGTAGCCCTTGGTGTATGGATTATGCTAAAGCACAGGAAACGGGACCCGTTTGTTTGCTCCATTCTTTTACTTCTGACACTGCTCTTTTGGACTTTTACCTATTCCCAATATATATTTTTGTCCACCAATCTGTATTTTATCTTCCGCAGCGCAGTAATGCTGGATATGGAATGGCACAGGATAAGGGAGAGTATTACCAGGTTGTCGATTAAAGAAGCGGTGGACCTGTACCCGGGCGGCATCCTTTATGCCAATGAAAAGGGCCGGACGCTTATCACAAATCCGGCCATGAACCGATTGTTATCCGCTTTGGATATAAATCCGGCGATAAACGCCGTGCTTTTGTGGGAAAGCCTTATGAGAATACAGGACAGCAGCAATGTCAGTGTGAAGGTCCTGGATGAAAAACTGCTGATTCGGATTAGAAATGCCGGTTCATGGCTTTTCTCCAATCAAACAATTATTGTAAACAGAAAAAGGTATATGCAGCTTCTTGCCATAGACATCACCGATGAGGATATCCTCACCATGGAAATGGAGGAAAGCAATAATGAGTTAGAAGAATTGGGGAGAGAGCTCTCGGCGGCGACCAAAAATATCGAGCAGTTGGAAAAGGAAAGAGAAATATTGCGGATGAAAACCAGGGTTCACGATATCCTTGGACAGCGCCTTTCCATATTGAGCCGGTTGTTGGAAAGCGACATGGATGCGGGAGATATTATTAAAAAGATCCAGCCGCTTTTGACCGATCTGACCAAGGCGATAACAGATACCACCGACGCCTCCCCGCAGTATCTATTGTCTTCTTTAATCCATTCTTTTGCCCTTATCGGTACCACCATTCATCTGAAAGGTTCTTTGCCTGAGCCTCAAAAAGTGGCAGAAGTTTTTGCAGAGGTCATCCGTGAATGTGCCACCAATGCCGTTCGTCATGCCGACGCCAGAAATGTAAATGCGAAATTCCAAGAGAATGGCGAAGAATACACACTTTTGGTATATAATGATGGAACTCCGCCGTCAGATCCTATCGTTGGAGGTGGAGGCATTACCGGAATGCGCAGCAAGGTCCGTGAACTGGAAGGGGCGTTTGAAATTGCGCATTGGCCGCAGTTTCACATTCGTATCAGTGTTCCGAAGAACAGAAAGGGTGAGATATATGATTAAAATACTCATTGTGGAAGACCAGGTCATTATGCGGGATTCCCTTGCCAATTTAATAAACGGACAGGAAGATATGCGTGTGGTTGGAAGCATCGGCAGCGCAGCAGATGCCCTGGAAACCTGCAGGGAAACTACCCCTGATTTGATACTGATGGATGTATGCACCGATAACAATGAAAGCGGCATTGCCGCAGCGGCCGAAATCCGTGTGCATTGCCCGGCGATAAAAATCGTTATCATGACAGGTATGCCGGAAATCACCTATATGGACAGTTCAAAGAAAGCCGGGGTGGACAGTTTCCTGTATAAAAATGTAAGGGGCGAAACCCTGCTGGCGGCCATCCGGAGCACTATGGAAGGATATGGTACATTTCCGAAGGAGGTTCCCTCTGCGCTTCCGGGCAAGCTTTCCTTTACCGATACGGAAATCGCAATACTCCGGCTTGTTTGCGAAGCAAAGAGCCGTAAAGAGATAGCTAGGGAACTGGCTATGTCGGAGGGGTCGGTTAAGGCTGTCATTACCGATATTCTCAACAAGACGGGATACGATAGCATTTTAAAATTTGCAGTGTTTGCCGTGTCAAAGGGCTACATCAAGCCAAACATTTAGCTTTCATTTTTTTATAACGATAATCATTAAGATATGGGCCAGCTGTGCCCATGTCTTTATTTTTTGCCAAATTTTGGACACGAGGTTATTTAGAGAAACCTTTTTTTAGACATTAGGTATGGAAATCAAATTTTGTAAAATGGTAATCTTTTGGTGGAAAGATTTTACTGTATGACGAAAAGGAGGTTCGTGACAGTATTCGAAAAGCGATACTAAATTTATAAAGAGGTGATTACAAGTGAACAAAAAAAAGACTGCGGCTTGCCTGCTCATTATTATACTACTGTGCTCAATGGGGGCTCAAGCCTTTGCTACGGACAGCACCGAAAGTTATCCCGACATTGACGGTCAGTGGGCCCAAAACATAATTGAAGAGTTTACCAAACGGGGGTATCTTGAGGGCTACAGTGACGGAACCTTTCGCCCCGATAACCCTGTTACCCGGGCCGAGGCGGGAGCTTTCGTATCCCGGCTGGGTTTTCCGGAGGCTCACCCTTTGATTGATTACAGTGACCTGGCTAAAGGTGCCTGGTATTATGATGCGGTCAGAAAAGCCACCCGCACCGGGTTTGTCCAGGGGTATCCAGACGGAACATACCGGCCCGATGCCTTCATTCTCCGGCAGGAAGCCACAAAACTAGCCTCTCACTTCTGGGGCGAGGTTGACATGGAAGGGTTCCAGATGCAGTTTACTGACACAGACCGTATTGCTCCCTGGGCTTTGCCCCATATGGGCAAGCTTGTTAAGATGAGGCTGTTGGACGGCTACCCCGACAATACCATCCGTCCCGAAAACAATCTGACCCGGGCGGAGTTTGTTAAGCTGTTCTACATGATACTAATTGAACCTGTCTATACCAACGTCATTGTCCGGGCGGTAGATATCGACGACCCGTTAAACGATATCATAGAGGCGAAAAAATTGAGCAGGGAGATCGGCAGCACCGCTGTTTTTGATGCACCGGAAGTTCCTTCAAGATGGAAGCTCCAGGGTGATGCCAGACAGACCCATGTGGTAGAGCAGGGCCTGGAGGTAGTGTTTGAGTACAAATACATTAGACCATCCGGTTCGTCCGGTTCATCGGGAAGCCCCCCGGTAACAAAATATATCCTCAGCCTGGCAGCCGAACCTGCCCAGGGAGGCACGGTTACCGGCGGCGGCAGCTATCCTGCAGGAAGAAATGTTACCGTCAATGCTGCTGTATATGACGGTTATGTATTTGACGGGTGGTACAAGCAGGCGGGAGAGAGTTCTGAACTTGTTAGCGATCAAAACCAGTTCACCTATAGCATGCCCGCCGGGGATACAACGCTGGTTGCCCGGTTTAACCTTGTATCCGGTGACGAAGAATGCATAATCCCTGAATTGATTGCCGATACAAACTACAATGTGGATGATATCCTGACTATTACCTATAATGAGGAAGAAGATGAGTTTGAAGATTGGCGGGAAAATGCAGCCAGGATTGAAATCTGGCCATATGAAAGCACGGAACCTGATGTAATATACCTGCCCCATGCCGGCGTTGTCATTACCACACCAGGAGAACTGACCCTTGACCCGGCACAGATTGATGTGCTGCAGACTGCCGGGTATAACTATACAATTGTAGTTATCGGGGAAGAGGGCTGTGAAACATTCGTTGTACAGTACGTTCAGGCAGGGGCTGTAGCGTCCCTTTCATATTTGCCCCATAGAGGAATTACTATAGATTTTGATGGACAGATTTACCCAGGCCCCGGAAACTATAGCGAAGAGCCATTTGTGACAACTCATATTGAAGTATCTCTTTATGATCAATATAGCAACGAATGCAGAAGCGGTCCAAGTCACGGAGAATATGTTTACGCAGAAGCGGCGCAATTTGGCGAGGAAGTGCCCGGCTGGACACTGGAGAGCTATGACCCTAATAACTCTGGATTGCCAGAAAATCAGGCTGTGTCGGGAACCCTCGGCTATGCACAGTTTAGTAGTCTTAAGCACACCGGAGCTGGATTAGATGATTGCTATATCACTTTCAGGGTCTACAAGCCAGGTGAAACACACGACGAAACAGGCCAATACGTGACTGTGGATACCGATACATTTGACTTGACGCCTGTGAATTAGACCCTATGTTGTTAAGGATGCTCTTGCCTTGTTGATCAGGGTGAATAAGACAATTGCCTGTCTGGTCTGGATTCTTGTTTCGTAGAACGGAAAGGATGAGATATATGATTAATATACTCATTGTGGAGGACCAGGTCATTATGCGGGATTCCCTCGCCAGTTTAATAAACGGGCAGGTAGATATGCGTGTGGTGGGAAGCATTGGCAGCGCGGCAGATGCCCTGGGAATATGCTGGGAAACCACCCCTGATTTGGTACTGATGGATGCATGCACCGATAACAATGAAAGCGGCATTGCCGCAGCGGCCGAAATCCGTGCCCAATGCCCGGCGATAAAAATCGTTATCATGACAGGTATGCCGGAAATCACCTACATGGACAGCTCAAAGAAAGCCGGGGTGGACAGTTTCCTGTATAAAAACGTAAGGAGTGAAATCCTGCTGGCAACCATCCGGAGCACGATGGAAGGCTACGGCACGTTTCCAAAGGAGGCTCCCTCTGTGCTCCCGGGTAAACTTTCCTTTACTGATAAAGAAATTGCCGTACTCCGGCTTGTGTGTGAAGCAAAAAGTCGCAAAGAGATTGCCAGAGAGTTGGCGATGTCTGAGGGCTCGGTTAAAGCCGTCATTAGCGATATCCTCGACAAGACGGGATACGATAGTATTTTAAAGTTTGCTGTGTTCGCCGTGTCAAAGGGTTACATTAAACCAAACATTTAGCCTGCATTTTTTATCCATGGTACATTTAGCCATAATGAAGTTAAAAAGAGAAAGGAGCAAAAGAATCATGCGAAAGATCAGACGTCTTGCCATGTTTTTAGTTTTGGCCATGATTGTTACAATAGTGCCTGTCGTCGCGACGCCGGTCCTGGCCAGTGGTGACTGGGAGTATACCGTCAGTGGTGATGAAGCTACGGTTATCAAATATGAGGGAACTGATGTCAATGTCATCATCCCTGATACCCTGGGTGACAAAACAGTGAAAAAAATCGGTTCAAAAGCTTTTGAGCAAAATGAAACCATAGAAAGCGTAATAATCCCCCGGTCAATCAACTCCATAGATCACTGGGCCTTTCAAGAATGCTCGGCACTTTCCGATGTAGGCTTCACAGGAATCAGGCCGGATGGCGAATCATTAAATTTAATGTCTGGTCAGGGTATATTTAGGAACTGCAGTCAGCTGACCATGCAAAGTGTCAATAATATATTAGCAGAAAACATCTTCCAGGGAACACTGAATACAACCTTCATTTTTTGCAGCAATGTTACCGGAGAGCTGATTATACCTGCTCACATTACTGGCATAGGCGGAGCTTTTTATCAAACCGGCATAGAATCTCTGAGTTTTGAATCAGACACCACTATAAACCGGTTGGGTGGGAATACCTATGGTGATTTTGATGGATGTGCTTCATTAAAATCGGTGGTTTTGCCGCCCAGCATATCGGAATTCGGAGATTATGGCGTATTCAAAGATTGTTCGGCATTAGAGAATTTTGAGTTTCAGACCTTTGATTCATCGATACTGGATGGTAAAACAAACATTTTTTCCGGTATCAACAGCAATTGTAAATTTATCGTTCCGGTTGGAGCTGATGCCGGGCAATGGCACGATGCTCTTCAACTGGCGGGAGCACCGAATACAATTAATGTGGAAAATAAGCCTGTAAATATTACCACCACGAGTTTGCCGGGCGGCTATGTAGGCATAGCTTACAATCAAAGTCTATTGGCAGCTGGTGTGCAACCTTTCACCTGGAGCGTTGAGAGCGGCAGTCTGCCTGCTGGCCTCTCATTGGAAGCTTCCACGGGAGTGATCAGTGGAACACCAATCGCAGAAGGAATGTGCAGCTTCACCGTAAAAGTAGTCAATGAAAATGGAAGCGATACCCGGGAGCTGGGTATAGACATCGCAGCCAATGAAGTGCCGGATGAGAATCTGCGGGCAGCCATTAACACCGCATTGGCAGTTGGGGATCCAGCCGCCCCCATCACCAGGACACAGATGGAGAGCCTGACGGGAAATTTACTTATTAGCAATAAATCTATCACCGACCTGAAAGGAATGGAATATGCAACAAATATCAGCATCCTGGCACTTAACGACAATCAAATCAGCGATTTGGGCCCTCTGTCCACTCTGAACAACTTAACGGAGCTGTATCTGTATAATAATCAGATCAGCGACATCAGCCCGCTTTCCGCTCTGACAAATCTATTCCACCTCAGTCTGTATAACAATCAGATCAGCGATATAAGCAGCCTGGCCGGTTTGACTCATCTGATCAGCCTTAATCTAAACGGTAACCGGATCAGTGACATCAGTTCCCTTTCCGCTTTGCTAGACCAGGCCAATTTATATGCTGATGGGCAGGCCATCTCTGTATCAGCAGGCACCAATATTATTTCCAACCATTTACGAGCTATTGACGGTGCCGTAGTTGCCGTTATCGAAGATGCCAATGTGGAGAATGCCAGTGATCATCAGATTAAGATCTTAACCTTTGACACTATGACCGATCCGATCACTGTGCAATTCAGTGACAGCAGGACAGATCTGAGTTCTAAGATCTATGAGTTCAGTGGTCAGTTAGAAATCATCAAAGCAGCTCAGATAATTGCACCGTCCATTAGCACTAATACATTGGCCAGCGGCACGGCGGGAGCACCATATAGCCAGACCCTGACCGCCAGTGGAGATGCTCCCGTCACTTGGAGCGTCACCAGCGGCAGTTTACCACCCGGACTAAGCCTGGGAGCTTCTACAGGGATAATCAGCGGCACCTCCACCACCGTAGGGACGTATAACTTCACGGTAGAAGCAGCCAATGACGGTGGCAATGATAGCAGAGGACTGAGTATTGATATTAGATTTGGTGTAGTAGTACTCCCCACTATAACCACTTCCAATCTGGCTGCCGGTAAAGTTGGCATAGCCTACAGCCAGACCCTGACCGGCAGTGGAGATACCCCCATTACCTGGAGCATAGAAGACGGCAGTTTGCCAGATGGGCTTACACTGGAGGCTTCGGGTGTGATCAGCGGCACCCCTACAATCGAAGGGACGTATAACTTCACGGTAGAAGCAGCCAATGACGGTGGAAATGCTGTGAAAGACTTAACTATCGTTATTAACAGGAAAAGCAGCAGCGGTGGCGGCGGCAGTACTTCCACTTTGTATTCCGTATTGCCAGGCAGCAGCCCGGAAAACGGTTCATTGGCTCTCGATAAAACCAAGGCAGCCGCAGGAAGCAAAGTTACGATAACTGCGATTCCGGACCAGGGCTATATAACTGCTGAGGTCCAAGCCCTGGATAAAGCCGGCCGGGAAGTAAACATTACCGCCAACGATGACGATACCTATTGGCTGGTTATGCCGGCAGGCAATGTAAGCATTGAGGTGGCTTTCGTGGCAGAGACCGACCCTGACACACCTGCACAGCCCCAGGCGGTCTTTACCGATGTAGGCGAGGCAGACTGGTTCTATGCCAGTGTTGAATATGTTAAGGAAGAAGGCATTATGAACGGTATGTCAGCCGATGTCTTCGGCCCCGATTTGAATACCAGCCGCGCCATGATTGTCACCATACTGTACAATCTGGAAGGTCATCCTGCTTCAGCGGGCGGCACTTTCCTCGATGTTGAAGCTCCAATGTGGTACTACGATGCAGTATCCTGGGCTGCCCAAAACGGGATAGTAAGCGGCTACGACAACAATATGTTTGGGCCTGATGACAATATGACCCGTGAACAAATGGTTACTATTCTTTACAACTATGCGAAATTCAAGGGTTATGATGTTTCCGCTGCAGTTAGCCTGGATAGCTTTACTGATTCCGACCAGATAGCTGCCTGGGCTGAAGTTCCCATCGCTTGGGCGGTAGATTCAGGCTTGATAAGCGGCAAAGGCAATGGTATCCTGGATCCCGGCGGTAATGCTACCAGAGCTCAAGCAGCAACCATAATGCACAATTTTATGGAAAGCATAGCCCGATAAATCTCGATATTACCAGTAAAGAAGATAGCAGCTGACTGTATAGCCAGCTGCTATCTTCACGCAGAAGCACATGCCAGTCGGGACAATTGATTGTACATCTTGAATAGGGTGAATTGTAAATTGAAATACAGCAACATAATAAAAAAGCGACTCAAGACAGAACCTCTGATATTGTTTTAAGTGACCAAGCCAATACAAACGGAGGTCCTGAACTTGCAGTATACAAGCCGACAACAACCACGTCCCTGTTGTTTTTTTATTTTAATGCGTGATTATTGCCATGAATTTAGAATTCATGGATGTGAAATAGATAATCACAGCATATTTATTTAATCTTAATACTGTTACACACAATCTTTGTGCTTTTCTAATATCAACTTAGTTAGTATTAATACAATCTTTATATCCAGGGCAGTAGAATAGTAACATACAGAAAACTATAAGAAGGTGGATATATGTGGATACTACTGGCCCTTGGCTTCCTGATTCCTTTTGTTTATATTGGATATCTTCTATCAAAGCTGGATAAGTTCCTGGAAGAAACCGGCGCTGTAATTGAGGACAGAAAAAAAAGTCCGGTTGCTATAGTATTAGGGTCAACCGACCTGGCTAAACAAGTCGGTGAGCTTTTAGAAAAAAACAGGATTCGGGTGTTCCACTTAACCGAGCCGTTCCTGCTTGAACGGGAGCAGAACTTCCGCTATATGTTCGCCTTATCGGAAAACGATGCCGACAATATAGTGCTTTGTAAAATTGGAAAGGAAGTATATAGCATAGAAAAGATAATTAGTCTTTGTAACGACCCAAGAAATGAAGGAATGTTCCTTGGTGAAAGAATTCGTTACCTGTCAGTCCAGGGGGTTACAGCTCATATGCTTTACCAGGCTGTGGCGCAGGATACGGAGGTGACAATGTGAGAGTGTCCATAAGAAAGCCGAAATCCTCTACCTATCCTCAAATGATTGCGCTTGGATATTTCCTGTTGATTGTAATTGGTACATTGCTGTTATCTTTACCGATAGCAAGCCGCAATAATATGTCCCCCGGTTTTGTCAATGCTCTCTTTACGGCAACCTCTGCTACCTGCGTAACCGGTCTTGTTATATTTGACACATATACTCAATGGTCGGTTTTCGGACAGTGGGTTATTTTGCTGCTGATACAAATAGGCGGGTTGGGCTTTATGACAATTGTCACCATGTTCTCTTTTCTCCTAAGAAGGAAAATAGGGCTTAAGGAAAGGGAACTGTTGCGTGAAAGCGTAAACACCATGTATATCGGTGGAATTGTTCGCCTGACTAAAAAAATACTCATTGGAACTTTTGTATTTGAGGGCCTGGGTGCAGTATTACTGTCCATGAGATTTATACCGCGGATGGGGCTGGCATCAGCGCTGTACAACGGCATCTTTCATTCGGTATCAGCGTTTTGCAATGCCGGGTTTGATTTGATGGGGAAATTTGGTGAACACTCATCTCTCACATCATTCTCTGGTGACACTGTCGTTAATCTGACAATTATTGTATTAGTTGTTGTTGGAGGCATCGGATTCTTCGTGTGGGATGACCTTACGAAAAATAAGCTTCATTTCAAGAAATATCAATTACACACAAAAATCGTTTTATCAGTGACTGCTATTTTAATAGTATCGGGGTCCATAGGTTTTTATATCTTTGAAAGAGCAAATTTACTTTCCGGAATGTCTATAGGTGAGAAAATCATTGCGTCTTTGTTTAGTGCCGTGACACCGCGGACAGCCGGATTTAATACAGTTGATACGGCAGCATTAACCACAGGGGGCAGGCTTCTCACCATTATATTAATGTTTATTGGCGGAAGTCCGGGATCTACTGCCGGCGGTATTAAGACTACAACTTTGGCAGTTATCCTGATCTCACTATGGTCAAGCCTTCAGAACATGAAGAGTGACAATATATTTGGACGACGGCTGGAGGATAACGCGCTTAAGAGAGCATCCGCCGTAGTGACAATATATCTGCTTCTCACATTGAGCGCTTCGTTTCTAATAAGTGCAACAAATGCTGCTATACCACTTGAAGATGTTTTATTTGAGGTTTTTTCCGCAATCGGTACTGTGGGTCTTTCTACCGGAATTACAGGTACTCTGGATACCCCCGGGCGCATAGTTATTACCCTATTGATGTATTGTGGAAGAGTTGGAAGCCTTTCTTTTGCTCTGTTATTTACAGAACACAGAATATCGTCATTTGTCCAGAATGCGACAGAGAAAATAAATATAGGATAGGAGTTTTATTATGAAAACGATTTTAGTAATAGGAATTGGACGGTTCGGCAAACATTTGAGCCGTAAACTGATTGAACTTGGAAATGAGGTCATGGTTGTTGACGAAGAAGAAGAAAAATTAAGCGAGCTTTTACCTTTAGCGGCAAGTGCTCAAATAGGTGATTGCACAAAGGAAGAGGTTTTGCATTCGCTGGGCATTAGTAATTTTGACCTGTGTTTTGTCTGTGTGGGAACCAATTTCCAAAGCAGTCTGGAAATCACAAGCCTTCTTAAGGAATTAGGGGCAAAGTATGTTATTAGCAAGGCCAGTCGTGACATTCACATAAAATTTTTGCTGCGCAACGGTGCCAATGAGGTTATAGACCCGGAGAAGGATATTGCTGAAAAGCTTGCGGTACGCTGCAGCGCAAATAACCTTTTTGACTATATTGAGCTTACAAAGGATATTTCTATCTATGAAATCCCGCCTGCTGACAACTGGATTGGCAAGAGCATAAAAGAGGTTAATTTCAGAGCCAGATACCATGTCAGCATTCTTGCAACCAAAGTTGATGACAAGATTTCGCTTTTGCCATCTGCAGAGCATGTATTCAAGTCAGATGAACACCTTATGGTTATAGGGCGCCACAGTGATGTTGAAAAAATCTTAAAGCGAATTAACTAAAGTGTGTTAAAATACCCTTATGAGGTGACTATATGAAGGGGAAAAATTATTTAAGACTGGTCTTAATAATAACAGTTACTACAATAAGTTCCATAACCTTAAACCAATTGGGTGTGGACAAGGAAAACACCCTGATGGTTTTTATGGTTGGAGTCTTGCTGGTAACTGCTTTGACAAGAGGATATCGTTTCGGTATTATCGCATCCTTCACCAGCGTGATGATATTTAACTATTTCTTCACAGAGCCCCTTCACACCTTTGCTATCCATAATACAAATGATATTTCACTTATATTCTTTTTCCTTATAGCATCGGTGATATCTTCAAGCCTGACGGCAAGGTTCCAACGACAATTATTGATTTCCCAGAAAAATGAGCAGACCGCAAAGCTGCTGTACGAGGTGGCACAGCGTCTCCTGAACGTCACTGGCGAGGGCAATATTGTTCAACAGGGCATACGCTGTATCAAAGAATATATAGGCTATGACAGTATAGTGGAGCTGAACCAAAACAAACAAACCTATTTGAGCGACAACTTTGTGCCCGGTGACAGTGACAAAAGCATAGAGCTTCCCATCATGGGGCTTGTAAAACGGCTGGGTACACTCAAGGTATATGATAAAAATGCAAATCTCAATATTGAGCAGGAATGGCTTGTCAATACTGTTGCCGCACAGATGGGCATTGCCTTAGACCGTGAGTATGTTTACAATGAACGGGAAAACATACGTATTGCTATGGAGCGGGAACACTTAAAAAGTAATCTTCTGCGAAGCATCAGCCATGATCTGCGTACCCCCCTTACCGGGATTGCGGGAGCAAGCAGTTATATCGTACAACGCGGCAAAAGCCTTGACCGTGAAAGTATTGAGCGTTTAGCGGGAGATATTAGCGAACAAGCGGTTTGGCTTACAACTTTGGTTGAAAACATGCTGAACATGACAAGGATTGATAACGGTAAGTTGGAGGTTAACAAGCAAATAGAAGTAGTTGATGATGTTGTAAACGAGGCGGTTAACCGTGTTATAGGGCTATCAAAGAGGCCCTTCAAGGTAACAGTACCAAAAGAGTTGATAGCCATACCAATGGACGGCAAAATGATTGCCCAGGTACTCATAAATCTTTTAGACAACGCTGTTACCCATACTCCCAAAAACAGTCCTATTGAGCTTACGGTAAATAAAACCGACGGGTATGTGGAATTCAGTGTTGCTGATGGAGGAAAAGGGATTGACACGCAGATAAAGGATAATATATTTAATGCATATGTTACAAGCGGTAAAACCAGCGCTGACGGCAAAAAGGGAATTGGCCTGGGATTGGCAATTTGTAAAGCAATTGTGCAATCCCATGGCGGCAGTATTAGTACCGGTAAATCACATCTGGGAGGAGCGTTGTTTATATTTAAACTGCCGTATATTGAACAGTCAAATAATGAAACAAATTGATTTTTAATATAAAATATCAAGGGGCAATATATAGAGATAATAAAAAATCAAAGAGAAGGGAGCTATATATGGAGGATAATATTACGGTATTAGTCGTGGAGGATGATAAATATATCATGTCCTTTATTACTATGTTTCTAAAGGATGAAGGATATAAAACCGTTGCGGCTGATACAGGGAAAGAAGCTATTGCGTTGTTTTATGCAAATAACCCCGATGTGACTCTCCTTGATTTGGGATTACCGGATATAGATGGAATGGAAGTAATCAGGCAAATAAGGGAAAGGAGCAATTCCCCTATTATTGTTGTTTCCGCACGGGAAAAGGAAAAGGAGATAATAGACGCCCTTGATTGCGGAGCCGATGATTATATGACCAAACCCTTTTACACCGGTGAGCTACTTGCCCGAATTAGAGTTGCACAACGCAAAATAAACAGTATAACAAATCCGGATAATTTGGAAACCTTTACATGCGATAATTTGACCCTTGATTATACAAGGGGGCTTGTCTTCGTTGATGGAAACGAAGTCCATTTGACACCTATGGAGTATAAACTCCTGAGGTTTTTAATTGCCAACCGGGGTAAGGTACTGACGCATAACTACATCATTAATCAGATTTGGGGCTATGGTGAAGTTGGCGATGCCAAAAGCCTTCGGGTATTTATGGCAAGTCTGCGTAGGAAAATCGAAAGAGATACGGCTAATCCCCGTTTTATTCTTACCCAGGTAGGCATTGGCTACCGTTTTGCGGAGAAATAGACAAGGATAAGGGTTAAGCAAATGATTCAATAAAGAAAACAATGACGAACGCTGGCGCAAACGGATGGTTGCTAAATATTACATTTCAAAATAATACATACAATTGTAAAATTAAGTGTTATAATGAGGTGATAGCAAAAAAAGGAATTAGGCTTCTCGTAACACTTAATTGTGACGAAGAGTGGATTACTTTGTGTATCCACTCTTATATTATAGATGCTGTAATAATATGGATAGGCGTAAGGGATAGACAAAAACAGTAATGAAGGTATTTTTAGGCAAAATTATAGACTATGAGAAGTGTATGCTCCAACAGTTGAAATGGACGAGAAAGGTATGACAGCAGCAATTCAAAAACTTAAAGTTTGTATAAAGATACGCAAATGATAAGGGGTGATATATTATGATTGATCCGTCAATAGGTTTATTGTTGGAGAAAGCAGATTGCTCATATACACTATGTATTCTTTCGGGTAAGAGGGCAAGGCAGTTGGTAAACGGTGCACATAAGCTTACCAAGTGCAGTTCAAAAAACACAGTAACTATCGCATTAAACGAGATTAATGAAAATATGATAACCTACGTAAGGACTGGCAGGTGACAGAAAGTACTTATTAAACAGCTTTTTGTGGTAAACTAATAATATAATCAAACCAGAAGATATTGAGGGATATTGTATGAAAAAAAACAAGCATGTTTTAGTGGTAGGGGGAGGGGCAGCCGGTATGACGGCTGCTATTTCTGCAAAGAGACTTGGCGCCGAAGTTACCATACTTGAGAAAAACCCCCGGGTGGGCAAAAAAATACTTGCTACGGGAAACGGGCGGTGCAACTTTACCAATAAAAATACCGACGTTACCTATTACAACGGCAGTAATCCGAAATTTGCCCATAGTGCATTATCAAGCTTTACGGCAGATGATACCATCAGGTTTTTTGAGAAATTGGGAATTGAACATAAGGTGGAGGACTTCGGGAAGGTCTTTCCCATGTCGGACCAGGCTTCAAGCATACTTGATGTTTTTTTGTATGAATTGAAAGAGCTGGGTGTTAATACTATTTGCGATTCTTGCGTATCGGATATTGCCGGGGAAAAGGATGAATTTATAGTAAAGCTAAAAAATGGAAAAGCATATCGGGGAGATAGGGTGATAATTGCCGCAGGCGGCAAAGCTATGCCTTCCAGTGGTTCGGATGGTAATGGCTATGAATTGGCAAAAAAGCTGGGACATGCTATTATACCTGTTTTCCCCGCACTGGTCCAATTAATGCTGGAAGGGCCTTTCTTCAAACGTATTGACGGGGTTAAATTTGTAGGAACTGCTGAAATTATTCACAACAATAAATCCATTGCCAAGGACAAGGGAGATATACTCTTTGGTAATTATGGAGTGTCCGGGCCGCCTGTTCTACAGATAAGCAGAAAGGCCGGGCAGCTGCTACATGAAGGAAAAGAAGCACATTTGAAATTAAGTATAATGGATATGATGTCTAGGGAAGAGTTAAGGGATCTTATCAAAAAACGTTTTCAAACAGGTTCAAAGAAGCCGGTTGACTTCAGCCTTGTCGGACTTATAAATAAAAGGCTGATACCCGTAGTGCTGACAGAAGCAGGTATTAATGAGCAAAAGCGTCCTGCAGGCGATTTGTCGGCCAAAGAGCAGGAAGGCATCATAGATGTTCTGACCGATTGGAGATTTAAGATAAGGGGAACGAAGAGCTGGCCCAGCGCCCAGGTAACGGCAGGCGGTGTCGATACCAATGAAATTGACCAAAACACCATGGAATCCAAAAGTGTAAAAGGCTTATATTTTGCCGGTGAGATAATGGATATAGACGGACAGTGCGGCGGGTTCAATCTCCAGTGGGCGTGGTCCTCAGGGTTTATAGCAGGAAGAAGCGCGGCTTTTTGAGCTCGCTTAAACAACAGGAGGTTGCTATGATTAGGCTGTTAAATATTAAAATAGCGATAAACAAAGCCGCAGATGCCTATTCGGAAAAACAGGCCCTACGAAATGCCATACTTTCGAAGATCAGAATTAATGACAATCAACTGACGGGATTTGAGATATTCAAAAAATCGATTGATGCCAGAAAAAAAGACGAGATATTCTATGTATATACGGTTGATGTTAGTGTTACCGATGAAAGGCGGATACCTGGCAAATACCGCTCCAAAGGAATAACGCCTACCCCGGACCTATCCTATCAAGGTGTTCGATATGGAACCGAAAATATGAAACAGCGGCCTGTGATAATAGGAATGGGACCGGCAGGCCTTTTTGCCGGGCTTATGCTGTCCCAAAACGGGTACAGGCCCGTCATCCTCGAAAGAGGGGAAGATGTGGAAACGCGGACCGCTAAAATAAATAAGTTCTGGAATGAGGGCCGGCTTGATACCGAAAGCAATGTACAGTTTGGGGAAGGCGGAGCAGGCACATTTTCCGACGGAAAGCTTACCACATTAATAAACGACAAAAGGTGCCGCAAGATACTGGAGGAGTTTGTAAAAGCGGGGGCGCCGCAGGAAATATTGTATAAGAGCAAACCCCATATAGGGACCGATATGCTTAAAGTTACGGTTAAAAATATAAGGCGGGAGATTATTGCCCATGGCGGGGAAGTAAGGTTTAACGCAAAAGTAACCGACTTTGTAATAAAGGACGGGATAATAGACGCTCTCATCATCAATGAAAACGAGAGGCTCCGGTGCAGCGTTGTACTGGCGGCAATAGGTCACAGCGCCCGGGATACCTTCGAAGTACTGCATCGCAGAGGCATAATCATGAAACAGAAGCCATTTTCCATAGGTATTAGGATTGAACATCCTCAGCATATCATTGATAAAGCGCAATATGGCGAAATGTCCGGACATCCGGGGCTGGGAGCTGCTGATTATAAGCTTTCATACCATTCCCAAAATGGAAGGTCTGCCTACACATTTTGCATGTGCCCCGGCGGATATGTGGTGGCTGCTGCTTCAGAGGACAATTGCATTGTTACAAATGGCATGAGCGAATACAAAAGGGACGGAGAGAATGCAAATTCAGCAATACTTGTGGGGGTTACACCTGCTGATTTTGATACTCAACACCCATTGGCAGGCATAGAGTTCCAGAGAAGGTGGGAGAGACTGGCCTTTCAGGCGGGCGGAGAGAATTACAAGGCTCCGGCCCAGCTGACGGCAGATTTTCTTGCTGGCAAGCCCAGTACCCAATGGGGCGGCGTAAAGCCTACCTATAAACCCGGTGTTGAATTGGGACAACTCAGGTATTGCCTGCCAGGTTATGCTATAGAAACGATTAAGGAAGCTATAGTATATTTTGATACCAAAATCAAAGGCTTTGCCATGGGAGACAGCATTTTGACTGGGGTTGAGACCAGGAGTTCATCACCGTTAAGAATTAAAAGGGATGAAAATCATTTATCCAACATACAGGGTGTATATCCTATGGGAGAAGGAGCGGGCTATGCGGGCGGTATAATGTCCTCAGCGGTTGATGGGGTCAAAACAGCGGAAAAGATTATGGTAAAGTATGCTCCACTACGGCCTGATATTTAAGGTGCGAGGGTATATTTGGCCTGACACATTTTCGGAAAGGATGATAATTAACATTAGTGGCAAATAGTATATCTTGCTTTAAATGTTTAACAGGATATGTTATCATGGACAATGTACAAAAAAGCTTTATAATAGAAAGGGGTATTCAGGTGTTTTCAAAAAAAACATTATTTGTGATACTGATAGGGTTAGTGGCTATATTAATGATTGGATGCACTTCCGGAGAAAATAACGCAACAGGTCCCGGCGAGACGGGTGAGATGGCGGCAACCGTGAATGATAGCGGGATTAGTATGGCAGAGTTTGAAGATACTGTTAACAGAACGAAAGCTTTTTATGAGCAGCAGGGCTTTGATTTTGAGAACGAGGAAGGGACAGCAACCCTGGAACAAATAAGACAGCAAGTTATTGATGACCTGGTTCTGAAGGAAGTATTAATGCAGAATGCTAAGGAAAAAGGATATGACGTCTCAGACCAACAAATAAGTGAGGAAATAGAGCGGATAAAGGCTCAGTTTCCGTCAGATGAGGATTTCCAAACAGCTTTGTCGGAAAACCAGTTAACAGAAGACGGACTTAAAAGTATGGTTGCTTCAGAATTACAGATTGGGGAGTTTTTTCAAAATGAAATACCAAAAGTAACTGTTGCAGATGACGAAATACAGCAAATGTATGATGAGTATAAAGAGCAATACGAGGCACAGATGGCAGAGAGCACTGAAGATGGTCAGGAGTTCCCCTCTCTGGAAGAAGCCAAAGGGCAAATAGAAGCACAGTTGATACAGCAAAAGGAACAAGTAGAATATGACCGGATGATAGAAGAGTTAATGGAAAACAGCGATATAGAAATACTGATTTAATGGTAAAGGAGCTGTCCCGCATATTCAAGGGACAGCTCCTTTATTGCGGTATTGTTGTAAAACTTTAGCGAAAAAGATATAATATAAAATACGTATAAACTGAAACTTGGGACAGACGAAGGGGTGAGGGCATGAAGAGTTCTGCTACTACAGCAGACACCGTGGTAAAAAGGAAAAGAAGAGCTGTAGTATACCTTTCGGTTATGGGTTTGGCATTAATGATTGGGTTATTACAGTTCATGCAAATGTTCCGGCCTGTGACGGTTGAAACGATGGCAGCAGAGACAATACAGGTTGAAATCCCTATTGGAAGCACTGCACCGCAAATAGGGAAAATTCTTATGGATAAAGGCATAATACGCAGCGATCTTGCCTTCAGAATTGCCACCAGGCTAAAGGATTATGGAGGAAGGTACAAGGCAGGGGTATATGCGCTGACGGTGGGTGCAAGCCTGCAGGATATAATGGATGAAATAACCAAAGGTAGCGTATATAAAGAAACAATCAGATTCACCATACCTGAAGGCTATGAGATAAGGCAGATAGCCGACCTGCTGCATGGGGAGGGTATTGTGGACAGGGAAGAATTTTTAAGGGAAGCAGAAGAAGGTGTTTTCGAAAACAGCTTTCTTAACAATATACCTGTGAGGGAGAACAGGCTGGAGGGATATTTGTTTCCAGATACATACGAGATATTCGCCGCGGAATCAGCCAACTCAATAATAGGCAGAATGCTGGAAAGGTTTGAAGAGGTTGCGGAGGAAATAGGTCTTTTGGAATGGAAAGACGGGGAAATGACCTTGGATGAGGTGGTTACGCTGGCTTCTGTTGTGGAACGGGAAGCGGGTACCACCGATGAACTTCCGCTGGTATCTGCTGTTTTTCATAACAGGCTGAGGATAGGGATGAATCTTGGGTCCTGTGCTACTGTACAGTATGTGCTGAAGGAGAGAAAACCAAGACTGTCCACTAAGGATACAGAAATCAACTCTCCTTACAACACCTATATTATACCGGGTCTTCCCATCGGTCCGATAGCCTCTCCCGGCAAAGAGGCGCTTAAGGCTGCTATGGAGCCTGCGGATTCCGATTATCTGTATTTTGTGGCAACAAACAACGGAACCAATGTTTTCAGCAATAATTACCAGCAGTTCTTAATCGATAAGGAGAATAACAGGTAATAACCTGAATAAAAGCTTGCAGAGTGAAAACAATAGGTGGTAGTCATGCCGCCTATTGTTTTTGAGAAAGGAAATGGTTATGAGCAGTGTTTCAAGGGAATATATCCAAGACTACATACGGGCAAATATAAAACCCTCCGAAGGTGTGCTGAGGGACATGGAAAAGTATGCCCTGGAAAACAAAATTCCCATCATACAACCGGAAGTTGCCCAACTGCTTAAAGTTTTGATAAGAGGGTTTTGCAGCGCAAAAATTCTTGAGGTGGGTACGGCGATAGGTTATTCTGCAATAGTAATGGCGGTGGCGGCCGGCGAAAATTCAAGGGTAGTTTCGGTGGAAATCGATCCGGATATGATAAAAAGGGCCAGAGTCTACATACAAAAGAGCGGTTTAAATAAAAATATTATGGTAATACAGGGCGATGCACGGCTGGCCCTTAAGGAACTTGAGGGACGGTTTGATTTTGTTTTTATTGACGGTGCTAAGGGCCATTACGGAGAAATGTTTGATACAATTCTTGAAGCTGTTGTACCCGGCGGCGTTGTGGTGTGCGACAATGTGCTTTTCAGGGGAATGGTGGCCAGCGACAGCCTGGTCAAAAGGAGGAAGATTACCATAGTCAAAAGGATGAGAAAATTTTTAGAATATATAACACAGCATCCACAGCTGGACACTGCTGTAGTGCCCATAGGCGACGGTATATCCGTCAGCTGTAAAAGGGGGACGGAAGATGAATAAAATTGAGCTGCTGGCGCCTGCCGGAAACCTGGAGAAACTAAAGATGGCTATTATATACGGGGCAGATGCCGTATACTTTGCGGGGGAAAGATACGGTCTGAGGGCGGGGGCGGGAAACCTTACCCTTCGGGAGATGGAAGAGGGTATGGATTTTGCGCGTTCGGCCGGAGCGAAGGGTTACCTTACGGTAAATATTATACCCCACAACAGTCACCTGAAGGGGCTGGACAGCTATTTAAAGGAAGCATCACAAGCAGGGGTTGACGGAATGATTATTTCCGATCCGGGTATATTCAATCTTGTAAAGCAGACTGTTCCCGGTATGGAGGTACATATAAGCACCCAGGCGAACACTGTAAATTTCATGAGCGCAGAGTTGTGGCACAGCCTTGGGGCGAACAGAATAATCCTGGCGAGGGAGCTTTCACTTGAAGAAATACGTGAGATAAGGGATAAGACTCCGCCGGGCTTGCAGCTGGAAGCCTTTGTGCACGGAGCAATGTGCATATCCTATTCCGGCAGGTGTCTGCTCAGCAACTATATGGCGGGCAGAGATTCCAACCTGGGAGACTGTGCTCACCCGTGCCGGTGGAAGTATTACCTGATGGAGGAAAAAAGGCCTGGGGAGTTCTACCCCGTATACGAGGACCAAAACGGCACCTTTATAATGAATTCAAAGGACCTGTGTATGATTGAATATATACCGCAGCTTATTGGCAGCGGTCTGTCCAGTTTCAAGATTGAAGGCAGGATGAAGAGCTCCTATTATGTAGCCACGGTAGTCAAGGCATACAGGGAAGCCATAGATACATACTATAAGGACGCCGGGGAATACCAAGCGAATAAGGGCAAGTGGATGAAAGAGGTATGTAAGGCAAGCCACAGGGAGTTTACAACCGGATTTTATTTTGGAAAGACCAACGACGGTGACCAGATTTACAACAGAAGCAGTTATATACGCGAATACGATTTTGTGGGACTGGTACTCGGATATGATAATAAAAGCGGTATAGCCACTGTTGAGCAGAGAAACCGGATGTTTGAGGGGGATACGGTGGAGATCACAGGCCCCGGCAGGGACTTTTTTGTCCAGGAAATTGAATGGATGAGGGATGATGAGGGCAGCATCATAGATGCGGCGCCCCACCCGCAGCAGGTGGTAAAAATGCCGGTGAAAAAGCCGGTCAAACCCTTTGATATGATCAGGAGACCTATTGAATTATAAGGTATAAACCTTCCGGTACAGGCAATAATACTGATATAAAAAGCCTGGCCGGAAGGTGTTATTATGTCGGATGAACAAAAAGTCACAGTTGCCAGGGCTGTTTTTACAGCCGTTGCAATAATATTGATATTACTGGTTCTGACTTTGCGCCTGTTCCAGATACAGATTATACAGGGCAAAAGCTATTCCATAAGAGCCACAAACCAGCGCATGCTTAACCTGCCCCTGGATTTTTCCAGGGGACAGTTTTATGATGCCAATTTGATACCTTTAACCGGCAGGGAAAGGGTTGACAGCCTTGTGGTGTTCCCTGCCCTTATTGAGGATAAAGATAAGGCTGCGCTTATGATTGCCGGCATGACAGGCATGGAATATAAAGATGCATTGGCGGGTTTGCAGAAGGCTTCTTCGCCCTATAAGCTGCCACTTAAGGAAACCCGGGAAAAAGAGAACGCAGGCGAAGGCAGAGGTATTATGGTTATAAGGGATATAGAAAGATATGACACAATGAGCAGGGCAAGACATCTTATCGGCTATATAGACAAGCGCGACAAGGTGGGCAGGGCAGGCCTTGAGAGGCTTTATGAAGGCTATCTGACGGGGGACGGGGAAGTATCGGTGGCTGCGATGATAGACGGCAGCAAAAGGCTGATACCGGGTTTGGGGTACAAGCTGGTTGACGGAGGCCGGAAGGATAAGCGATATGATATTCAGTTAACTATAGATTACCATATACAAAAAAAAGTTGAGGAGGTTTTGGACGAATACGGCATAGAAGGTGCAGCTGTAGTACTTGACGTTGAAAAGGGTGGAGTTCTGGCAATGGCAAGTCGTCCCGATTACGGACAGGGAAATGTGGAGCGCTACCTGGATGGTCAAAGGGGCGAACTGCTTAACAAAGCCCTGCAGCAGTATAATCTTGGTTCCATATTCAAAACAGTGGTTGCGGCGGCAGTACTTGAAGATAACCTGGTAAACCCCTTTGAAACCGTTAACTGTCCCGGTTATATACAGGTGGGAGACCTTCAGGTAAAATGCTCAAGCTACGATTCCGGCGGGCATGGGGATCTGAACATATACCAGGCATATGCACAATCATGCAACACGTTTTTTATTGAGATGGGACAGAGAGTCGGAGGCGAAAGGATAATACAGCTGGCAAGGGCCTTTGGACTGGGAGAGATTGCAGGAATTAACCCCCTTGAGGAGCAAGGGGGGCTTTTACCGCCGGATAAAGGGTTGCACAAATCTGATGTATGCAACATTTCAATAGGCCAGGGAGATATACTGGTCACTCCGCTGCAGGTGGCCGCTATGACGAATACTATCGCAAACAATGGTGTGGACAAAAGTCCCTATGTAGTAAAAGGATTGATTGACGATACAGGAAAAACCACAGTTATAAATCCCCCCCTAAAACCCCGGCGGGTTATTTCTGCATTTGTTGCGACTGAGATAAGAAGAATGATGGAAATGGTGGTAGAGGATGGCACGGGGTCCAGGGCAGAGCTGCCCGGGCCGGCTAAAACCGCCGGTAAGACCAGCTCGGCCCAGACCGGGCAGCGATCCAACGGGCAGGACGTGGTCCATGCATGGTTTACCGGCTATACTCCGAGGATTTTCCCCAAATACGTTATTACCGTTATGGCTGAAAACGGAAAGAGCGGTGGAAGCGTTGCAGCTCCCGTTTTCAGGGATATAGCACAAAGACTGCTGGAGCTTGGAGACAGGTAGAACAGATATAAGCACGGTATAGATAAGGCGCTTAAGCGCTATTTTTTTATGCTGCAAGCGGAATATTCCCAGGGTACATGCACATCCGGGCGGTCAGCTTCATATAATTTAGAGTGACCCTATTTTCGGAGGTGGGCATCCCAATGCTTGCAGCAATAGCGGCAATTACTGCATCTGTGATTAAAGATACACTGCTATTATTCTCCTTTGTTTCTGGCAACTCCTCCTTTCCTCAGCCCCTTACCGAGGACGAAGAAAAGAACTATTTAGAGCTTTACAAGCAGGGTGACGAGAGGGCAAGAAATATCCTTATTGAACGGAATCTAAGGTTGGTGGCACACATAGTAAAGAAATACAGCAACACCGGCAAGGATGCCGACGACTTAATATCCATAGGAACCATAGGGCTTATAAAGGCCATTACCACCTTTGATAACAGTAAGGGAACAAGACTGGCTACCTATGCGGCACGGTGTATAGAGAACGAGATACTTATGACTATACGGTCAAGCAAAAAGGTGCAGAATCAATTGTCGCTGCAGGACCCGATTGGGATAGACAAGGAGGGCAATGAAATCTCACTTCTCGATATTCTGGGCACCGAAAGCGATTCCGTCCTTGACGAAGTAGAAAAAAAGCTGCAGACCGGTAAGCTTTATAAAATAATGGATAAGGTGCTTAAAAGCCGTGAAAAGATTGTCCTTGAGCTCCGCTACGGACTGTCCAACGGAACCATAAAGACCCAGCGGGAAATAGCCCAGATGCTAGGGATATCACGGTCATACGTTTCAAGGATAGAAAAGAGGGCTATAAAAAAGCTAAGCAGGGAATTTTTATAGAGCAACTGTTTAACGGCAGTTGTTCTATAATTTTTTATGTCTACGATTTTTTGTGCTATGCGGCTTAAACCTATTGCGTTTTTTAAGTTGAAAGCCTGATTTCTTTAGCAGGCTATAAAGTGATGAGTAGCTGAAATTGATTTGCTCAACTTCAGCTTAAATTGTTTTTGTGACATAAGATAATACACCTCGTTATCCATAGTGACATTTTATCAAGGTAATTAACAAGGTGACATTATCACACGATAACAACACGTACATTTCGAGATATTGAAATATATATGGTTTTAAAGTATAATAAAAATAACATTTAGCGGGAGATTATAGTATGGATTATTTTACCGTGAAAGAAATGGGTGGAAAATGGGGCATCAGCAGTCGGATGGTGACTTTCTATTGCGAGGAAGGTCGGATTAAAGGCGCACTGAAAAAAGGTAACCTGTGGCTGATTCCCAAGGATGCGTCAAAGCCTGCGGATGGTCGGTGTAAGAAACAACGGTTACCGGAAAAGAATATTTGAGATAGGGGGAGGAAGCAATAGAAAGCAAACTGGATAAGTACATACCTAAGGCAATGAGTAACCGTAGATTATCCGTTGTCGTATTTTCTCTTTTTTTCTCCTGGTTGCTGGCCTTTCCCTTTGAAGGCAGGATATTGTATTCCCTTGCGGACCATTATAATATCTCGGCGCATTCATTTGTTTTCGGCACAATGACCGCTCATTTTGCCGGGCTGCTTATCTGCGGGCTCTTTGTTAAGAACATGATAACAGCCAAACGGCTCATGCTTTTTTCTATTGCATTTTGTATCGCGGCCTCCGGCATATTTTTCCGCCCGCCCTCCTATCTATGGACGGCGGCGCTGCTCTCGGCGGCGTTTCTGGTTGGCTGTTGCGTGGCTGCGTGGGGTTTTTATTTCAAACATTGCACGCCAAAGGACGAACGCATTAAGACAATGGCGGACGGACTCATCTTCTCGAACCTCCTGATGATTTTGCTTAATATGGTAGCCATTCATATTTCCCCGCACGCCGGGCTTGGTTTTTCCATGCTGATGTTGGGTGCGGCGTTTTTATTTGCGCTCAGGCTCCCCAAATACGAGACGCCGGAAGGTCCACCTTCTTTAGGACAGGGGGAGATTCATGCAGGCAAAGCCGGACCTCTCGCTTTCCTATACCTGTTTATTGTGGTCATTACCATCAATTCCGGTCTGATGTATCAGGTGCAGGGTCCTGCTTTCGCCCATCTGGAATGGCTGATAAGCTGGTATTGGGCCATACCGTATATCACTGCCCTGTATATTATGCGGAATCTGTCCCGCAAAACAAATCGGGCTTATATCCTCTATGTGGCTATTGCCATGATCGGCTTTTCCTTTATCGCCTTTCTTCTGCTTGGCCGCTCATGGGCGGATTACCTTGTGGTTAATACCCTAATGCTGGGAGCTTGCGGCGTATATGACCTGTTTTGGTGGAGCATTTTGGGCGAAATGCTGGAGCTTCATGAAAATCCCGCAAAAATCATGGGTGTCGGCCTCTCCGCCAATATTCTGGGAGTCCTGCTGGGCGGGCTTATCGGAAACGCGATCACCGCCGCAGGCGAACAATACCAAAACTCCACCCTGCTGGCCTTGGGCGTGGTGTGCGTTACCCTTGTCTTACTTCCGCCCTTACATAAACGACTGACCACCCTGCTCAAAGACCATGTCTATTTGACCGCGATTACCGAAATGCCGATTCAGGAACAAGCCCGGCTGATCGGTGAGATTAATATAACAAAAAAGCTCACTGAGCGCGAAGGTGAAATCGCCGCTTTGCTCATCAAGGGCAAGACCTATCGGATGATTGCCGGAGAACTGCATGTGAGCGAAAACACCGTAAAAACTCATGTGAAGAATGTTTATTCCAAAACCGGTGTCAAAAGCAGGACGGATCTGATGCATCTCCTTCTGGATATACGTATCCCGTCATCAGAATCTTTAAACCCCTGATAAACAGCGGATTTTAAGGCCCCTCACCCTAAAAGGTGAGGGGCCTTTTTGTATCAAATTCACCCGTTTTGGTGATGGGAAGGCAGCTCTGCTTTCTGTAAAATGAAGATAAAGCTGCCCACTGAAAGGGGGATTTATTTGAAAAAAATTACTTGGCATGCACGGTTCTTTTTGGCAGCCTCCATTCTTTGTTCGGCCGCTTTTGTAATAGAGCTTATCCTGACGCCTCCGAATTGGAAGTCGCATGTGATTCTGTTCTTGTCGGCAGGGTTGATTACCGCTTTCTTTTTCGGAGCAATGAACAAAAAGATGAAATCTGCGCGGCTGATTATCGAGAATCAGATTTTTCATATTCAGCCCGCTGTCCTTCGTGAGCGGGAGGGCAGGAAAGAAAGCGAAACGAAGCCCTGTGAAACCGTCGAGATGTTCGTTTCCTGCTTCGGCATCCTGCTGGGCTCCAAAATTATTAAGTTCAACCAAGAGGGCATCCAACTGAAGGCTGTGGAAATCGGGAGGGACTATCTCTCCATCGACTATGGCACGAATACCAACATATCGAATATCCGGCTGCTCTATGCCAGACCTGACAGCGCTGTCCTTGCGGATATTGTGGAGAAATTCCGTTACGAAACCGGAGTTGTGCCGGCTATTAAGGAATAAAGAGAGGAGGGGTGGATATGTTGGAGCGGATTAAATGCGGAGTGGTCAACTGCTATCTTGTGACCGATAGCGGCGGCAGCGTTTTGCTGGATGCTGCAAACCCCTCGGATGCCTCCCGGATATACCGGAGGGTGAAGAATAAAAATGTCCGGCTGATTCTGCTGACCCACGGTCACCCCGACCATATCGGCGGAGCTTACACCCTTGCCCGGCTGCTGCGTGTTCCCGTAGCCATGAACGCCCGGGACGTCGAACTGCTCCAAAGACCCGGCGCGGGAAACCTGCGGGCACATACCGTTTTTGGAAAGGTACTGGCGTTTTGGTCAAAAAGCACACTTTCGGCCAAAGCCAGAGACCCCCTCTCTCCCGATATTTGGCTGGAGGATGGCCGGACGCTTTCGGAATACGGGATTGATGCGCGGATCGTTGCCCTGCCGGGACATACAAGGGGCTCCGTCGGCGTGCTGACCGGGGAGGGGGATTTTGTCGTAGGTGATGCCCTGTTCAATATCCTTCGGCCGACAGCGGCTTTGCTTTATGAAGACCGGATGCAAATGGAAAAAAGCGTGGAAGCCATCACCCAAAGCGGGGCGAGACTTTTGCACCCCGGGCACGGGCAGCCGTTTACCATGGATAAAATTCACCCGCTTGGGTGATAGGCCGTATTACGCGGGTCTGCTATGATCGGTGATAAAGGAGATGAGATGATACCATGAACGATAAACAAGTAATTGGTTTTAATGAGCTTATTCGGCAGGCATACGAATGCCGGCGCTTTGAGGATTTCCTGCGCCTTGCCATCACCGGGCTGCATACCCTGGTGATGTACGACAGCGGCCTGTTCTTCTGCGCCATCAGCCGGGACAGCAGCTTTTTTCAGCCCTACATCAGCGGCAGCGTAGACGATTATTACAAAAAGACGCCTTTTGCAGGGCGGAAAGAATACCTGGAGCGAAACGATACCGCCGGCAAAGAAGCCCTTGTCTACAAGGCCGCCGATTACCGTCAGGGGATCATTACAGTTCCCGACGAGCCCCGCAGTCAATTCCTTTCCACACAGGCAGAGTACCATGTGGCCTGTATGCGCATTCTTTACCGGGGACAGTTTCTGGGAGAGATCTATCTGCACAGGAACAAAGATAAGCCGGATTTTGACGAGCATGACATGTTCAAGCTGAGACTTTTACAGCCCCACATTTCCAATGTGTTTCATATCATCCACAGTCTCACAGCGGCAATCCTCCTGGAAACGGACAAAAAGGGGCTGGACAGAAAAGGTCTCTGCCTGTTCGACGATGAGGCGAATCTGATTGCCGGGAACATGGCAGGGCTGGAAATGCTGGGAAGCAGTACGGTCTTTGGTTCCAGCGCCCTTTATCATATCAAGGAAATCATGGAGGATTTTCAGACAGAGCAGTCGCGGGCAAAGGGGGCGGCCTATCGTTTTGAAAGCCTGAAAACGCCGGGCGGTGAGCTTTTGGCGGATATCTTACTCAGAAAGAAACACAGAGGCAAGGAGAGCAACCGTTTTTATGTCTCCTTGGAATTTGCCGATGAAAAGCAGTCAGCGGCGGAATATAGGTTTAAATTCACCAAGCGGGAGGCCGACATCATAGACGGCGTGATTCAGGGAAAGAGCAATCCACAGATTGCCTCATCCCTTAATCTTTCCAGGAACACCGTAAAAACCCATCTGCAGAAAATATTTAAAAAGACCGGTGTATCCACACGGTCCGAGCTGGTGTATATATTAATGTTGAATCAGGAAAAGCCCTGATTTCAAAACTTGATATTTCACCCGATCGGGGGATATTCCTTATTTCGCTTTCCCGATAGGATGGTATCAGGAGAATTGGACTTCACCGGGGTCGGCCGTGAAAAGCCGGCAGGGAAGGAGAGTATACATGTATTGCAAGAATTGCGGCACAAGGCTTGAAGATAACACACGGTTTTGCACCTCCTGCGGCACAGAAAGGCAGCAGGGCGCTGCGCCGTCGGGGGCTTACGCTTCGCCGGTAAGCTTACCGCCCCAAAGGGGCACTGCGTCGGTTCCCGCCGCGTGGCCGAAGAAAGGCAAACGGAGAGGAAAGGTCTTTGCAATCACAGTATCCATACTTTTGATTCTTGTGGGTGTCCAGAGCATGTCGCTGAACATGGTGGGGAAAACGACCGACGCAGCTGTCACAGACGCCAGACAGGACAGGAGAAAATACGGCGAAGGCACACCCGATCCCCGCCGTTTTCGGATCGACTATGCCTTTTCGGTGGACGGAGAATCGTATTCGGGCAGCGCAAGACTGATCTTAAAGCATGGCGTAAGGGAAAATCAGAAAATCAGGGTACGTTACCTGCCCTATTATCCCGCCATCAACGCACCGGCCGAGAATACGAAAATATTGGGGGGTATGCTCTTGACCGGTTTGGGCACGTTTCTGCTGGTGCTGGGTGTCAAGGGCAAGGTAACAATAGGGTGACGGCCGAGGGAGCGTTCCGTCCCCGGCGATTATGGGAGGAGATTATGATGATTAGGGTATTATTAGTCGGATTGCTTATATTGGTGTTTTCCCTTTCCGGATGTGGCCTTTTAACCGGCGGAGAGCAACAGAAAGTCAACCCCCAAGGCGAGGTGCAAACCGAGCCCTCTGACAGAGATGAGACTGACCCGTCCCAGGCGGAGCAAAAGCCGCAAAACGATGAATTGTCAGAAGATTTTGTGTGTGAAATAGTTCCTCTTTTAAACAACGAGGTTTTATTTAAGCTCACCAACCATAGCGAAGCGGACATCCAACAGCTGACCATGCATACGGAATTCTACGATGAACAAGACAGCAGCATAACGGATTTCGAGTACTATTTTAAAGGTGTTGCGGCAGGTCAGGTGTTATATGCCTTTTCAACCCATTTGAAGCAATATGAAATTGATCCGGGAAACTGCCGAATCA
>Ga0334898_1000660_pt1 | contig 50501 bp, 48 predicted proteins | sample GraSluR3_MG_10_FD_207228 | JGI IMG/M metagenome (GOLD analysis project Ga0334898, IMG submission 207228) | Sludge microbial communities from methane-producing bioreactor in Wageningen University, Netherlands - Granular Sludge_3_08-R3 | ecosystem: Engineered > Bioreactor > Anaerobic >... | reverse complement strand
AGCCCGAGAGATCGATATCCATAGTGCTGGATGAAGAAGTAATATCGGCACCCGAGGTACAGGCCCATATTACCGACGGCAAAGCGGTGATAAACGGTATGCCAAGCATTGAGGCGGCAGCAGAGCTTGCCACACTTATAAAAGCCGGGGCGCTGCCGGTTGACATGGAAGCGGTGGAAATAAGAACGGTGGGTCCCACTTTGGGCGCAAATTCCCTGGAGAGAAGCGTCAGGGCGGGCTTTATAGGAATAATGCTGGTAATGGTATTCATGGCTCTGTATTACAGGCTTCCCGGACTTGTTGCCAGCCTTTCGCTGGTTATATATATAATGATAGTACTGCTGGTACTGGTTTCCATTAATGCAGCGCTGACGCTGCCCGGTATAGCGGGGCTGCTTCTGTCGATAGGTATGGCGGTGGATGCCAATGTAATTATATTCGAAAGGTTGAAAGAGGAATTGAGGAACGGCAAAAGCCTGAGGCCTGCCATTGACGCAGGGTTCAAAAGGGCATTCCGAACAATACTGGATGCCAATGTAACAACCCTTATTGCGGCGGCTGTTCTTTTTTACCTGGGTGCAGGCCCCATACAGGGATTTGCCGTAACGCTTACCATAGGAATACTGTCCAGTATGTTCACAGCTATTGTTATTACCAAAATGCTTTTGAAACTGGTTGTTGGAATGAATATTACCAGAAACACCAAGCTGTTTGGGGCATAGGGGGTGAAGCCAATGAAAATCGTAGAAAAAAGCAGACTGTGGTTTGGATTGTCGGGACTGGTAATTCTGGTTGGGCTTGTTTTCGTGATGATAACGGGCCTCAACCTGGGAATAGATTTTACCGGAGGAACCATTATACAAATCGACTTGGGAAAAAGCTTCACTACACAGGAGATCAGGGAAATAACAGACCAGTTTGATGAAGAAGCAGCCATTACCTATGCCGGGGAGAACAGGACCCAGGTACAGGTAAAAACGAAACTCGACCTTTCAGAGGCTGAAAGGGCAGAGATCTTCAACAAATTCAGGGAAAAGTACAACCTGGATGCCGAAGACTTGGTGTCCATGCAAAAAGTGGGCCCGGTAATAGGCCAGCAGTTGAAAAAACAGGCCTTTATCTCGCTGGCGGTTGCGGCGGTGGGTATGCTTATGTATATAACCTACCGCTTCGAATTCAAATTCGGTATTGCCGCCACAACCGCACTGCTGCATGATGTGCTGGTTGTACTGGCGGTGTATGCAATACTTCAGATACCGATAAACACTTCCTTTATAGCTGCAATGCTGACCATAGTGGGCTATTCCATAAACGCCACAATAGTTGTATTTGACAGGATAAGGGAAAACCGCGGCCTGTTCAAAAAGAAAGCTTCACTGGCCGAGCTTGTAAATACAAGCATAAACCAGACAATAGCAAGGTCTGTAAACACTTCATTTACTACCCTCATGACAATCAGCATGATATATCTGTTGGGCGTAAGTGCCATTAAAGAATTTGCGCTGCCCCTTATGGTTGGAATACTGAGTGGAACCTATTCATCGATTTTAATAGCGGGTCCCCTTTGGGCCATGTGGAAAGGAAAGGAAAAGCCCGGAAAAGGAAGAGCATAGGAAAGCAGCCGGAGCTGTTTTCCCATGTCCTTGTACGGTTCTTTTTTCTGACGTGGAAGGATTCCCTGTGTTTACCATCGAATATTTAAGATATATTTTAAGTAGCGGGGGTGGTACGGATGCAGATCACATATATACTGGCTCTGTTATTTGCGCTAATAGTAGCCATATTTGCAATACAAAACGCACAGCCGGTAACGGTGGATTTTATGTTTAACGAGTTCCAGGTTTCGCTGGCCCTTGTAATTTTGGTTTCGGTATTTGCCGGTGCAATAATATTGGGGTTTCTGGGAATATTCCGGCAGATAAGGACCGGGCTTAAGACCAGGGAAATGGCTTCCAAGATAAAAAAGCTTGAAGAACAGCTCAAGGATACCCAAGGCAAACTGACTGAGTCAGAGGAGAATTTGAACAAATTAACCGACGGCCTGCTGGGAAGGGAAAACGAAACAAAAGAGCCGGATGACAAACCGGCAGAATGTGAAAACGCAGAATCCTAGAAACAGCGAACAGGAAAATAGAAAGTAATCTTAAAAGGAAGCGGTGTGTTATACGGCTTCCTGTCTTTTTAAATAAGAGCCGCCGAAACGGCTGCAGGTTAACGGGATTATTTGATATGGCTATTGGTTTATTATAATATTATATAAAGCGGATTTAGGTGATGTATCTGTGTTTCATGATAAAAAATGGCTGTGCGGTTATGCCGAAAGTAAAAAAATAAACCGCCTGACCAAAACCTTAAACATTTCAGAAACCCTGGCTGCAGTACTTGTGGTCAGGGGAATTGAAACCGTTGAAGATGCGGAAAGGTTCCTGTATCCAAATATAAGTCAGCTGGCCGATCCATTTCTCATGCCGGATATGGAAGTGTCGGTGGAAAGAATCATCCGTGCTCTTGAACTGAAAGAGAGAATATGTATATACGGTGATTATGACGTTGACGGTATAACTTCCGTTTCGATTATGTTAAATATGCTGAGGGCTGTGGGCGCAGACGTGATTTTTTATGTTCCCGACAGAATGGATGAGGGGTATGGGCTTAACAGTCGTGCTGTGGAAGATATTCACGAAAAGGGTGCCCGGCTTCTCATTACCGTTGACTGCGGTACAACCTCCTTTGAGGAGATTGAACTGTGTAACAGGCTGGGTATGGATGTAATTGTTACCGACCATCACCAGTGCCGGCAGCAGCTTCCTCCGGCGCTGGGTGTCATAAATCCAAAGAGAGAGGACTGCAAATATCCCTGCAGTGAACTGGCCGGCGTAGGAGTTGTGTATAAACTGTGCACCGCCCTGGAGCAGAGAATGCGGGGCAGCAGGGCTAATGGTCCTCAGCAGGTGGTGCCTGCAGCCGGGGATATGCTGGACTTGGCAGCCCTGGGCACGGTGGCGGACATAGTACCCCTGACCGGAGAAAACCGCGTACTGGTGCACGAGGGTTTGAAGCGGATGGAAAACACGTTAAACCCGGGCCTTAGGGCCCTTATTAAGGTCTCAGGCATACGGGACGGCAGGATAAATACCGGACAGGTTGCTTTTATGCTGGCGCCCAGGCTCAACGCGTCGGGAAGGCTTTCGACGGCCCAAAAGGGTGTACGGCTTTTAACAACAGAAAATGCCGATACAGCCATTAAACTGGCCGAGGAAATGAACATTGAAAACCGTAAAAGACAGGCGGTGGAGAATGAAATACTGCATGAAGCGGTGGAAATGGCGGAAAGAATTGCCGACGCCAGCATATTTGTGCTTGCATCGGACCGCTGGCATCCCGGAGTGATCGGGATTGCAGCTTCGAGGATAGTGGAAAGGTATAACAGACCTGCTGTTTTAATGTGCATAGATGGCGATGAAGCCCGGGGCTCCGCCAGGAGTATTCCGGGCTTGGATTTGTATTCAATGCTTTCAAAGTGCAGGCACCTGTACAAGAGTTTCGGGGGTCACAGGCAGGCGGCGGGCCTGACCCTTGACGCCGGCAGCCTGGAGGATTTTACCCGGGAGATAAACAAGGTTGCTTCAGAAGATATGAAGGACATGGACGCCAGACAGGTTTTAAATGCAGACGCCGATATAACCGGTATAAATATTTCGGTTCGGGATGCGAAAGAGCTTAAGCTGATGGAGCCATGCGGCTGTGGCAATCCTGCACCGGTATTCATAAAACGAAATGTAAGGCTGACAGGGCAAAAAAGAGTAGGAAAGAGGGGGGAACATTTAAAACTGACGGCTGTTGAAAACAGTGCAGCCTATGAATGCATAGCCTTCGGCCGGGAAGAAGCCGGCCCTGCGGCAGCAAACAAAGGAACCGATATATTGTTCTCTCCAAAGGTAAATAAATGGCAGGGAAGAGAAAACCTGCAGTTGGTAATAAAGGACATAAGGGATATTGAAAAACAAATCGGATTCCTTAAAGGATGGTACGGCAGCATAAAGGATTTGGATGCAGATGAAGCCTTTATGCAGACGAACAAGTCGGGACTTACGGATAACACAGATGTACAAAGCATAAAGGACAGGTGGCGTTTTCTGTCAGAGGTCTTTAGCGAATCCTCCGGCAATATCCTGCTTGTCAACGGTTTTTCTGATGTGGTTCAGGCAATCTCGGCCCTTTCACTGCAGCCGGATGTGGAGGTATGTTTTGGACGCGTAGGTGATTATTCAAACAAGAAGAATTATGTTGTCGTACATTTTAATTCGGTAAAAGGATTGGAGAACTGTACTGGTAACATATACCTGCTTGACGGCTGTGTTCTGCCGGTGCAGCTGGAAGCGGCAGGAAAGGTTAAAGGCGGCAGGCCGGTGCTGCTTACCGGCAAAAACCGCCGCTGTATAAGTAAAGAGCTGAGGGGAGTTATCCCCGACAGAAAAGCTCTGGCCGGAGCCTATCGTTTGGTTGAAAACAACGGATGTATCGCCCTTGAAGCACTGATAAAACTTCTGGCAAAAAGGGGAATATCTCCGGCCACGGCAATGCTGGCGGTGGAGGCTTTGGCCGAAACCAACCTGATAGGGCTGAACGAAACCGGGCTGTATCTGATGCAGGCTCCTGAAAAAAAGGTGGAAATTTTAAAGTCACGGCCTGTAAAGGTCATATCGGATTTTGCCAATACTGTCGAAAACTGCTCTAATGCTATAAAAAAACAAATTTTTGATATATAATATTCAACAGGATTAATTTAGAACTGCGGGTGAATAGAGTGCTTGAAAAGCTGATTAACAAAATTGAACAGTATAATCCCGATATGGACTTAAATAGTGTCATCAAGGCTTACAGCTATGCGCAGCAGGCCCATGAGGGACAGAAAAGGGTATCCGGAGACCCCTATATAAATCATCCCGCCCATGTTGCAATGATACTGGCAGAACTGGAACTTGACCTAAACACAATTGTGGCGGGCCTGCTTCATGATGTCATTGAGGACACGGCATCCGCAATACAGGACATACAAAAGGAATTCGGCAGCGAAGTCGCACAGCTGGTGGACGGCGTAACAAAACTGGGCAAGATAAGGTATGAAACAAAGGAAGAGGAACAGGCTGAAAACCTGCGTAAAATGTTTATAGCTATGGCCAAGGATATACGGGTTATTCTTATAAAGCTTGCGGACAGGGTGCATAATATGAGGACCCTAGGGTATTTGCCGGAAGTTAAGAGAAAGGAAAAGGCCAAGGAAACCCTGGAGATATATTCTCCAATAGCACACAGGCTGGGTATGTCCAAAATTAAATGGGAACTGGAAGACCTGGCATTAAGGCACCTTGACCCCAAAGGGTATTATGAGCTGGTGGAAAGGGTTGCCAAGAAAAGGATGGAAAGGGAAGAATACATCAAAAAGGTTATAACCGAACTGCGGGAAAAGCTGAACGAAATGGATATATCCGGCAGGATAGAAGGCAGACCCAAGCACTTTTACAGCATATACAAAAAGATGGTATACCAGGGCAAGGCCTTCGAACAGATTTTTGACCTTACAGCAATAAGAATCATAGTGGATACCATTAAGGACTGCTACGGGGTGTTGGGTACAGTGCACGCAATGTGGAAGCCGATACCCGGGCGGTTTAAGGACTATATAGCCATGCCCAAACCCAATATGTACCAGTCCCTGCATACAACGGTGATAGGGCCTGAAGGCGAGCCGCTCGAAATACAGATAAGGACATGGGAGATGCACAGGATTTCCGAATACGGTATTGCTGCCCATTGGATGTACAAAGAAGGCAAAAGGGACCAGGACGAGTTTGACAAAAAGCTTTCATGGCTTAGGCAGTTTATGGAATGGGAAAGGGATACAAAGGATGCAAGGGAGTTTATGGAAACGCTCAAGATTGATTTGTTTACCGACGAGGTATTTGTATTCACTCCCAAGGGAGAAGTCATTGACCTGCCAAACGGTTCCACACCCATTGACTTTGCATATAAAATACACAGCGGTGTGGGAAACTCCTGTGTGGGGGCTAAGGTTAACGGCAAAATAGTATCGCTTGAATACAAGCTAAAAAACGGTGATATAGTGGAGATTTTGACATCTGCCAACTCGCCGGGTCCCAGCAGGGACTGGCTTAAGATAGTAAAAAGCTCATCTGCCAGAAACAGGATCAGGCAGTGGTTTAAGAAGGAGAAAAGGGAAGAGAATTTAGAAAAAGGGAAGGAAATATTTGAAAAGGGCCTGAAAAAACAGGGATATGCGCCAGGTGAAGTGCTGCGCCCCGAATGGGTGGATAAGGTACTTAAAAAGTTCGGGTTTCAGAACATGGGGGATATGTATGCCACACTGGGATATGGGGGACTTACCCTGAACCAGGTGCTGGGCCGGTTTAAGGAAGAGATGAGAAAGGAAAAGGCCGTTGAAGATAAAAGGGCCGATATTACTCTGATAACCCAGGAAGGCCCGATACAGAAGGAACGGCCGGATCCGCAAACCGGAGTGGTTGTGAAGGGTATGACCAATATAATGGTTAGGTTCGCAAAGTGCTGCAACCCGGTTCCTGGGGACAGGATAATTGGATATATCACCAGGGGAAGGGGTGTTTCGGTGCACAGGCTGGACTGTGCGAATGTCAGTGAACACCTTGAAGACGTCCACCGGCTGATTGAAGTGGAATGGTATACAGACGAGGCCAGGGGAGTTTCATATATAACTGATTTGCAGATTAAAGCCTTTGACCGGTCAGGGCTGCTTGCAGATATTACCGGTGTTGTGACAGAAGCAAAGCTACCGGTTAAGGCAATTAATGCAAGGGCAAACAAGGACAATACGGCGGTCATAAATATGACTTTGGCTATTGACAGTACGGCGCAGCTAAACCAGCTGATTAAAAAGCTTAAAACCGTTGAAAGCGTCAGTGAAGTGTACAGGGTAAAGGGTTGAAGACCTTAAGCTGCGCTTTCGCCGGACCAATAAAAACGGAGGTATAAAATGAGAGCGGTGGTACAAAGGGCTTCAAGGGGCTGCGTAATAGTTGAAAACCGGGAGACAGGCCGAATCGGGAAGGGCCTGGTGGTGCTTCTGGGCGTTGGTGAGGACGACGGCATGGAAGATATGGAATATTTGGCGGAAAAGATAGTCAACCTGAGGATTTTTGAGGATTCACAGGGCAAAATGAACCTTTCGCTCAAGGACGTGGGAGGACAGATGCTGGTGGTTTCACAGTTCACGTTATACGGTGACTGCAGAAAGGGAAGAAGGCCGAGTTTTACCAAGGCTGCGCCGCCGCAAAAAGCACAGCAGCTTTATAACGGGTTTGTGGATGCTTGCAGAGAAAAGGGCGTGAAGGTTGAGACCGGCAAGTTCCAGGCCTACATGGAATTGGAGCTGGTAAACGACGGGCCGGTGACACTCATTGTTGAAAGTAAAAGTTGAGATGAACTATAAGATGAAGAAGGAGGAACAAAAAAGTGATATTTGAAAGAGTAACTGCTGGTATATATGCAACCAATTGTTATATTATAGGATGTGAAAATACAGGGGACGGAGTTATTATTGACCCCGGCGGGGATTCTGAACAAATAATGAGAGCGGCCGCCAAAAACGGTCTGAATATCAAATATATTATTCTGACCCACGGTCATTTTGACCATACAGGTGCCCTGAAAGATGTTAAAGAACAAACCAAGGCTCCGGTGGCAGTACACCCGAAGGATGCATACATGCTGCAGCACCCGGACAAAGGCCCGTCGGCTCCGGCAGGACAATGCGGGGATGCCGAAAACGCCGAGATAATGCTTGAAGATGGTGACTTGCTTGACGTGGGAGACCTTGCCATGGAAATTTTGCACACGCCCGGACACACCGCCGGCGGAATAAGCATAAAAATTGGGGACGGCATTTTGATAAGCGGAGATACGTTATTTGCCGGCTCGGTGGGAAGGACCGACCTTCCCGGAGGGGACTACGACACTCTTATACGTTCAATAAAAACAAAGCTTATGGTGTTGGATGAAAACACAAAGGTATACCCGGGACATGGCGGGACGACCACCATCGGGAAAGAGAAGAAAACCAATCCTTTTTTATAATCGAAATAAGAATATCCCCGGGGGTTGTGGTTAAAATAATAAAAAATTTCCGGGGAGGTTATCATGAAGGGGCTGGACAGGTACAGAAGAGCGAATTTATACAAAACCGCCGCCGATATCGATTTTCACGAATTCTACGAGATGATGGAAGAAGGAATGGCCCGCACCGAAATAGCAAAGGAACTGGGTGTAAGCGAAAAGGTGGTGGATATGCTGGCGGAGGAAATTGAAAAGGATGTATAGGAATGATAACGGTTTTTGCCGAGGGTCACGATTATCATTATGAGGTTTCGGATATTCTGGCAAACTACGTCCGAAGGAATGAAATTGAATTTGTAGAATGCAGGCTTCCGGACGAAAACCGGGATGTTTTTGTGCACAGCATTAAACGGGCGGACAGCAGTGGAATAAAGCTTGAATGCAGTATAACCGGCGGGGGCAGATCGGTCTGTGAACTTGACCTGTTTGAACCGGTTAAAGATAAAGGGGACGGGTATGAAGCCAGAAAACTATATAAAAGATATGTAAAGCACAACCTGCTGAAGGCGGCGGAGAGGTTTTTCGATAAAAGTTTGCCCTGGGGAATACTCACCGGCATCAGGCCGGTGAAAATGATTCATAAATTAATGGATGAGGGTTTAGGTCAGCAGTATATTTTAAAACACCTGGTGGAGTTTTACCGGTTGTCTCCCGAAAGGGCACGGCTGGGAATTGATATAGCCCTGACCGAAAGAAAGTTTATAATTCCCTATGATAGGAAAAAGGTAAGCGTATACATTAGCATACCCTTTTGTCCCACACGCTGTTCCTATTGTTCATTTACTTCAAACGAAATGTCAAGATGGGGAAGGTTTGCCGATCAATATACAGAATGCCTTACAGACGAGATAAAAGCGACTGCGGCTGCCCTTAACAATAACGGATTCCTGTGCGATACGGTCTATGTAGGTGGAGGTACGCCAACCGCCCTCAACCTGTCCCAGCTGAAAAAAATTTTAAAGAATATAAGACGGCACCTGATAAGCCACGAGACCAGGGAGTTTACCGTTGAGGCAGGCCGGCCGGATACGCTGGACAAAGGCAAGCTGGAAGCGATAAAGGAATACGGAGCCAACAGGATAGGCATCAACCCACAGACCATGAACAAAAAGACCCTTGAGATTATAGGCAGGAAGCACAGCCCGGCAGATACCCTGTCCGCCTTTGAAACGGCAAGGCGTATGGGGCATAACAATATCAATATGGATATAATAGTGGGCTTGCCTGGAGAGAATACCGACATGGTGGAGCATACGCTTTCTGAAATAACCGGTTTAAAGCCGGAGGGGGTTACGGTGCATACCCTGGCAGTGAAAAGGGCTTCCAGGCTGCGTGAGGAATCCTTTGGCAGCCGGCTGGTCCCTGAACAGGAAGCGGAAGCCATGATGAAGCTGTCTCAAAGGCGTATTGTGGATATGGGTATGAAGCCCTACTATTTATACAGGCAGAAATCCATGGTGGGAAACCTGGAGAACATTGGCTACAGCCTGCCCGGGTTTGAAGGGATATACAATATGCAGATTATGGAGGAAAAGCAGACCATAATCGGGATAGGGGCCGGGGCTGTGACAAAGCTTGTATTCCATGAAGAGGACCGGCTTGAGCGTAAACAAAACCCGAAAAGTCTCGAGCATTATTTAAAAAGGTCAAGGCAGATTGCCGGGGAAAAGTTAGAAATTCTATCCAATATATAGGGGGGACGGCGAGTTTTAGTTGACACCGGTTGGGTTGTGGACTATAATGTTTTTAAAATCCATATTTGAATAACGACAATGACGGAAAGAGTAACCGCCGGGCGGCGTACAGGGAAGGGAAGCCGGGACTGAAAGCTTCCCAGCGTTTTACGGCAGGTGAAGGACCTTCCCGAGTTTTTCGGCCGAAAAGCGCAGTAGGCCGTTACGTTGGAAGCGTTAATTCCCACGAGCGGGATACTAATTATCCAAGCAGGGTGGCAACGCGGGCAACCCCCGTCCCTGATGACAGTTAATGCATGTCATTGGGGATTTGTTGTTTTTTGAGGAAAAAGGAGGAGAAATTATGAGTATAAAAGCGCCCAGAGGCACCAGGGATGTACTGCCGGGGGAAGTGTATAAATGGCACTACGTTGAGAGCATGTTCAGAAGGATTTGCAGTGAGTTTGGTTTTGGCGAAATAAGGACGCCCCTGTTTGAAGACACCGAACTGTTCCAAAGGGGTGTAGGCGAAACAACGGATGTTGTCCAAAAGGAAATGTATACCTTTGAAGACAAGGGCGGCAGAAGTATAACCCTGAAACCGGAAGTTACCGCACCGGTGGTAAGGGCTTTCATTGAGCACAAATTGTATGCCGATGTACAGCCTTTAAAGGCTTACTATATAACTCCCTGTTTCAGGTACGAACGGCCGCAGTCCGGGAGGCTCAGGGCCTTTCACCAGTTCGGTATAGAAACGATTGGATCGCCCTACGCTTCGGCGGATGCCGAAGTAATTTCCCTGGCAATGATGTTTTTTGAAAGGCTGGGAATTAAAGGCCTGGAACTGAGGATAAACAGCGTCGGCTGTCCAAAGTGCAGAAAGAAATATGGCGTTAATTTAAGAAAGTTCCTCAGCCAAAGGCTGCCTTACCTGTGTAAAACCTGCAACGAAAGATTTAATACAAACCCCATGCGTATAATAGACTGCAAGGAAGAAAAATGTCAGAAAGCGGTGGAGGGGATACCGCTTATGATGAATTACCTGTGTGATGAGTGCGAGGTGCACTTTGAAAACCTTAAGGAGCACCTTAAAGGAATGGGCATCGAGTTTACCGTTGACCCTGCCATAGTAAGGGGACTTGATTATTATACAAAGACCGCCTTTGAAATAGTATCCCGGGATATAGGCTCCCAGGGTACCGTCTGCGGCGGCGGCAGATATGACGGGCTTGTAAAAGAGTGCGGCGGCCCAGAAACACCGGGCATAGGCTTTGGGCTGGGTATAGAAAGGCTGCTGCTTACCATTGAAAGCCAGGGCATAGAGATTAAAAAGGATGAAGGCATCCAGCTGTTTGTGGCAAGCATAGGAGATGAAGCGGCGAAGAAAACCCTGGATATAGTATATAAACTAAGGGCTGCCGGGGTTAAGGCGGAGTGCGATCATATGGGCAGAAGTCTAAGGGCTCAGATGAAATACTCGGATAGGATAGGCGCTGGTTTTACCATTGTGCTTGGGGACGAGGAACTGGGTACAAACACCGTTAACCTGAAGAATATGGAAAGCGGCAATGAAATCCAAGTGGAACTGGACATACAAAAAATTAAAGAAACGATACTGACGGAAAAAGGGGAGTAAAAGGTATGGAAGGACTTAAAAGAACACACATGTGCGGGCATCTGGCTGTAGAAGACACGGGAACCCGGGCTGTGGTGGCAGGTTGGGTACAAAGAAGAAGGGATCTGGGAGGGCTTATCTTTCTGGATATAAGGGACAGAACCGGAATAGTACAGGTGGTGGCTGACGGAGAAGTATCGATGCAGGCCTTTGAAACAGCCGGGACCCTGAGAAGCGAATACGTGGTGGGGATAAAAGGTACCGTGGTAAAAAGGAAAAAGGATGCGGTGAACCCCAAGCTGAAGACCGGGGAAATAGAAATAATGGGCGAGGTCATAGAGGTGCTGAGCAGGGCAGAGACACCGCCGGTATACATCGAGGATAATTCCAACATTACCGAGGTTCTCCGGCTCAAGTACAGGTATCTTGATTTAAGAAGGCCTTCAATGCAGAACAGCCTAAGGCTGCGCCACCGGCTTACCATGGATGTGCGCGAGTTTCTTGACAAAAACGGTTTCTGGGAAATCGAGACACCGATGCTGACAAAACCCACACCGGAAGGGGCAAGGGATTACCTGGTTCCCAGCAGGGTTAACCCGGGCAAGTTTTTTGCGCTTCCCCAGTCTCCACAGCTTTTCAAACAGCTGCTGATGGCCTCGGGGGTGGATAAATACTTCCAGATTGCACGCTGTTTCAGGGATGAAGACCTAAGGGCGGACAGACAGCCCGAGTTTACGCAGATTGATATTGAAATGTCCTTTGTGGATGCTGAAGACGTTATGGATATAAACGAAAAGCTTATTGCCTATGTATTCGAAAAAAACCTTGGCGTCAGGCTGACAACGCCCTTTGAGAGAATGACCCATAAACAGGCGTTGGAAAACTACGGTTCCGACAAGCCGGACACCAGGTTCGGCATGAAACTTACCGACATAACAGATTTGGTTAAGGATTCGGAGTTCAGGGTGTTTGGCGAAACAGCCAGGGGCGGCGGACAAATCCGGGGTATAAACGCCAAGGGCTGCGGAGTAAAATTCAGCCGCAGGGAAATAGATGCCCTGACAGAATTCGTAAAACAATACGGGGCAAAGGGACTTGCATGGATGGTAATAACCGAAAGCGAAATAAAATCTCCCATAGCCAAGTTTCTAACCGGGGAAGAATTGGATGCAGTTGCAAAAAGAATGGGCGCGGAAGCGGGCGACCTGTTGCTCATTGTGGCCGATAAACCCGGGATAGTATACGATTCGCTGGGACAGCTGCGGCTTGAGATTGGCAGAAGGCTGGGGCTGGCAGACAAAGGCGTGTACAGCTTCACATGGGTCACGCATTTTCCACTGTTGGAGCATGACAGTGAACTGAACAGGTTTGTTGCGGTGCATCATCCCTTTACATCGCCGGTACGGGAGGATATTGAGCTTTTGGATACACATCCCGAACAGGTGCGGGCGAATGCCTACGACCTGGTGGTAAACGGCATAGAGCTAGGAGGGGGAAGTATAAGAATACACGACAGCCGACTGCAGCAGAAAATGTTTAATGTACTGGGTTTTACCCGGGAGAAGGCCCGGGAAAAGTTCGGTTTCCTGCTGGAGGCTTTTAAGTACGGGGCACCGCCCCACGGCGGTATTGCGTACGGGCTTGACAGGCTGGTTATGCTGGTGGCGGGAAAAGACAATATAAGGGATGTGATAGCGTTCCCCAAGACACAGAATGCCGCCTGCCTTATGACCGAAGCACCGGCCGAAGCGGACAAGGAACAGCTTAGGGAAATCCACATCAAACTTGACTTGGATTAACAAAGGCATGTTTTTAAATGGGATTTGTGGGTATTCTATTTACAGGCAGTAAAATTAATTCAATTGGGAGGGATAATATGGACAGGGTTGTTGTTTATACGACAAAGACATGACCCCACTGTATAACAGCGAAGGAGTATCTTTCGCAAAAAGGCGTGGACTTTGAGGAAAAGGATGTGCAGCAGGACACCCAGGCCAGGAAAGAGCTTATGGAAAGAGGAATCATGGCTGTACCGGTAATAGCCATTGATGATGAATTCATAGTAGGTTTTGACAAAAGCAGACTGGACCAGAAGCTTGAATAAAGAATAGGGTGGAAAGCCATAAATAAGGCTGCATTTTTACCCGAAAGGCTGAGAATAATAAGACTATGGAGGCCTGATGGCAGCATTATGGTAAATTGTATTAGTTGAAAATGAAAAACCACTATGATATCATTAGATTAAACAGAGGGAGCAGCCCTGCTGTGTACGTGATTATCGGTATAGTTTTGAGCCAACATTATGACATAGGGAATCTGAGCTCTGGATGTGGCACATAAGCCTCCCACGAGGGGACATGTAAGATATTCAGGAGGATACCCACCTGCGTGAGCAGGTTCAAAACAACCGACCACGGCATAGTGGGGATTTTTCTTGCCCCTGTTTTTTTGTATTCTTATTAAAAATATGTTTGTGGAGGAATATTAAGTGTTACATAGTTTTTCGAGAACGGAAATCTTAATCGGCAGGGAAGGCCTGGATTTGTTGAAAAAAAGCAAAGTGGCCGTTTTCGGGGTGGGGGGCGTGGGAAGTTTTGCCGCAGAGGCCCTGGCCCGGTGCGGTGTTGGGAATATCGTGCTTGTTGACCATGACGATGTATGCATAACCAATATAAACAGACAGATACATGCCACAACCGGTACTGTGGGAAAGCCAAAGGTCGAGGTGATGAAGGAAAGAATCCTTGAAATAAACCCCGACGCCCGTGTTACGGCGGTAAAGAGACTGTACAGCTCAGAAAGCTCCGAGCAGCTGCTTCACACGGACTATGACTATGTGATTGACGCGATAGACATGGTATCTTCAAAGATTGAACTGATAGTAAGGTGTAGTTCAATGAACATAAGGATGATAAGCAGCATGGGGGCCGGCAATAAGCTTGACCCCCGGTTTTTTCGTGTGGCGGACATATATGAAACCAGCGTTTGCCCGTTGGCCAGGGTTATGAGAAGGGAACTGAAAAGGAGGAATATACAAAGGCTTAAGGTTGTCTATTCAACCGAAAGCCCGGTTAAACAACGCATGCCGGGAAGCGTCTCCTTTGTACCACCGGTGGCGGGCCTGATTGCTGCGGGGGAAGCAGTCAGGGATCTGATTGGATACAGCGGTAACAAATAGTAGGGCTTGTATAATCAGCCTTTTAAAAATATAATAATAGTTAGCAAACAGTATTGGAGGGGGAAATTTGGAATTTTTGAGATTGAAAAAAAACGACCCTGAATTATATGCATCCATCACCAATGAACTCGAAAGGCAGAGAAGCAAGATTGAACTGATAGCTTCCGAGAACTTCGTCAGCACATCGGTTATGGAAGCCATGGGGAACCACCTTACCAATAAGTACGCCGAAGGTTACCCGGGGAAAAGGTACTACGGAGGCTGCGAGCATGTTGACGTGGTGGAAGACCTGGCCAGGGAACGACTTAAAAGGCTTTTCGGCGCCGACCATGCCAATGTTCAGCCCCATTCGGGGGCCAATGCAAACCTGGCGGTATATTTTGCAGTCCTTGGGCCGGGTGATACCGTTATGGGAATGGACCTTTCCCACGGGGGTCACCTGACCCATGGAAGCCCGGTAAACCTGTCGGGGAAATATTTTAACTTCGTGCCCTACGGTGTGGACAAAACAACTGAAATGATAGATTATGACAGAGTAGAAAAAATAGCAAAAAAGAGCAGGCCCAGGCTGATAGTGGCGGGTGCAAGCGCATACCCCAGGATTATTGACTTTGCAAAGCTGAAAGAAATTGCAGACAGCGCAGGGGCGCTGCTGATGGTGGACATGGCTCATATTGCCGGGCTTGTGGCAGCAGGCCTGCATCCAAATCCCGTTCCCCATGCGCATTTCGTGACCACCACCACTCATAAAACCCTAAGGGGGCCCCGTGGGGGGGCAATACTCTGCAAGGCCGAGTTTGCAAAAAGCATTGACAAGGCGATTTTTCCCGGTACCCAGGGCGGACCGCTAATGCATGTTATCGCGGCCAAAGCGATGAGCTTTAAGGAAGCAATGACCTCAGAGTTCAAAGAATACCAAAAGCAGATAATAAAAAATGCCGTGCGGCTGGCCCAAGAGCTTGCAAAAAGGGATTTCAGAATAGTTTCTGGGGGTACCGACAACCACCTGATGCTGATTGATTTGAGAAACCAAAAAATAAGCGGCAAGCAGGCCGAAACGCTGTTGGATGACGTAGGAATAACCGTCAACAAGAACACAATACCCTATGACCCGGAAAGCCCGTTTGTGACCAGCGGAATAAGGGTCGGTACGCCGGCGGTTACAACCCGGGGCATGGCAGAAAAAGAGATGGAGGAAATAGCAGGGATAATCTCATATATAATTAAAAATCCTGATGGAAAGGAAGAAGCGAGAACAAGGGTGCGCAGACTTTGTGCCGATTATCCGCTGTACAGTGAAATAACATAATTGTTGGAGGTGCGAAATGGATTACAACACGGTTTTAGGCAGAGCCAGGGAGATACTGGCGCCCCACTGTATGGTATGCAGAGAGTGCAACGGGGTTGCCTGCAGGGGAAAAGTGCCGGGGGTAGGCGGAAAGGGTACAGGCAGCAGTTTTATAAGGAACTATGAATACCTGGCAAGGGTTAGAATTGTAATGGATACTATTTACCGGAACGAAGGACAGGACACTTCGGTTGAACTATTCGGCCACAGCTTCAAGGCTCCCATTTTTGCAGCTCCCATAGGGGGTTTCAGGTTTAATTATAATGACGTTATAAGTGAAGCCGACTATGCCGCTGCAGTGGTGACAGGTACCGTAAAGGCCGGGTGTGCAGCCTTTACAGGGGACGGCGCCGACGACGTCTGCTTTAGTGCTCCGCTGGAACCGATAAAAGATACCGGCGGAATAGCAGTGCCTACCTTAAAACCATGGAAGAAGGAAGAAGTATTCCAAAAGATAAAAACTGTTGAAAAGATTGGGGCCATGGCGGTTGCCATGGACATAGATTCTGCAGGGCTTATACACCTGGCAAAATCGGGCAAACCGGTATTCTCCAAAACCGTTGAGGACCTTGCCGAAATAGTATCCTTTACTAAACTTCCGTTTATACCTAAGGGGATTATGACGGCAAGGGGCGCGGAAAAGGCTGCCGAGGCAGGTGTTTACGGTATTGTGGTATCCAATCACGGCGGAAGGGTGCTGGACTATACTCCCGCCACATGTGAAGTACTGCCCGAAATAAGACAAGCCGTTGGTAAAGAGGTCAAGATTTTTGTTGACGGCGGCATAAGGACAGGGGTGGATGTTTTTAAAGCCCTTGCATTGGGCGCCGATGCGGTTCTTGTAGGAAGGCCCTATGCCGTTATGGCTGTTGGAAACGGAGCCGAGGCTGTCAGTATGTATACAGAGAAGCTAATTAACGAACTGAAAGAGACAATGCTTATGACAGGATGCACAGGAATTGAAGATATAACACCCGATAAGGTTTGTTAAAAGGCGGATTGGAGTGAAAAGCATGGACCGATATCCAAGAATAGAGGTTTATCTAAAAAAAATAGAAAGCAACTGTAGCAAAACGGTGAAACTGTGCAGTGCATTAAACATAGACGTTACTGCTGTCACTAAGGGTTTCTGTGCATATCCCGAAATAGCGAAAAGCTTAATAAAAGGCGGAGCCAAAGCCCTGGCGGATTCCCGGCTAGAAAACCTGCAAAAGTTAAAAAACATGGACGCGGAAAAGGTGCTGTTGAGAGTTCCCATGATAAGTGAACTGGACGATGTGATTGACTTTGCAGACATGGTTTTGATATCCGAAATAAGCACCGCCGAGGAGCTTGGTAAAAAAGCAAGCAGGAAAGGTACCGTACAGAGGGTTTTGGCAATGGTGGACATAGGAGATTTAAGGGAAGGCTTCTGGCTGGACGAGATAATTGCAGCCTACGGCCGCCTGCTGGATATTGAAGGCATTGAAGTTGCCGGCCTGGGCACCAACCTGTCCTGCTACGGTGGGGTGGTGCCCAGCGTGGAAAACCTGAGCTCCCTTGCGGAATATGCAGAAAAAATTGAAAAGAAATACGGTGTCGAAGTCGGCATTGTTTCCGGGGGTAATTCCAGCAGTTTGCATCTTGTTTATAAAGGCCTGATGCCGGAAAGAATTAATAATCTGAGAATTGGTGAGGCAATACTTCTGGGAAGGGAGACAATTTTCGGGATTGAAAGGGACAACTTTCATAACGATACCTTTGTGCTGAAGGCTGAAATAGTTGAGGTTAAGGAGAAGCCGTCCATACCCATAGGCGAGATAGGCGTAGACGCCTTTGGCAAAGTCCCTGTGTTCACAGACCGGGGTATAAGAAAAAGGGCAATAATAGCAGTAGGAAAGCAGGATATACAGCCGGATACCCTTGTTCCCCATGACAGTGGAATAATTGTACTGGGGGGCAGCAGCGATCATACAATACTCGATATATCCGACTGCGAAGAAGACTGCCGGGTAGGCGATATATTATCCTTTGACCTCACATACGGTGGGATGCTGGGAGGCATGACTTCACCATATGTTAGGAAGATACTGGTGGAATAAGCGGGTTTGGTATCGGGACCGGAGGTAATACTCAATGAAGAAAAACAAAAATATAAATATACCGCTGGCTCACCTGATGAGGCCGGAGAAGCTGGAGGATTTTGCGGGGCAGAAGCATCTTGTAGGCAAGGGAATGCTGCTTTACAGGCTCATTAAGGCTGATATGCTGTCTTCGGCAATATTTTACGGCCCCCCGGGTACCGGTAAAACCACCCTTGCAAGGGTAATAGCCAGTGAGAGCAGTTACAAATTCAGACAATTGAGCGCAGTATCCGCCGGAGTGAAGGATATAAGGCAGATTGCGGAGGAAGCCGCCAATCAAATACTTACACCCGGAGGCAAGATACTGCTTTTCTTTGATGAAATACACCGTCTCAATAAAGGACAGCAGGACGTACTGCTTCCCTATGTGGAGAACGGTACCATCGTTCTGATAGGGGCCACCACAGAGAATCCGTATTTTGAAATTAACAAGTCTTTAATATCGCGTTCAACGGTGTTCAGGTTTTATCCCCTTGATTTTCGGGACATAAAGTTGCTTCTTGAGAGGGCCATAGAAACCGTCCATAAAGTATTGGACGGGATTTTCGTCCGGATAGAAGACAGTGCTATGAAACATATAGCCGATGTGAGTGACGGGGACGCAAGACGGGCGCTCAACGCCCTTGAGCTTGCAGTAAAGACAACTCCGCCCGACAGGGAGGGCAGAATATCGATAGGGCTTGAGGAGGCGGAAAACTCGATACAGCAGAGGGCACTTCGGTATGACAAATCCGGCGACCAGCACTACGACATCATTTCCGCATTCATAAAGAGTATGAGGGGTTCGGAGCCCCAGGCGGCTATCCATTACCTTGCAAGGATGCTCCATGCAGGTGAAGATATAAACTTCATAGCCCGAAGAATTGTCATCGCCGCAGCGGAGGATGTAGGCCTTGCAAATCCCAGGGCCCTTGAAGTGGCTGTTGCCGCCGCAGAAGCGGTACGGATGATCGGGATGCCGGAGGCAAGAATAATATTGGCTGAAGCGGCACTGATGGTGACGCTTTCTCCCAAGTCAAATTCGGCTTACCTGGCAATAAACCGTGCTCTTGGGGATATAAGGGACAGGAAGATAGGTGAAGTTCCCATGCATCTAAGGGATGCCGGTTACAAAGGCGCCTCAAAACTCGGACATGGCAGGGGGTACAAGTATCCCCACGACTACCCCGGGCATTTTGTAAAACAGCAGTATCTGCCGGAAGAACTGGAAGGTGCCGGTTATTATGTCCCGACTGACCAGGGTTCGGAAAAGAACATGAAGGGGTATTATGAGTATTTGAAAAGCAAAAAACAATAAATTTCGGTATTATCCTTTTAAAATGGTGAAAAATAGAATATAATGTTATAAATGGTCGACCAAGGGGGAGTTTTTAATTGGGGGTTTTAGGGGGAAAGGACTTCCGGGTTCGATTGTCATTTCTGGGGGAGTTTGTTGACAAAGAGTTGGAAAAGGAATTTGCAGGCCATGAAGCCATGCATTCTGTGAGATTTGCAAGGCCGGCCGTATTGCTGCTGGGGATTTTGTATTTTTCCTTTGCCGTTTCTGATACCTTCCTGACAGCAAACCGGCATACCTTTAACCTGCTTTTATTAAACAGGGCCTTGTTTTTGTCTGTCAGCATACTGTTTCACATATGGCTTAAAAAGGGCAGGAGTATAAATGAATTTTTTTTAAGCCTGACCCTGTATGAAATTATAGGGGCCGGTTTTATAATACATGTTTTTTACAACTACGAGGCTCCCAACTTTTTAATACAAACCTTTAACATAATGATTGTGCTGATAGTGGTGTACATCATGCCAAACCGCTGGAGCTACAAGGTCCTGATATCATTAATAATAAGCATTGGCTTCTTTTTGATATGTTTCAAGATTTTCCCGCAGGTAAGCAGCCGTGAATTGGCCGCATCCATAACAAATACAACAATAGTGATTGCGCTGTCTGCAATATCCTCTTTTCAGATGAGCCGGCACAAACGAATACAGTTTGCCAACAATAAGGAGCTTACCAGGCTTTCGTCAAGGGATTCCCTTACCGGTATTTACAACAGGCACAGGTTTGAAGAAGAACTGCATAGGTATATAAGGCATATGCACAGATATGGAGGACAGTTGTCCCTGATACTATTCGATATAGACGACTTTAAAAGAATAAATGACAGCTTCGGGCATGCGGTCGGGGATAAAATAATTGTTAACGTTACAGAACTTGTTAAGCTTATGATAAGGGAAACCGATTTTTTCTCGCGCTGGGGCGGCGAGGAATTTGCCATTATACTTCCGGATACAGACAAGGAGGATGCCACACGGCTGGCACACAGGCTTAGGACACGGATCTGCTGCACCTATTTCGAGCCGGTCGGACAGATAACCTGCAGTTTCGGTATAGATTCATTCAAACCCGGAGACAATATTGACACTTTGATGAAAAGGGTTGACAAGTTCATGTATATGGCGAAGGAAGCAGGTAAAGACCAGGTTATCAATGCGTTTTAAAGTCCGGGGAATGGGAGAAAATGAACAAAAATATCCGGCAGTTAGTAGAAAACAAGAGAATACACGCTGCAAAAAAGGAACTGGAAAAAATGCAGGCGGCCGATATAGCCGAGATGATAGACGGTATGAATGACAAAACCGCTCTTTTGGTATTTCGCCTGCTCCCTAAGGGAGTGGCCGCCGAGGTGTTTTCTTACATGACCAGGGAAAAACAGTCCGAATTATCTGTACTTGTAAGGGAGAGCGAGCTGGAGGCAATTATCGGCCAGCTGCATTTTGACGATATGATAGACTGCCTGGAAGAGATGCCTGCCAATGCGGTTAAAAGGTTTTTGAAGAATACAAGCGATGTCAAAAGGGGCCTCATCAACGAATTTTTAAACTATCCGGATTATTCGGCGGGCAGTATTATGACGATTGAATATGTGGACCTTAAGGCGGAAATGACCATAGGGGCTGCTCTGGAACATGTCCGCCAGACAGCGCCGGATAAGGAGACTGTTTATACCTGCTACGTTGTTGACGGTTCCAGGGTGCTGAAGGGTATAATTTCACTGAAGGATTTGGTGCTGGCAAACCCGGTGAGCAGCGTTGAGGATGTTATGAAAACCAATTTCATCAGCGTGAATACCGGAAGTGACCGGGAAGAAGTTGCGGGTATTTTCAAAAAGTACGATCTGCTGGCGGTTCCGGTGACCGACCGGGAAAACAGGCTGGTGGGCATTATTACGATAGACGATATTGTGGACGTAATAGACGATGAAAATACAGAAGATTTTCACAGGATGGCGGCAATCCAGCCGTCGGATGAGAGATACCTGGCAGCGAGTGTTTTTGACCTGGCACGAAGGAGGATACTGTGGTTGTTGGTGCTGATGGTATCCGCCACCATATCCGGCAGCATAATAAGGCGGTATGAGGATATGCTCCATACAATGGTAATACTTGCATCCTTTATACCAATGCTGATGGATACCGGCGGAAATGCGGGTTCGCAATCGTCTACGCTTATAATACGCAGTATTGCACTGGGAGAAATACGGCTAAAGGATACGCCAAAGGTATTGTGGAAGGAAATTAGGGTCAGTATTATAGTGGGTCTTGTTCTCGGAACGGTAAATTTCCTGCGGATCCTGTATATTGAAAGGGCGGACATGGTGGTTTCGGTTACGGTGTCGGTTACACTCGTTATCACTATTGTATCAGCGAAACTGGTGGGGGGATTTCTGCCCCTCATAGCAAAGAAGCTTCGGATTGATCCCGCAATTATGGCGAGCCCCGTAATTACCACTACAGTTGATGCGGTGAGCCTTATTACGTATTTCTCAGTGGCAGCTGTTATTATTGGGCTGTAATAAATAGGGCGGGTCTGACACCGTCCCGTGTCAGAACAGTATATCCTCCAGGGATTTAAGGTCCTTTATGGTAATGCTGCTTTTGTCAAAATCTATTAGCCCGTCCTTTTTCATTGAAATAAGTTCCCGGGACAGCGAGGGTCTTGCGATTCCGAACTGCTCAGCCATTTTACTTCTGGTGATGGGGACTTCTATTTTCCTGCTTCCCTGTAATTTGTATTCCTCGGTGAGATAACTGGATATTTTTTCCCTTATGGTCTGATAGGATAGGTGTTTCAGTCTCTCGTTAAGCATAAGTATTTTATTGGATAGTATTTTCATGAAATTGTTGAGAAACAGGGAGCTTGTACTGCAAAGCCTCAGAATATCCGCCTCCGACAGAAAGAATACTCTGGAGAAGTCCACTGATATTATGGTGGCCGGATAGCACTTTGAACTGGAGAAAATAATTGCCTCTCCGAATATGTCCCCCTTGAACAGGCGGCTGATGGTAATACTTCTGCCTGAGGGGTAGGTTTTCTGAATTTCTACAGCCCCTTCCAGCACAATACCCACGCTTGAAGCACGGTCCCCTTCCAGTGCAATTATCCGGTTCTTTGAATAGGAAGCCGATTTGTAACGGGTATGAAGCAGCATGTCCGAGATTTCCGTTTCATCGTATCCTACAAAAAGCCTACTTGTACCCAGAGCTTTAATTAGTTTATTCATAGCAAACAGCTCCTGACAGTATTACTGCACTAAATTATATAATTCCGTTACGAAATTAAAATAAGCAGTCAAATAATATAAAAAACCCGCAGGACGGGTTTTTAACTGAAATCAATAACCGTTTCTTTTTGAATAGCAGTCTTTACAATACACCGGCCTGTCATCGGTGGGTTTAAAGGGCACATGGGCAGTCTGACCGCATTCTGCGCATACCGCCTCGTACATCCGTTTAGTACCGCGTCCTCCTCTGCGAAAGGCCTTTCTGGCGGTGCGGCATTCCGGGCATCTGGCCGGCTCGTTTTCGAATCCCTTTTCGGCATAAAATTCCTGTTCAGAAGCAGAAAAAACAAAATCTCTTCCGCATTCCTTACAATTCAAAGTCTTATCCTGATACATAAAAAAACCTCCTCTTGGCTTTGCCCATTATCTTTGAAGGGTTCCGATTACTTTCCGGGTGACAACAGGCAGCGAGAAGGAATATATAATCAGGACTTCATAAAAATAAGGGCTTTTCTAGTAGTATATATTATTATTGTCAAAATGTACATAGTAAAATTAAATGTAAGTTTACCAGACCTGTTTATTGCTGTTTAGAAAGGGTTCAGTATGGCAAAAATAATTGCTGAACGTTACTATTGAGACAGCTGTGAAAGGAATGGTGTAATGAAAGTAAAGGTGGGTATACCCAGGGCGCTGCTTTACTATAACTATTTTCCCATGTGGAATACTTTTTTCGAAGAACTGGGAGCCAGCGTGGTATTGTCAAACCTGACAAACAAGAAAATACTGGACGATGGTGTTAACTGCTGTGTGGATGACGCATGTCTGCCCATGAAGGTGTTCCATGGACATATAGTTGATTTGAAGGACAGGGTGGACTTTCTTTTCATACCCAGGTTGATAAGCGTTGAAAAAAATGAATATATATGCCCTAAATTCTGCGGCCTGCCGGATATGGTGCTGAACTCTGTCAAAGGGCTGCCGCCGGTGATAGACTGTACCATAAACTTAAGGAACGGTTACTCTTCATTGAGAAACGCAGTGCTTCAGGTGGGCCGGCATTTCACCCGCGATTACGGTAAGATTTACAGGGCGTTCAGAAGTTCTGTGGCCCGGCTGAAATGTTATGAAGGTTTAATGGAAAAGGGAGCTACGCCCCTTGAAGCCATGAATAGAGAAATTTGTACCGAGGATGATTATTGCTATACAGTAGGACTTATAGGACATCCCTATAATATTTACGACAACTATGTGAGTATGGGGATAATAGACAAGCTAAGGAACAGAAGGATAAAGGTACTGACCCAGGACATGGTGTGTGCCGGCGAATTGGACAGGATAGCCCGGGACTTTACAAAACCCATGTTTTGGAGCTTTGGCAAAAAGATTATGGCGGCATCCCAGTATCTTATTGAAGAAAGGCATGCAAGGGGGATAATTTATCTTGTGGCCTTTGGCTGCGGGCTGGATGCACTGGTAGGCGACCTGGTGGAGCGCAGAATACGAAAAAAGAAAATTCCTTTTTGCCTGCTTACAATAGATGAGCATACCGGCGAAGCGGGGATAGATACAAGGCTGGAAGCTTTCATCGACATGCTGGAATGGAAGGGGGCCGCTAAGTGTTAGTTACATTCCCGCATATGGGCAATGCATATATTGCAATGAAATCGGTACTGGAGGACCTGGGGGTGGAGGTACTGGTACCTCCGCCCTGTACCAAAAAGACACTGGAACTTGGAACAAAGCATTCTCCCGAACTGGCGTGCCTGCCGCTCAAACTGAATATCGGAAATTACATCGAAAGCCTGGAGAAGGGCGCTGAGGTAATAGTAATGGCAGGGGGCTGCGGCCCCTGCCGGTTTGGATATTATGCGGAAGTGCAGAGAGAAATACTTGAAGACCTTGGATACGATTTTAAAATGATTGTTCTGGAAAGACCCCAGGGTAACGCAAGGGATTTTGTGAAAAAAATATCCATGATAACAGGCGGCAAAAGCGTTTTTCAGGTACTTGCTTCAATTAAGAGGGCAACGCGCCTGTCCATAATGATGGATGAGCTCGAAAAACTTTGCTGGCAAACAAGACCGCGGGAGACAAAAAAGGGTACGGTGACACGCCTTATGCAAAGGTTTCACGAAGAGGCGATCAATACAAGGGGTTCAAAGCAGTTGGCCGTATTGATTGAAAGATACAAAAACAAAATGGAGCATGTGAAAACACAAAACGAAAAAGAGGTATTGCGAATTGGGATCGTCGGAGAAATTTACACTGTTATCGAGCCCTTTGTAAATATTGGTATCGCAGAAAAGCTGGGCAGCCTTGAGGTGGAAGTTGAAAAATCAATTACGGTAAGCTATTGGGTGGTAAATCACCTTATCAAGGAGGCTTTGCATTTACATAACAAGCAGGAAATCAAAGAAGCTTCCCACCCGTATCTAAGAAGTTTTGTCGGGGGGCACGGCCAGGAAAGTGTTGCCAACACCGTTATATATAACAAAAAGGGTTATGACGGTGTGATACACCTGCTGCCCTTTACCTGTATGCCTGAGATAGTGGCCAGAAGTGTCCTGCCGACAGTAAGCCGGAACAAAGGAATCCCGGTCATGACCCTTGTACTGGATGAAATGACCGGGGAAGCAGGATACATGACAAGGTTGGAAGCATTTGTGGACTTAATAAGAAGGAAAAAGGAGTTGGAAAATTTAGATGGGGAAGGGTTATTATCTGGGAATTGATGTGGGCTCGGTAAGTACTAACCTCGTACTGCTGGATGGGAATGTCAATCTGGTATACAGGGATTATCTGCGTACCATGGGACAGCCGATAAGGGTGGTGCAGGAAGGGCTTAAGGCATTGAAGGACAGAATGGGGGATATAGCGATTTACGGTGCCGGCACCACCGGCAGCGGAAGAAAGCTTGCCGGTGTCATGGTGGGTGCCGACGTGGTCAAAAACGAAATAACCACCCATGCGGTAGCGGGATTAAGCGTAAACCCGGCGGTAAACACCATATTGGAGATTGGCGGCCAGGATTCGAAAATAATTTTGTTAAGGGACGGTATCGTTACGGATTTCGCAATGAATACCGTTTGTGCTGCGGGCACCGGGTCTTTTTTGGACAGGCAGGCGGCAAGGCTTGATATACCCATAGAGGAATTCGGAGACCTGGCCCTTAAGTCCAGGGCAGAGGTAAGGGTAGCGGGACGGTGCGCGGTATTTGCCGAGTCGGATATGATACATAAACAGCAGTTGGGGCACAGGACCGAGGATATAGTATATGGACTGTGCCGGGCCCTTGTGCGTAACTATCTTAACAACCTGGGAAAGGGTAAGGATATAATCCCCCCCGTGTTGTTCCAGGGAGGCGTTGCGGCCAACAGGGGTATAAGGGAAGCCTTCAGAAGGGAATTGGACATGGAGATAGAAATCCCGCCCCACTACGATGTCATGGGAGCCATTGGTGCGGCGTTAATAGCGAAGGACAATTCCCAAAAAAAGGGTTGTACCGGTTTCAGGGGACTGGATGTATCCGAATGCAGTTTCGATGTCCGGCCTATAGACTGCAGGGGCTGCGCCAACATGTGCGAAATTGTCGAGATAGTTAAAGACGGCGTGGGAATAGCCTGTTGGGGCGACAGGTGCGGCAAATGGAGCAGCAGAACTCAAAAATATGTTTAGTCTTTCATCAAGCAAATGCTTAATATTCGGCTCTGTTACATATAATAAGTCCGTGATATTTAAAAAAGAGGTGATATTGTGAACATAAGCGCGCGGAATCAGTTTGGATTTAAGCCTTTCCTTAAGGGGAAGGTTTTTTTGTTTCTGTGTAGAATTTCTACTTTGAAACCGGGCAGTACAAATCGGGGACATTCCACTAAAAGGAGGAAATAGAATGGGAGTAATTGATCTTAGAAGTGATACGGTAACAAAACCCACCGATGAAATGCGGCAGGCCATGTACAGAGCCGAAGTAGGCGATGATGTATACAGGGATGACCCTACCGTAAACAGGCTGGAGGAACTGGCAGCCAGCGAGATGGGTAAGGAAGCGGCGCTGTTTGTCGCCAGCGGTACAATGGCAAACCAGGTTGCGGTGATGACACATACAAAAAGGGGCGACGAGATAATACTTGGTGAAAACAGCCATATTTATGTCAATGAAGTGGGTGGAATAGCGTACCTGGCCGGAGTACAGACTGCCCTGGTTACCGAAACAGACGGGGTAATGGATGATCGGGCAGTGGAAGAGAAAATCCGCACAGAAAATATACATTTTCCCGAAACAAAGCTGATATGCGTTGAAAACACCCACAATAAGGCCGGGGGAAGGGTGGTACCCATTGAAGCGATGGAAAAAATTCACCGGGTGGGACAAAAGCATAACATACCGGTGCACCTTGACGGCGCCCGCATATACAATGCTGCCGCCTACCTCAATGTGAAGGCGGAGGAGATTGCACGGTACTGCGATTCGGTTAATGTCTGCCTGTCCAAGGGACTGTGCGCTCCTATAGGATCGGTGCTGGCAGGCGGCGGAGAATTCATAGAAAGAGCAAGAAAATACAGAAAAATGCTGGGAGGCGGTATGAGACAGGCGGGTATCGTTGCCGCAGCCGGAATAATAGCCATGGAAAAGATGAGCAAAAGGCTTGGGGAAGACCATGAAAACGCGATGTTTCTTGCAAGGGGCCTTAATTCGCTGGATGGGGTTTCGGTTGATATTGACAAGGTCCAGACAAACCTGATAATGGTGGACTTTAGCGCAGCCGGCCTTAACGGAATACAAATTGCCGAAGGGCTTAAACCGTACGGAATACTGATAAACGGGACACCTTCGCCGGTGGTGCGGTTTGCAGTCCATTATTATATAACCGAAGAAGATGTAAAAAGGACAGTTCAAACAGTAAGCCTGGTTTTGAACGGGTAAAAAAATCATAAGATGAAGTCACCCCAAAACACAGCTGCCAGTAATATATTGAATAAAACAGTGAGGGGTGTTTGGGAGATGACGGCCGGGTATTATTTCGTGTTCAATTCGAGAAATCAGGCTATTTTCGTAGAAGCCAGGCTTAAGGAAAGGGGCTTTAAGGTTGAACTTGTACCAACTCCGGGAAGACTGGGCAAAAGCTGCAATTATTCGCTGGCTGCATGGGGTGATTTGATAGAAATAAAAGACATCCGGGACCAGATTATGGGATGCAGAGCGTCGATAAAGGGCGTATATAAAGCAGTCCGGGTGGGACAGTTCACAGACTATAAAAAGGTTTTATAAAGGGTATGGAAGCAAAAATAAAGGGCTGTGTTTACCCGCAACACAGCCCTTTAAACTTATTGATATGCAGACAGGCATGTTACCTGTCGGTTTATTTGCTTATGAACATTTCCGTGTAGTAGTTGCCTGAAATACCAACCCCTATATGGGTGAAGTTGGCGTTAAGAATATTGTTTCTGTGGCCTTCCGAATTCATAAAGCCTGTATGGGCCCTGTCAACGCTTGAAGTTCGTGCGATGTTTTCCCCGGCACCCCTATAATTTATACCAAAGTCCTTCATCATCTGGAAGGGTGAACCGTAAGTCGGGGATGTGTGAGAAAAATAGTTGTTTGTTCTCATATCCTCAGACTTAATCCGGGCAACCCTGGAAAGCTCGTAATCCACTTTCAGCGGGTTCAGGCCCATCTTTGTTCTCTCGCCGTTGATGAGGTTTATTAACTTTTGCTCGTCGGAGGTTAACTGGTAGCCTCCCGGATTCTGGGGCGGCTGTGGTTCGGGTTCCGGCTGTACCGGCGGCTGTGGTTCGGGTTCCGGCTGTACCGGCGGCTGTGGTTCGGGTTGTTGTTCCGGTGGCTGCGGCTCGGGTTTTGGTTCTGTGGGTGCAGGTGCGCGGTCTATGGTTCCTCTGCTGGGAAATACCCTGATATAGTTTGCACCCTGGGAAGCGGTAGGATATACATATGTAATTTTTTGTGTTCCGGTTTCTGTATATACCTTTGTTTTGTTCAGTGAATAGTATTTTACATATGTACCCGTATTTTTTACCTGTTGCCCGTTGACAGAATAATAGTTTGCTCCGAGGACGCTTTGCGTAAACAATACGATCGACATAAGAGTTACAATCAACATCATAATAAAGATTCTTTTTCTCAAACTATCACCTCTTTGAATTTTGTTTTAGTGCATTTCATCCACAACCCGATTGAAAATCCACTTCGCCTTTATATAATAATACTCCATAAGTTAACATAATGCAAACGATATACCAAATGCTGCAAAGGTAGTTTGTTCCATGAATACAGCCATGAAGATAACCGGAAAGCATTGGGAATATGGGTAACATAAAATTTCAGGCGCACATAAATTATACTGAAAATCCGATACACAGGGGTAAAAGATATCCGGAGGTAGAGATTATGAAGGGACTAATACTTTGCGGTGGAAAGGGGACACGGATGAGGCCCTTTGCTTATTCTGTGGCCAAACACTTGCTGCCGGTGGCCAACAAACCGGTTATACACTATATTATAGAATCCATGAGGGAGGCCGGAATAGAGGATATATACATTGTGGTTGGAGCATCAGAGGATGGATTTACCGACAAACTGGGGGATGGCAGCCAGTGGGGAGTCTCAATAAAATATATAGTACAGGGCCGGCCTTTGGGGCTGGCCCACGGCGTTAAAATATGCGAAGATTACCTGAAGAACGGGCCCTTTGTAACGGTGCTCGGAGACAATATTATCAATCATTCCATTGGGGATATTGTAAAATATCATTACGATACCGGAGCAGACAGTACAGTACTTCTTTCCAGGGTAGAAAACCCCGAAAGATATGGAATTGCTACATTAATTGACGGGAAAATTATAAGGCTGGTTGAAAAACCCAAAAACCCCGAAAGCAGCTATGCGGTGGTTGGAATGTACGTATTTAACAGCAAAATCTTCCATGCCATAGAACGAATCAAACCCTCTGAAAGGGGAGAGCTTGAGCTTACCGATGGAATAATGGAAATGATAAAAAGAGGGGACAAAGTGGGCTGCAGACTGACAAAAGAATGGTGGATTGATGCGGGAAGCCCGGAGGACCTGCTCCGGGCCAATAAAAGAATGCTGGGCAGTATACAGAAAAACCTCCAGGGACAAAGGGTTTACGGGAGCAAAATCGCAGACAGGGTAGTAATTGGGGAAAACTCGGTAATAGAGGATTCTGTCGTAGACAACTATTCAATAATAGGCAGAAACGTTGTGGTGAAAAAATCCCATATTGGCCCCTATACTTCGATAGGGGACGGCAGCAGGCTAGAGGAAGTCAATATCAGAAGCAGCATAGTAATGGAAGACTGCATAATAGAAGGGGTGCCTGCCGATATCTGTATGAGCATTATAGGTAGGGGAAGCGTAATAAATACGAAAAGAGACCGGAAAAATATAAACATGTGGATTGGACAGGACAGCATAATAAAGGGGATTTAAACGTGAAGGGCAGCCCCTGCCGCCGAATAAACCCGAGTGAAACAGTAGAAAATAAACTTAGATGTATTGACAACAAATATTCTCTGTGCTATTGTATCTTTAGTAATCCCTACTGAAAAGGTCGGGATTGAGGAGGTGCGTGTTTTGATACTGTCGACCAAGGGTAGATATGGAGTAAGGGCTGCCTTTGACCTTGCCCTTCATTATGGAGAAGGGCCGATACCGCTAAAAAGCATAGCCGAAAGGCAGAACATATCCGATCCCTACCTGGAGCAGTTGATAGCAGTTTTGAGAAAGGACGGACTGGTGAACAGCGTCAGGGGAGCACAGGGGGGATATATGCTGTCCCGCCGGCCTTCCCAGATCAGCGTTGGAGATATAATAAGGTCCCTTGAGGGGCCCATGGCTCCGGCAGAATGCGTGCTGGACGACCAGGACAAGGAGTGTATAAAGGCGGATTACTGCGTTACCAGGGTTTTATGGGAAAAGATAAGGGATAGTATAAACAATGTAATCAACTCGGTCAGTTTACAGGATATGATCGAGGATTATAAGAGGATGGAAAAGGATTATTCAAAAGAAGAGGGGGACATTTACTGTGACAAAAAGAGTCTATGTTGATAATTCCGCCACTACTCCTATGCACCCACAGGTGCTTGAGGAAATGCTACCATATTTCACCGAAAGGTTTGGCAATCCCTCCAGCATCCATTCCTTTGGCAGGGAAGCAAAGCAGGCCATGGACAGGGCCCGGGACCGGGTTGCCAAAAGCCTTGGAGCCGGAAGCGACGAGATTTATTTTACTGGCAGCGGCACCGAAGCGGACAACTGGGCCCTGAAGGGGACAGCTTATGCCAACAGAGACGGGGGTAACCATATAATAACCAGCAAAGTCGAACACCACGCCGTACTTCATACCTGCCAATACCTGGAAAGATACGGGTTTGACGTTACCTACCTGGATGTGGATGAATACGGCATGGTTAATCCCGAAGACCTGAAGAAGGCAATAAAAGATAGTACAATACTTATATCAATAATGTTCGCCAATAATGAAATTGGCACAATACAGCAGGTCGAGGAAATAGGTAAAATTGCAAAGGGAAAAGGGATATACTTTCACACAGATGCGGTGCAGGCCATGGGCAATACGGCCATAGACGTTGAAAGGCAGAATATTGACCTTCTTTCGATATCGGCACACAAAATCAGGGGCCCCAAGGGTGTGGGAGCACTGTATATAAAAAAGGGAGTCAAGATTGACAACCTAATACACGGAGGAGCCCAGGAGCGTAAAAAAAGATCGGGTACCGAAAATATTGCATCTGTGGTCGGCCTGGGCAGAGCGGCCCAGCTTGCTTCGGATAATATAGAAGGACACGTACGGAAAATGACCTTGTTAAGGGATAGGCTTATTGACGGAATCAGGGAAAGAATTGAACATGTCAGGCTTAACGGTCATCCAACGCAGAGACTTCCAAACAATATTAACTTTTCCTTCGATTTCATTGAGGGAGAAGCGCTTCTTTTAAGCCTTGACATGGTGGGTATAGCAGCTTCTAGCGGCTCTGCCTGTACTTCAGGTTCCCTGGACCCTTCCCATGTGCTGCTGGCAACCGGCCTCTGCCATGAAACGGCCCACGGATCGCTCAGGATAAGCCTTGGTGATATAAACACCGAGGAAGACATAGATTATATTTTGGAACAGCTGCCGCCGATAGTGGAAAGATTAAGGAAGCTGTCGCCATTATTTAAGCAATGTGAAGGAGGAAAGGTACATGTATAACGAAACGGTAATGGAACATTTTACAAATCCGAGAAATGTGGGAGAAATAGAAGGCGCCGACGGTATTGGTGAAGTTGGCAGTCCCCAGTGCGGCGACATAATGAAAATTTATCTGAAAATTGAGGATAATATAATAAAGGATATCAGGTTCAAGACCTTTGGCTGTGCTTCTGCCATAGCATCAAGCAGTGTAATGACAGAGATGGTTAAGGGAAAAACTGTAGAAGAAGCACTAAAGCTTACCAATAAAGATGTGGTGGAAAAACTGGGAGGCCTTCCTGCGCCAAAGATACACTGTTCGGTACTGGCCGAGGACGCCATAAGGAAGGCTGTAGAGGATTACAGGCAGAAACAAAAAGTGAAAAACCGCGGGTGATGATATGAATGCTGAAAAGGTAGTAATGGCAATGAGCGGCGGTGTTGACAGTTCGGTGGCTGCTGCTCTTTTGCTTGAGAAGGGCTACAATGTAATAGGGGTAACCATGCAGCTGTGGCCGGATGCGGGCGGTGCCCAAAGGGAGGGCGGATGCTGTTCCCTCTCTGCGGTGGAGGATGCAAGAAGGGTGGCGTCAAGGCTCGGGATACCCTATTATGTGATGAATTTCAAGGACTATTTCCAGGAAAAGGTCATTGATTATTTCGTGAAGGAATACATGGAAGGCAAAACCCCCAACCCATGCATAGCCTGCAACCGTTATGTTAAATTCGAAGAACTTATGAGGAGGGCCCACAGCCTTGATGCAAAGTATATAGCTACAGGACATTACGCAAAGATACAGTACGACAAGGAGTTGAACAGGTTCGTGCTGAAAAAATCCAGGACCCGGGAAAAGGACCAGACCTATGCGCTGTACAATATGACCCAGTACCAGCTTGAGCATACGCTTATGCCCCTGGGAGAATATACAAAGGACGAGACCAGAAAAATTGCAAAGGACCTGTTGCTTTCGGTTGCGGACAAGCCCGACAGCCAGGAAATATGCTTCGTCGACGATAACGATTACGGCAGCTTCATAACCAACTGGGTTTCACGGGAAATACACGGGGGCAACTTTGTCGATACCAAGGGAAATGTATTGGGCAGGCACAGGGGTGTAGTACACTATACAATTGGTCAGAGGAAAGGGCTTGGTCTTGCCTTGGGCAAACCGATGTACGTGGTTGATATTAATGTCGGGGACAATGTTGTTGTTGTGGGTGACGAAACAGAATTACTGGGAGAAGCGTTTATTGTTGAGGACGTGAATTATATTTCCTTTGAAAGGCTTGATAATCCGTTGATGGTTAAGGTTAAAATAAGGTACTCGGCAAAGCCGGCGGATGCAGAGATAATCCCACGGGGGGAAAATACCCTGGAGGTAAGGCTGAAAATACCTCAAAGGGCGGTAACACCGGGCCAGGCGGCGGTTTTTTACAGAGACGACCTGGTGGTGGGCGGCGGAACAATAAAAAAACTGATACATTAATTAACAAAAATGCACTTATTTACAGTGCATTTTTGTTAGTTAATATCTAAAACTATATAGAAAGCAGCAATCCTTGGGAGAGAGATTTTTTGAAAAAAGTTTCGGATATAGTGGGAATGGAAGTGGTGGATTCAAAGGGCGGTACAATAGGCGAAGTAGAAGAGGTGCTGTGCTCGAGGGCCAGGGGAAGGATAATGGGCATTAAAATTAGAAGAAAGAAGCCGGCCAGGGGACAGGCGATTGTACATTACAAGGATATACTAAGCTTTGGGGACGACCTGCTTATTATTAACGACAGGTTAATTACAAACAGTGCGGATATTCCTCCGGAAATAGGCAGGGTACTGGAAGAAGAGGACGTTACGGGTTATACGGTACTTACCGTCGAAGGAAAGGAACTGGGCACAATAAGTGATGTAATGATAAGCGAGGCGAACGGCAGTATAGAAGGGTACCTGGTTGCCGGAGACCTTTTTGATGACCTTGTGAAGGGAAGGAAGATGCTCAGGCTGGAAAGAACGGCGATGGTAGGGAACGGGCATATAACCCTTGATGAAAATAGTACCGGCCGCAGTGTCCACGAAACAGGCGGACTCAAAAATATATTTAAGCTGAATGAAAAAAACTAAGCAAAGGGAGTGTAGATATGGACAACAAGTTTATCCGCGGACTTATTATGGGCGGCATGATTGGGGCTGCGTTTTCGATGATGATGCCGCAGTCGGCACCCAGAACCAGGAGACGGATGCAGAGGACGGGCAGGCGCATAGCCGGCAGGGCCGTTAATCTGATGCAGGATGCCAAGGACATGGTAAGGTAGATTTACAGAAAGCGACCTAGTCGCTTTCTGCTGTATAGGGAGGACAGGAGTTGACGGTAAAAACAAAAAAAATTGTTCTTTCAGCCGCGGCATCCCTCCTTGTATTACTGCTGGCAGTATTTATTGTAAGGAACGGAGGTCTTATTTGGCTGGTACTGAAACCCTTTGTTATTGGTATTGTTATAGCCTATGTATTCAACCCGCTGGTGGACGCAGTGATAATAAGGGGAAGCGGTAGGATAACAGCCGTAGTCTTTGTATATTCAGTTGTTTTTGGCGTTCTTTCGGGGATTTCATATTACCTTCTGCCGTCTGTGTACAGGGAAACGGTTAAGCTGATGGATGTATTGCCGGACTACGCGTTTAAATCAAAAAGTTTTCTTGATAACATTTATATCCGGTTCAGCAGGACCCTAACTCCCGAGATAAGGGAAGTAATCAGGGACAATATAGATTTTGTCCAGGAACTGGTAATCAGCCAGATAAAAAATCTGTCCGAAAAATTCCTGGCTTTTTTCGGAGGGCTTATAAACTGGATAATTGCACTGGTAATCTCCTTTTACCTGTTGAAGGATAAAAAATATTTCGTAAAGCTTATTGAATACATTGTACCAGTGGGCATGAGACAGGATGCTGCTAAGATAACCGGCGAAATAAACACCGTGCTTACCAGGTTTATCCGCGGGCAGCTGCTGGTCTCGGTAATTGTAGGGATATCGGCGGTGATAGGTTTTTTGCTGATTGATTTGAATTTTGCCGTGCTTATGGGTATAATTACCGGCCTGGGCAACATTATACCCTACTTCGGGCCGATTTTCGGCGGTATACCGGTGGCGGTTATAGGCTTTATGGAGAGCCCTGCAAAAGCCCTGTGGGCGGTGATTGTGGTAATTATTGTACAACAGCTGGAAAGCGGAATAATTACACCAAAAATCATTGGTGACAGCGTAGGAATACACCCAGTGTTCATAATTATGTCGCTGCTGATAGCGGGACAGTTCTTCGGGCTTATCGGGTTATTCTTTGCAGTCCCTGTTGCTGCCATATTGAAGATTCTTGTCGTATATTTATTTAACAGGATTGTAAATATTATTTGACAACAACGGGCAGTTTATATATAATTCTATTTAAAATTAAAACATGAAATAACAGTGAAGGGAAGGAGTAACCCGATTCCGTTTCCACAGAAAGAAAGCACACGGCTGAAATGCTTTCGGAACTGGGCGGGTGAAGCAGTCCCGGAGTTGCAGTATCGAAACCTACAGTAGATACTGCCGGATATATCCGTTACAGGTTTAAGAGGCCAAATTAGGCAATTAGGGTGGTACCGCGGGTTAACCCCCGTCCCTGACACCGGTCAGAGACGGGGGTTTTTGTATTGCGGTGTGTCCCCTGACCCGAAAGACTATCAATCGGGGACATTCCGCAAGAAGGAATACCCGTTGTAAAGGTGTGTCCCCATTCCACTAAGAGGAGGTTGTGTAAATGGAACAATTGGGTTTGAACGAAATCCGGGAACGATATCTGAAGTTTTTTGAGGGCAAAGACCATCTGAGGCTGCCGAGTTTTCCACTTGTTCCGCAAAATGATAAAAGCCTGCTTTTGATAAACAGCGGTATGGCTCCTTTAAAGCCGTATTTCACCGGGGCGAAGACCCCGCCGGCCAAAAGGGTAACCACGTGTCAGAAGTGTATCAGAACACCGGATATTGAAAGGGTTGGGAAAACGGCAAGGCACGGTACTTTTTTTGAAATGCTGGGTAACTTCTCGTTCGGAGACTATTTTAAGAACGAAGCCATAGCATGGGCATGGGAGTTTGTTACCGAAGATTTGAAGCTGCCGGAGGACAGGTTATGGATTACCATATACAAGGATGACGATGAAGCATTTGAAATCTGGCATAAATCGATAGGAATACCGGCGGACAGAATTGTCAGAATGGGCAAGGGGGATAACTTCTGGGAAATTGGCCTCGGGCCCTGCGGCCCCTGTTCGGAAATCTACTTTGACAGGGGAGAAGAATACGGCTGCGGTAGCGAAGACTGTAAAGTGGGATGTGACTGTGACAGGTATGTGGAATTCTGGAACCTGGTGTTCACACAGTTTGACAGGGATGCGGAGGGCGTATACCACAGGCTGGAAAATCCCAACATCGATACCGGAATGGGACTGGAGAGAATGGCGGCGATAATGCAGGGCGTGGATACCATGTTTGAGGTGGACACAATCCGTCATATACTTGAATACATTGCAGAAATAACCGGTAAAAAGTACGGGCGGGACCCGAAAGCCGACGTATCGATACGGGTCATAACAGACCATATAAGAGGAGTTGCGAATATGATTAGCGACGGGGTGTTGCCTTCCAACGAGGGCAGAGGCTATGTGCTGAGAAGACTCCTGCGGAGGGCCGCCCGTCATGGAAAGCTGCTGGGAGTTCATAAAAGCTTTTTGTATGATGTATCAACAAGGGTCATAGAGGTATCCGGAAAGGCCTACCCGGTCCTGGAGGAAAAAAGGGACTATATACAGCGAGTTATAAGGCTGGAGGAAGAAAGGTTCCAGGAGACGCTGGACCAGGGGCTTAACATCCTGCAGGAATACGCAGGCGAAATAAAGGATGCGGGAACAAGTGTCCTGCCGGGAGATAAAGCCTTCAAGTTGTATGATACCTACGGGTTTCCGCTGGATTTGACCCGGGATATACTGGAAGAAGAGGGAATAACGGTGGACGAAAAGGGGTTTGAAGCGGAAATGGCGGCTCAGAGGGAAAGGGCAAGGGCTGCCAGGGCGGAAGCCCGGGCTGTGGGATGGAGCGACGAGGCGTCTTCGCAGTTGGAAGGAATAGCTGCCACACGATTTGAAGGCTATGAAAAAAACAGCCTGGAAACAGAAATTGCGGCGGTTTTAAAGGAGAATGTACTTGTGGAACAGGCGGTGGAGGGAGACAGAATAGCAGTGGTATTGGATGCCACTTCCTTCTACGCGGAGAGCGGGGGCCAGGTAGGAGATACGGGTGAAATTAGGAATAATGCCTTTGTTATGGAAGTGGAGGACTGCAAAGCCCTGCAGGGAAAATTCCTGCATATAGGCTATGTAAAGACAGGTATAATAAAACCCGGGATGAAGGTTTCTGCCGTTATCAATGATGGTCGCAGGACAGATATTGCACGAAACCACACCGCCACGCACCTTTTGCACAGGACGTTGAAAAAAGTGCTGGGAAATCACGTGGAGCAGGCGGGTTCGCTTGTGGATCCGGACCGGTTGAGGTTTGATTTTACACACACTTCGGCAGTGACAGCAGAACAATTGGAACAGGTGGAGACCATTGTAAACCAGAGGATACTTGACGGTCTTAAGGTTGAAACGCTGCAAACCGATTTGGAAAGTGCCCGGGAAATGGGGGCCACCGCCCTTTTCGACGAAAAGTACGGAAAACTGGTACGGGTGGTTAAAGCTGGCGATTTCAGCATCGAGCTGTGCGGGGGGACGCATGTTGACAGAACCTCGTCCATCGGGCTGTTTGTGCTTGCCGGAGAGAGCGGTATAGCAGCCGGAGTGAGGCGTATAGAAGCCCTTACCGGAAGAAAAGCGCTTGAATATTTGAAGAACAGGGAAAATGTTTTGAAGGAAGCGGCTCTCTTACTGAAATCCTCCCCGGAAAACCTAAAAGGCAGGATAATTAGCCTTATGGAAGGGCTAAAAACAAAGGATCGGGAAATGGATTCATTAAGACAAAGGCTTGCGGCAGGAGAAACCGAAAGGCTGTTAAACCGTGCAAAGGATGTTAAGGGCGTCAAACTGGTTGCAGCCCGCGTGGATAACCTTGACATGAACGGGCTGAGAAACCTTGGCGACAGCCTGAGGGACAAACTGGAATCCGGAGTGGTGGTGCTTGCCTCGGTAAATGGTGAAAAAATTAACATGGTGGTAATGGCTTCCAAGGATGCCGTTACGGCCGGAGCCCATTCCGGCAGGATTATTAAAGAAGCTGCAGCGGTTGCCGGCGGTGGTGGCGGGGGAAAACCGGATATGGCCCAGGCCGGTGCAAGAAAACCGGAAAAAATAATGGAAGCCCTTGACAAGGCATATGAAATCCTACAATCACAGTTAAAATAAACACTCCCCTAAAACGGCCGGCTGCCTTACCGGCCGTTTTAATTTTTTGGAAGGGTGCCTTCGGGTATTTACCTAAGATTTATTTGTATTTGGTCAGCATGTATATTAATATATAATATATGGTAATAAATATTAAAAGGGGAGTGTTGAGCATGTTTAAGGATACGGATAAAACCATGAAGTTCAGCGTTGAAAAGGAAGAACGTGAAAGGGTTAAAAAAGTACTTTCAACGGTATACAACGCTCTTAAAGAAAAGGGGTATAACCCCATAAATCAGATAGTGGGGTATATTATCTCCGGCGACCCTACATATATTACCAGCCATAATAATGCCAGAAGCATGATAGGCAAGGTTGAAAGGGACGAAATACTTGAAGAAATAGTCAAGGAATATTTGAAGAACCTGTAAGCGAAGAAGTGCAAGGCGGGTGTTATTCTTTGTGAAACCAATCGGGGGCATAGCAGCATCCTGTATTTTAATTTTTTTTGCTTTGTTTTGCGAAGCGGCACAAGCAAAAAGCTGCGACGATAACGGCAAAAAGGCTTTGCTTGTTATAGTTGATAGAATATCCTTTGAGGACGTGGAAGGCCTTCATGGGTTCAGGCAGATTATAGACAGCGGGTCTATTGCTCTCATGAACAACAGGCCCTCGGGAACCTATAGTGCCTGCAAGGCATATATCAATATTGGCAGTGGAGCAAGGGCCGAGGGTACGGCATCTGCGGCCGCGGCGCTTAAAGCAGACCAGGAGGTCAGAAAGCTGTTTTACAGCAGGACAGGGCGGACAGTAAGCGAAGGTATGCTGGTAAACCCGAACATAAACAGGTTGATAAGCCAGAATAAAAGGGGCGAATACGGCGCTGTAGCGGGTAGTTTGGGACAATTTTTGAGAAATGGGGGCCGCAGGACGGCAGTGCTTGGAAATGCCGACTGCGGGGATAACCAGATACGATGGGCAGCATCAATTGCGATGGATAGAAACGGAATAGCGGATAACGGTGTGGTTGGAAGCGACATACTCATTGAAGATGGAGGTTTTCCCACCGGGCGGCGCACCGATTATTACAAAATGGCTATTTTGTTTGAAGAACTGCTGAAAAGTACGGATTTTATTGTTGTTGAAACCGGTGATTTAACAAGAATAGAAGAAAACAGGGACATGTATAACGAGCAAATGTACAAGACCCATAGATACGATGCCCTGATGAGGATAGATGAGTTTCTTTGCCACCTGAAAGAAAGAGCGGACTCGGAAAACTGGCTGGTAATGCTGGTTACTCCGTACCCTTCGGAAGCCGGAATATCCCGGGGAGCCAGATTGACACCACTGGTTGTGTACGGCAGTGGTTTTTCTGCCGGGCTGCTTACCTCCGGCACAACCCGCAGGGACGGAATAGTTGGCAGCATTGATATAGCACCCACGGTGCTGGAGTTTTTCGGTATATCTACATATGAACTTGTAGGGAGGCCCTTAAGGGGAGTACCGATGGCCGGTAACCTGGAAAAGGTAATAAAAATAAATGATAATACAGTTAACACATCCAATTTCAGATATCCCATACTGTACAATTATGCATTATTTGTAATATTTGTGGTACTGATTGGGCTTTTTACAATACTTTATCCCGGGCTTTGGGATGGCAGGCTTGTTACAGTGGAAGAGTTTGCGCTTGTTACTGTAATGCTTTTTCCGGTTGTTCTACTTCTGCTGCCGTTGGCCGGCCTTAAGACAATTGCCGGTTTGTCCGCAGCGGCGGTTCTTACAGCTGCTATCGCCGGGTATGCTGCATTATGGTATATTAAGGATGCGAACAAAATGCTGCTGTTTATATCCGGGATTACGATTACGGCAATTATTCTGGATATTGTAACCGGCGGCGGTATGATCAAAAGCTCGGTTCTGGGCTACGATCCGATAATAGGAGCCCGGTACTACGGTATTGGAAACGAATATATGGGCGTTGCCGCAGGCAGTGCGATAGTTGCATGCTGTTCGCTTCTTGAACAGGGCAGGGCCGGTTTGAAGCTGATTGCAGCCTTGCTCTGTGTTGTCGTTATTGTGATAGGTTATCCTGGCCTTGGTGCCAACATGGGAGGAGCCATTACCTGTCTTTTGGCTTTCGGATTTTTCATGCTGCGTATAAGGGAAGTACCGGTCGGAATAAGGCATGCTGCGGCCATTGGTATAATAATGGCAGCCGTTTTAGCGGCTTTTTTGCTGGCGGATATGATATTTCTGGAAGAGCAGTCTCACCTGGCGGCAGCGGCCCAGGGAACGGTCAGGACTGGTCCTTTGCATATACTCATGATTGTGCATAGGAAGGTGCTGATGAATTTCAAACTGCTGAGATATACCTTTTGGACAAAAGTGCTTATTACCGTTATAGCGGTAACAGGAATACTGTTTTACAGGCCGGTGGGTATCTTCAAAAGGGTATTTGCAAAACACCCATATTTTGCGAAGGGGTGGTCGGCCCTGGTGGTGGCTGCGGCTTCAGGGATGGCGGTTAACGATTCAGGGGTGGTGACCTCCGCCACCGGCAGCATATTTTTTATTACAAGTATGCTTTATATACTTCTGCAGGAAAGAAGAATAAAAAGGGAGACGGCATAAACGCCGAAGAAGAGGATGGAATACAGAAGATTGGGAAAAACCGGGATAAAGGTATCAAGGCTGTGCTTTGGCAGTCTTACCATAAGTCCCCTGCAGGCAAATCTTTCGGCTGCAGATGGCGCAAGGCTGATAGAAGAGGCGATGGACCGGGGAATTAACTTTTTGGATACCGCCGAACTCTATGACAATTACATGCATATAAGAGAAGCCATGCGTGGAAAGCCCAGGGACAAACTTGTAATAGCCACCAAAACATATGCATATACCCGGGAAATGGCGGAGAAAAGCCTGAAAAAAGCCATGAACGAAATAAAGACAGACCATATTGATATATTTCTCCTGCACGAGCAGGAAAGCGAGCTGACGCTGAAGGGACATCGCGAGGCAGTGGAGTATTTTATAAATGCCAAGAGAAAGGGCTATATTTCCGCATTCGGGGTGTCCACACATCATATTGAATGCGTAAAAGCAGCAGCGAAATGGGATGAAATAGAAGTGATTCATCCGATAGTAAACATAAGGGGGCTGGGTATAGCCGACGGCGGGGTTGAAGAAATGCTTGGGGCGGTGGAAAGGGCCGGTGACTGCGGCAGGGGAATATATGCGATGAAACCGCTGGGAGGCGGCAATATAAACCGGGATTTTCGCCGGTGTTTGGATTTTGTGTTAAAAATACCCCATATAGATTCCATAGCTGTGGGTATGCAGTGCATTGAAGAGTTGGAGGCAAACCTGGCATTTTTCGAAAATCGGCCGGTGGACACAAAAACTGCTGATATGCTGGCAGGTCGTAAAAGGCGCCTGATTATAGAGCCATGGTGTGAGGGATGCGGCAGCTGTATAGAGGCATGCAGCCAGGGGGCGCTGCAGATCATTGACGGGAAAGCGGCGGTAAGGCAGGATATGTGTATACTGTGCGGTTATTGTGCGGCAAAATGTAAAAACTTTTATATAAAGGTAATATGAAACTGGATAGGGTGGTGTATGAGTTGAGGATTTTGGGATTGGATTTAGGGGACAGAACCATAGGAGTTGCGGTAAGCGATGCCCTGGGATGGACGGCACAGGGGCTGACCACGATAAAACGAAAGGATATTGATACGGATATTGAGAAGATTAAGGAACTCATCCAGGAATGGGATATTTCAAAAATAGTGGTGGGGCTGCCAAAGAATATGAATTCCACAATAGGACCCCAGGGGGAAAAGGCGATAGAATTCGCCGGGCTTTTGGAAGAAGTCACAGGGCTGGAAGTCCTGCTTTGGGATGAAAGGCTGTCCACCGTTGCAGTGGAGAGGATGCTCATTGAAGGCAATGTCAGCAGGAACAAGAGGAAAAAGGTGATTGACAAGGTTGCGGCTGCATTTATTCTGCAGGGATATCTTGATAACAGGAACAACACGCGTTGACAGCATAATCATATTATAATAAAATTTACCTGTGATACGGGAGGTGCTGGTTTTGGAAGAAGACAGGGAATTAATAGTGCTGTATGACGAAGAGGATAACGAATGCCGTTTTGAAGTACTGGCGGTTTTGGACGTGGATGAGGGAAGATATGCGATTCTTATGCCGGCGGATGACAAAGATGAGGATGAAGAGGCTTATGTATTGAGGATAGAACAGGATGAGAACGGTCAGGATATATTGATAGGGATTGACAATGAACAAGAGCTGAATACGGTGGTGGAGGCTTACGAAGAGCTGGCAAGACGCGAAAACAATCAACATAATTAGAATATGGTAGCCCATATGAAATATAAACCGGTTGGAGGAAAGCCATGGAGCGATTGATATCACTGGAAGAAGTGTATGAATACGACAGAAAAAGGGTAAGGGATGGTTACAGGGAGTATATAAATCCCGGAATGGCCAGCATGTTGGCCCTGCTTGACTTTGACAAGAGGTTTGTAAAGGCGGAAGGTGTGAAGGTGTGGGATCAGCAGGGAGAAGTGTACCTGGATTTTCTCGGCGGTTATGGAGCTTTAAACCTGGGGCATAATCCGGCGGTTGTTATGGAAGCTGTGCAGAAGGTAAAGGATGCGCCCAATATACTGCAGGCTTCACTTAATCCCTTCGCCGCAGCCCTGGCTGAAAACCTTGCCCGCATTACACCCGGGGACTTAAAATATTCATTTTTTTGCAACAGCGGGACCGAAGCAGTGGAAGCCGCTTTGAAAATGGCCAGATTGTGCAGTGAAAAAAGCAGGATACTGTACTGCAGTAATTCTTTCCACGGGAAATCCTTCGGCTCCCTGTCGGTTACCGGAAGAGACAAGTACAAAACACCCTTTGGACCGATTCTGCCCGATTGTCAGCCGGTGGAATACGACAATCTGCCGGCGCTGGAGGAACGACTGGCAGAAAACGACGCTGCGGCGGTAATATTGGAGCCAATACAGGGAGAAGGTGGTATAATAGTACCGCGCGCCGGATATTTAAGGGGCGTTAGGGAATTATGCGATCGATACGATGCGCTGCTTATAGTCGATGAAATACAAACCGGGCTTGGCAGAACCGGAAAATATTTTGACTGCCAGCATGAAAATGTGTCACCGGATATTATTTGCCTTGCGAAATCCCTGGGGGGAGGGATAATGCCCCTGGGAGCCTGCATAGCTACCGATAAGGTATACAAAAAAGCCTATGGCAGCATGGAAAAGTGCCTTTTGCATACATCCACCTTTGGCGGCAATTCAAGGGCAATGGCTGCGGGGATAGCGGCACTTGGATATATAGTCGATAACCGGTTGGATATAAAAGCCGGGGAAATGGGCGGGTATGCCCTCGAAAGAATGCAGGACATGAAGGAAAGATATCCGCTTATCAAGGACATAAGGGGAAGGGGCCTGATGATTGGTGTAGAGTTTCATAGCGGAGAAGAAAGCCTAATAAATAAGCTTTCGGGTGGATCTGTTTCCAGGTTGGGTAAAGAGTATATAGGAGCTGTGGTGGCCGGAGAACTTTTAAACAAATACAGGATAATAACCGCCTATACACTGAACAATCCCAACGTAATAAGACTGGAGCCGCCGCTTTTAATAAGCAGGGAACAGATAGACTATATGATTGAAAGCCTTGGCAGGATTATGGAGGTAAACAGGAATGCATTTCGCATGGTATTGTCCGGGGTAAAAAGTTCGGTAGCCAGTAAGCTGAAAGACAGGTAAGGTATATTGTGCTTAAAAGGTTTAAAAAAGGAAAGAATTGAAAGAATATAAGATATAGGGATTAGGAGTGTAGTTTAAAAGGTGACCGGTAGGAATGCAATAATGAACAAGTTTAAAAAAAAGGGATACAAATTTACGCTGCAGAGAAAAGCTGTGGTTGATATGCTGCTGGAGAATAGGGGAAAACACATGTGTACAGAGGATATATATACCCTTGCAAAAAATAAATGTCCCGAAATCGGTCTTGCCACAGTATACAGAACTCTGCAGCTTCTGGAGGAGCTTGGGGCGGTCAACAAATTGAATTTTGATGACGGCTGCAGCAGATACGAATTGTCCCAGCAAGACAAGGACCACCAGCATCATCACCTGATATGCATATCCTGCGGACGGGTCCAGGAAGTGGAAGATGATTTACTCGAACATCTGGAAGAAAAAATAGAGGAAAAAAACCTCTTTAAGGTTATAGATCACAGGGTGAAATTTTTCGGCTTGTGCAGCAGCTGCAGAGCCAAATAAGACACCTGTACGGGTGTTTTTTATTGGATATAATATATATCGGTTAAGGAACGGGAACCGAAATGGTATTAGCCGGTATTTTTATTTAATGGATACACAAATAACAAAGGGGTAATTAAGAGGAGAGTGAAGAAATGGCGGAAGACAGAAACGGCGGAAAGGTTCGGATTATTCCCCTGGGAGGGCTTAACGAAATCGGCAAAAACATGACGGTAATAGAACAGGGCGGCGATATAATCGTGGTGGATTGTGGATTAACCTTTCCCGAGGAGGAAATGTTGGGGATAGACATTGTGATACCCGACATTTCGTATCTGGTTAAGAATAAGAATAAAATAAGGGGAATAGTGCTGACCCACGGGCATGAGGACCATATAGGGGCTCTGCCCTATGTACTTGAACAGATTAACGTGCCGGTATACGGTACCAGGCTTACCCTGGGGCTGGTTAAAAACAAGCTGACCGAATTCAATATGGTTGAAAACAGTCGGATGATAACCATAAGCGCCGGGGACAGGGTAGAGCTTGGAAGCATGAGCCTGGAATTCATACGAACCAGTCACAGTATAGCGGATTCGGTAGCACTGGCGATAACCACAGATATTGGGATTATTGTTCATACAAGCGATTTTAAGGTGGATTTTACTCCAATAGACGGCGAAATGATGAACCTTCATAAGTTTGCGGAACTGGGCAAAAAGGGAGTCCTGCTGATGATGGCGGACAGTACCAATGTCGAGCGGCCGGGATATACCATGTCCGAAAGCACGGTAGGACTGACCTTTGATGATATCTTTGCCGGCACCGGAAACAGGATTATTGTGGCTACCTTTGCTTCCAATGTGCACAGGATACAGCAGATTATAAACTCCACCCACAAGGTGGGCAGGAAACTGGCAGTGTGCGGCAGAAGCATGGTTAATGTGGTGGGAGTTGCATTTGAACTGGGTTATCTGGATATACCAGACGGTCTGCTTGTTGACATAGACGAGATTGGCAGGTACAGGGACAATGAGCTCACCATACTTACCACCGGCAGCCAGGGTGAGCCGATGTCAGCCCTAACCCGGATGGCGAATGCGGACCACAGGAACGTTGAAATACTGCCCGGTGATATGGTGATAATTTCCGCCAGTGCTATACCGGGAAATGAAAAGCTTATCGGCAGAGTTATAAACAGGTTGTTTGCCAAAGGAGCAAACGTGATATATGAAGATTTGGCCGACATCCATGTGTCCGGCCATGCATGCCAGGAAGAGCTTAAGCTTATACATTCCCTGGTCAGGCCGAAGTTTTTTATGCCGGTCCACGGAGAATACAGGCACCTGGAACGCCATGCACGCCTTGCAAAATCATTGGGTATGGACAGCAGCCGTATAATACTGGCTGAGATTGGCAATGTCATCGAATTGACCCGCGAGTCTGCGAAAATTAACGGCAAAGTGACAGCCGGAAAGGTACTGGTAGACGGGCTGGGAGTTGGAGACGTGGGAAATGTGGTGCTCAGAGACAGGCAGCACCTGGCACAGGACGGGCTTATGGTTGTGGTGGTCACCATATCCAAGGAAAAGGGTGGAATAATAGGCGGCCCGGACATAATATCAAGGGGATTTGTGTATGTAAGGGAATCCGAAGATTTGATGGAACAGGCCCGAGAAGTAGTCAAAGATGCACTGGCCCGCTGTGAACAGAAGCATATTACCGAATGGGCCACCCTGAAATCGGGTATAAGGGACAGCCTCAGAAGCTTTTTATATGAGAAAACCAAGCGAAAGCCCATGATACTGCCGATAATTATGGAGATATAGTAAAAGCTGCCGACTTAATTGAATACACATTCAGGGAGGACAATTATGTGGCTTTGTATGATGTTTCTTGTATTGGGAATAGTATTGGGGGTATCGGGGAAAATACCGGCCAAAGTAGCAGAAAAAAGTGCCGGGTTCCAGTTCTGGTCACTGCTGCTTATATTGTTTGCAATGGGCGTATCAATCGGTTCAAGTGACGAAATAATCGAAGGTTTCCTTTCTATTGGTTTGCACTCGGTGGTGTTTGCTGCAGCTGCCATAATAGGGAGTCTGGTTCTGGTCAGAATGCTGAAACCGGTTATACAGCATAAACGGGAGGACCCCCGATGAGCTGGATAATACTATTGGCGGTGATGACGGGAACAGCGGCCGGATACTTCGTCCTACCCGCATCCATTTCCCGGTATTCCGGAACGTTTATTGAAGTCGGTGTGTGTTTTTTATTGTTTTGGGTAGGGGTGGATATTGGCGGAAGCAGGGAGAGTTTTGTAAAAATAAGGCAGTATGGCTGGCGGATTTTCCTTGTTCCCGCAGGAATGGCAGTCGGAAGCATAGCAGCTACAGTTATCGCGGGAAGGCTGCTTGGATACAGTGTCGGTGAAGCCGGAGCTGTGGGAGCAGGACTGGGCTGGTACAGCCTGTCGGGTGTGCTGCTGACAGAGCTTCACAGCGTAAGGCTTGGGACTGTGGCTTTTGTTACTAACGTTGTCAGGGAGCTTATTGCCTTTGTTTTAATCCCCGTGGTGGCAGCCAGGATCGGACATTTAGAGGCAATAACGCCCGGAGGGTCCACCTGCATGGATACAACACTGCCTGTTATTGCAAGGTCAACGGGTCCTGAAACGGCAATAATTGCCTTTCTGAGCGGTGTACTGCTTACGTCAATAGTCCCCGTTCTTGTGACTCTGCTGATAAAACTGCCATTTTAAGGGGGGTGAAACATGAATCCGTATGATATTGCGCACAACCTGGCCAAGGCCCTTAGGGAAAGCACCGAGTACAAAGAATATGCCAAGGCCAAAGAGGCTGTGGACAAGGACGAATCGAAAAAAAGCATAGTTGATGAATTCAGGAAAAAACAGTTGGAAATGCAGTCGTTAAAGACCTTTGGACAAGACGTAAGCGACGAGTTGATGGAAAAGCTGCACAGTCTGTATAACCTTGTGTCCATGGACCAGGAGGCCAAAACCCTTATGCAATCTGAACAGCGGCTGGGACAGTTGTTAAGCGATATATACAAAATAATAGGAGATGCATTAAAAACAGAGGAGCCCGAGTAATACGGGCTCTTTTTTTAGTTCGCCCGACCTGGGCAGCAATTCGGCGGTGAAAGCCCGCTATGGGCTTGGTAGTGGGAACCACCACTACCCGAATTCCACGATGTAAATGCAGCGGTGACATGGGTTGAAAGTTACTGCTTTTAATCGGGGAGGTCTGACAGGCACGTCAGGCAGGGAATAAACTTTCCCCATGACAACCCATGCTGTGATGTATGGCTGAACTGTCAGAAGTCAGCAGAGGTCATAGCACCATACCGGATATACGGTATGGGAAGGACCAAACGGAAGGATGTTTTGGAATTTTGAAGTACACTACGGAATGTAATGAGTGCAGCCAACTTCATAACGAAGACTACCTGTGTGAGAATAGGGTGGAACCCGAAGGCAGCGCAGGAGTGTAGAGTATTTCGTTTATGTCTTCCAAAGGCCAAAACGATGGCAGTGAATATCCGAAAGATATTCATTAGTCCATTAATATCTTTTCGAACCGCCGTATGCCGAACGGCACGTACGATGGTGTGAGAGGACGGGGGATTAATTATCTCCCTCCTACTCGATTGCCAAGAACTGCCAGAAAAAAACGGAGCGATACATATCACATAATGATAAGAGGAATAAACCCTAAAAACATAGAGGTTTAATATCACCTTTTCTCAATGCCTGACAGGAGTATTTCAAAGTGCTTCAGAGCCTGTTCTTTTAAATCAAAGTCAGGCTGGCGTATACACCATTCATAGGAAAGGCCTCTTATTGCCATAACACAGTGTTTTGTGAGTGTATCCACCGGTATATCTGTTATGAATTCCCCGCGTTGTACGCCCCTGCTGATTATATCGCTGAATATTTTGTAGAGTTCCCTGTTATAGCCCATTACTTTATCCGTATTTATAGTTTTTGTTATTTGTAGCTTATATAAAGTTTTCATATGGTCATAGCCTATAGAATAATTGAGAATGTCAGCTATTTTCCCTATCAGTGAAACAAGAATATCGGATGCCGGTGTTTTGGTATCAAATGATTCTATATGGGACTTGTAGTCTAAATCCACCTCATTTACAAAATCATTAAGCAAAGCGGCAGCCAGAGAATTTTTTGAATCAAAATACACGTAAAAAGTTCCCTTGGATACTCCCGCCATTTCCACTATGGAATCAACACTTACATTTTCAAATCCATATTTTCTGAACAGCTGGTCAGCAGTCTCATAGATTCTCTTTTTGGTTTGAATAGCTTTTGCTTTCCTGTTGCTTATTTTCTTTATATTCATAAGTATCCATCTTCCCCTCTTGACTAATAATGTGGAGATAATATATACTTGACTATAGTCAATGACTATAGTCAAGTATTGCTAATCGTAGTTATTATATCACATTATTGGTAATCCATATATAGCTATTTGCACCTAATAATTCTGTGGTCTGGTACATTAATCATTGTGTTGAAAATTCTACTTATGAGAGATATTTTTAGTGATGAACAGAGGTTTTGTAACAAAGTATGTTTACTTTAGGGGGAATTTGGTGAAGAGAAGAGCATTGGCGTTTCTATTATCAGTGACAATGGTTATTTTAGTGCTTCCAACAATGGTATTGGCTTTTGAATTTTCCGATATGCCGGACGACTGGTCCAAGACTGCTTTGGAAAGCGCAGTTGAAAACGGTCTGCTGACAGGGGCAGACGGAAAGCTTATGCCTAGGGACAATTTAACTAGGGCGCAAATGGCGGCGGTGATTAACCGTGCATTTGGCGCAACCGGGAAAGCATCGTTAAACGGCTACACTGATGTGGCTTCCGGCGCATGGTATTATGACGACATGGCCAAAGCAGTGCAAATGAAAACACTGCGTGGCAGCGGTGACAAAATAAACCCTGACAGCAATATTACCCGTGAGGAAGCTTTTGTTGTGCTGGCCAGGGCATTCAAGCTGACAGGAAGTCCCGAAACCATACTTGAAATGTTTTCTGACAAGTCTGAAATAAGCAGTTGGTCAGAGGACGGTATTGCATCCCTTGTATCGGCGGGCTATATTACCGGCTCAAACGGGAGGCTATATCCAAAACAGAACATAACCCGGGCGGAGTTTGCTCAGATTATGTACAATCTGTTAAAGCATTATATAAAAACCCCAGGTACATATTCACAGATACCCGAAGGCAACATTATGATTAATGCGCCTGATATAACCCTTAAAGATGTGGCTGTTAAGGGCGATTTAATAATAGGCGACGGAGCCGGGGACGGCAATATTATACTTGACAACGTTAAGGTAACCGGAAGGACGGTTGTCCGCGGCGGCGGCCCGGACTCCATAAAGATTATCGGAGGTAGCGAACTTGGCAGCGTCATTATTTCCAAGGTAGACGGGAATATCCGTGTAGTAACCGAGAGCGGCGTGGCGGTGGAAGTAATATACATTGATGACGGAAAAGACGATGTCATCATTGAGGGTGAAATTGGCAGTATCAAGGTTGATGCCGCCAATGTGCCCGTTGTTCTTCGAAATGCAGTGGTGACAAATGTGACGGTTACTGCCCCGGATGCAAATATTAATATTGAAAGCACCGCAACGGTTGATATGGTTTCTGTATGGCAGGCAGCATCAGACGTGGACTTATACATAGACGGAACCGTTACTACCGTTACAACTGAGGTGTCATTTAGCAATTTAAACACGTCGAATACGGAGTGTTTTTTTCATAATATAGCAACAAACCTCTTTTTCAATACCCTGGGAATGTGTTAAAATTTTTAGCATAATATTCCGGGGGTGTTTTTTT
>Ga0334898_1000655_pt1 | contig 50606 bp, 52 predicted proteins | sample GraSluR3_MG_10_FD_207228 | JGI IMG/M metagenome (GOLD analysis project Ga0334898, IMG submission 207228) | Sludge microbial communities from methane-producing bioreactor in Wageningen University, Netherlands - Granular Sludge_3_08-R3 | ecosystem: Engineered > Bioreactor > Anaerobic >... | reverse complement strand
AATATCAGTATATTCGCGCTTTATGGCTGCCAGGACCCTGCCGATCCCCGAGTTAAGGGTCGGTTCCCCCGCCCCGGAAAAGGTAAGGTAATCGGGTTTCGGGTTGTCCCGCAGAAAGCCGGACAGCTCCGAGAGAACCTCGTCAGCCGGGATGTACTCCCGGCGTTCAAGGGTCAGCTTTGTCGTTACGCCGCACTCGCAGTAGACGCAGTTGAAGGTACAGACCTTATGGGGAACAAGGTCGATCCCCAGCGACATTCCCAGCCTCCGGGACGGAACCGGTCCGAACAGGTGGGTCATATTAAACTGCCTCCTTTGTACAGAAGGGACACGATCAGAACTCCGTCAGTTTTCCCTGCCTGAAAGCCTCGTAGGCTTCCGAGACCTTCATGCTGCCTGCTCCGGTGTAGATTTTTATGTTTGACTGTGAGAGGGCCGTAGCGGCGTTGCCTCCGGGACCATTCCCGGTAATCAGAACGTCCGGTTTGAGTTCAAAGAGTGTCCGGGCTGCCTGAGGGCCGGCCCCGTGGGCCACACCATCGATTTCACGATTGTCAAAACTCGTGTATTCCTTCGTTTCTTCATCGAGAATCAAAATAAATTCGGTACGGCCGAACCTGGGGTCCATCATCGATTCGGGATCTGTTCCCTTTGCGGTAAATGCGATTTTCATATGCGTATGCTCCTTATGCATTGACAGTATCGAGTATTCTGTTCCAGCAGGCGGATATATGATTTTTCAGTTCGCCGCTGTCCAGTTCTACAATTGTTTTTCCCTGTACCATGGCCCGGGTAAAAGATTCGTCATAGGGTAAATCCGCCAGATGTTTGATTCCCGCCTCGGAAAGGAATGCCTTTACCTGTTCCCTGATCTCCGGATTCAGGTCGGATTTGTTAATTATGCAGCCCGAAGGGATGGAGAACCTGCGGACCAGTTCGTTGACCCGCCTCAGATCGTGAAGTCCCGAGACCGTCGGTTCGGTAACAAAGACGACAAAGTCGGCCCCGGAAAGGGAGGACACCACGGGACATCCGATCCCCGGAGAACCGTCCACAAGAACTATCTCCTTTCCCTCTTCCCGGGCAATCCGTTTTGCCTCGTTTTTTACCCTGGCTACCAGTTTTCCGGAGTTCTCAGCCCCGATACCAAGCCGGGCGTGGATCATAATGCTTCCTGCCTTTATCCGTGATTCATACCACTCCCCCACATGCTGGTCCTCCATGCGTATGGCTTCCTGAGGGCAGATTCTGGCGCAGTAGCCGCAGCCCTCGCAGTTCAGGGGGATAACCGAATAGACGCCGTCCTTTTCTTCCAGGGCATTGAAACGACAAACCTCGTCGCAGGCCCCGCATCCGGTGCAGAGAACCGGATCTATGGAGGCGAGTACGCCGCTGTAGAAGTCCTCCGCTTTTTTTACCTCCGGCTCCAGCAGGATATGCATATCCGCGGCATCCACATCGCAGTCAGCGGTGACCAGGGCTTCTCCCCCAAGGACTGCAAAGGAGGCGGTCAGTGATGTTTTACCGGTCCCGCCCTTGCCGGATATTACTACTATCTCTTTCATTCGGCCCGTACCTCTTCTGCCAGCTTCTGCAGGAAGGCATAAATCTTTTCAAGTTCCCGGGCGACCTCGGGCAGGTCCTGGTAGAGAAGCTCTCCCCGGGAATACATCTCCGCTATTTCTCGTCTGTTCGGAATTCCGGCGATAATGTCGATCTTCTCCGCCTCACAGTAGGAACGGACATCGGCATTGCCCAGGCCTTCCCGATTTATTACCACGGCGAAGGGTTTATTGAGCCCCCGGACGGTCTCCACGGCAAGTTTCAGGTCGTTCAGACCGAAGGGAGTCGGCTCGGTAACCAGCAGAACAAAATCAGCGTCCTTTACCACTTCGATTACCGGACAGGAGGTTCCCGGAGGGGAATCGTAAATCTTGCATACATCGTCGGGAAAACACTCATCCACGTAGTCAAGGGTCTGGGCAATCAGGGGAACGGCCTGCTCCTGGCCGATATCCAGGCGGCTGTCGATAAAGTCGACCCCGTCTATCCGGTAGCGCCGGATCTCCCCCATTTTAATCGGGACCATGGGCAGGGACCCGGCGGGACAGAGTTCGGAACAAGCGTAGCAGCCGTGACACAATTCAGGGAAAACCATGACCCGGTCTCCCATCCTGATTACGGCATTGAAATTGCAGACCTGCTGACAGAGACCGCAGAGGGTACAGCTGTTTGAATCCCAGGAAGGGACCATGCGGTGCATATCTTTGGACTCTTTCAGACTTCCATGAAGGAAAAGTCCGGAATTGGGCCAGGTAGGAGGCCAGATTTACGGAGAGTGTGGTTTTTCCGGTACCGCCCTTCCCGCTGGCTATCGCTATTTTCATCCTCAGCTTTTCCGCCTGTCGTTGTATAGTTTTTCCCGGCTGTACTGCCGGCAGCAATTTCCATGTCCGAAACCATCGGCCATATCCTCTATTTCAGCTGAACCGCAGATCGGACAGACTGACAGTTCCTCGTCAAAGCCTGAACTGAACAATTCGCCGCAACTGAGGCAGCGCATCAGATTTTTCCTGAAATGAACGCAACCTCCCTCGACGCACAGCTCCCTTCCCTCCACCATAAAAGTGGCCACCTTTTTTCGCGCCCGCTCCAGAAGCCGGGTAAAGGTGGAACGGGATATCTCCATCTGCACAGCAGCCTCCTCATGTTCCTGCTGTAGATAGTCGGCGAGCCGTACCGCCTCATATTCATCCAGAGAGAGCGCGACCTGTTCCAATCCCCGTTTCCTGACTCCCGTGGGCTTAAATGAAGAGTAGAGCGGAGGCTTGCTGACAATTCTGTTCTTCTGCGGCCGGGGCACTGTATCCTCCAGTGGTCATTACCTGACAAGCATATTGCACATAAGTGCATAACGTCAAGGCGGTAAACATATTTCTCGAGGCCTGATCCAATTTGCCATTCCCAGGGTTCCTGCGTATTTTATGACACAGGAGGTCATGTTTATGAGAAAGCATATGTGCCTCAAACCCCGGGGATGTCTGATGATTGAGCATCGCCTGATCGAACGAGCAATAGAAATCCTGGCGCTTGAGAGGGACCGCTTGAAAGCCGGCGGATCGCTGGATGCGGTTTTCATTGACAAGATGGTGGATTTTATCCGCACCTACGCAGATTGTACGCACCATGGAAAAGAAGAGGACATCCTCTTCGAAAGTCTTGAAAGCAAGGAACTGTCCCCTGAAGAAAAAGGCCTCATGCGCGAACTTATCGATGAGCACAAGTACGGCCGGGAACTGACCCGGCAGCTGGTAGCAGCGAAAGAGGCTGTTCTGGAAGGAGACGAGGCTCAGCTTGAGAGTTTACTGGATGCGGTGAACAAGCTTGTCGAGTTCTACCCCGAGCACATCCGAAAAGAGGACGAGCGCTTCTTTCCCGACACGGAACGACACTACGACAAGCAGGAACTCGATGCCATGCTGCGGGAGTTCTATGACTTTGACATGCAGATGATCCACGAGAAGTATCGAAAAACCGTGGAAGGCATAGAGGAAGAAAAAGAGAGCGTATAGCTGTGCTTCAGTTGGCTTTCAACTCTTCGTCTATAAGCTTTTCAAGGATGCCGCCAATCCTCGCAATTACATTGTGGCATCCGATTACCTCGTCGCGGTACATCTCTTTTAAACGGTCGCAGTCCGTTGAGCCCAGCTCCTCCCGGACCCGGTTAAAGAGTTCCCGGTTGATATCTTTAAAACGTTCATCGACCTTGGCCCTGCCCTTAACAAAGATGGAACTAATGGCCATGATGCCGCCGGTAATCGCTCCACAGCTCTTTTCCACTCCCATACCGCCGCCGAAGGCCGCTGAAAGCTTGAGAGCTTCCGGCGGCAGCTTGAGCTTGTAGGCCTGGTCAGCAGCGAAGAGTATTGTTTCAGCGCAGTTCAGGTTTTCCCGCCCTGCGAGCCCGGCGTTGACTATATCCTGAATTGATTCTTTTTTCTTAATCATGGAGACCAGTTTAATCTATGAAAAGGCAGAGCTCAATAGCTCAGGCCAGCCGATCAGCTCCGGAATAGACCTCTTCCACAGTCATGTAGAAGGCGGCTTTCGGAGTCATCTGAGGGTGCTTCACATGGACCCAATCCACGACCTCCTGGTACCTGGCACCGTCGAGGGCGCAATCAACCTTACCCTTGATCTGATAGGACTTCCGCGTATCCGGATCCAGCACAACCACGCTTAAACGCGGATTGTCTTCCAGGTTCTTCCGGGTCTTTTGAAACTTGTTGTCAGCCACCACCATTGTCTGGTCATCAAGGGCTTTAACATAGGTCACATACACAATATTAGGAACGCCGTCGGCGCTGGATGTGGCAATACAGGTGGGATTAGTTTTTTCGATAGCGGTAAGTACTTCTGTCGGCAATTTAGCCATGGGGACTCCTTGTTGATACTTATTCTCATTGCATTCTACAGGGAGTGGCGCCGGGAATCAAGACAGAGTGTTCAGAAACCCGGGGATACGTCCCTAGAGTATCCCGTATTTCTCGAAGGTTTTCACGATACCCGCACCGGAACGAAGCTCCTCCCGTACAGTGTTTTCCCCTTGAACCTTCTTCCAGGCTTTTTCGATTACCTCCGGAGCGATCTTCCCGGGAACAACTGCTACGCCGTCCACATCGGCATAGACAAGGTCTCCGGGACAGACCCGGATTCCCCCGCAGACCACCGGAATATTCCGCTCCTTGCCGTCCATCCGCCCCTGGCTGTCGTAGGGGGTCAAGCCTTTGCAGAACACCGGGAAGCCAAGCTCGCTTATCTCGTTGTAATCCCGGGCGCCCCCGTCGGTGACTACACCTGAGGCACCCCGGCCGACGGCCGCGTTTGAAAGAAGGCCGCCCCAGAATGCGGAAAGGTTATCCGCATTGCACTGGGCAACGACGATCTGCCCCGGTTCAAGATCGTCAATCAGTTCCATCTCCAACTGAAAGGGTTTTTCCGGTACCTCCGTCACGGCTTCCTGGTAAATGGTCACCGCCTCTCCCCAGGCTTTCATAGTGTTGTTCAGCGGTCGGATGGACGAATCCATGCACTGAATCCTGTAGCCCATTGAATCCATCACGTCCATGAGAACCGCGGAATAACAGGAATCCAGTTTTTCCTTGTACTTCAAGTATTTCATATACCACAAGCATAGGACGGAAAATCCGGGACCGCAAGGTAGAAACCGGGATTTGGGAAGAGAGGGTAATTTTACGGCAATTTAACAGGAACAATTACTGGTAGATATATGTTAGACTTTGCAGATATTTGTATTGATTTCATTAATAATTGAGTATATTACTCTTATATTTTTTTCGGCAATTTAAGGAGACGAGTGATTGCCATGGACCTTAAGAGCAGCATCGTAAAGATGCTGAATTACCGTGATAACAATGAATGTGGAGGGGACTGCGCATTTCAGCAGACATGCGGATGTATGAACCGACACCAGAATCTGGAGAATGATCTGGAACAGAAAAAAAGGGAGATCAGGGAGCTGAACATAACACTTCGCACATTACTCATCAAACAGTACGAGCACATAGAGGAGGTCAGAAAATCCTGTATGTCTGTAATACGAGAGAGAGTGCAACCGCATATCGATCTTCTCGAAACACGAATCATGGATCCGGAATTAAAAGAATGTCTAAAACTGATTCGTTTCAGTCTGCTGGGCAAATCCCCGGGAAACAATACTCTACTGATGAGGGACTTCAGCCCCAGGGAGATCCAGATCATAAATTTTATCATCAACGGGAAAAGCTCAAAGGAGATTGCACATGCCCTAAGACTGGCACCTAAAACAATCCACAGCCACCGCGAGCAGATTCGGCGAAAACTGGGGATAACCAATAGAGGTATCAACCTGCGTGAACGATTGATTGAACACCTTTACGGAAGAGAACCGACACAGGTGTAAAAATGGTCGGCTCCTGCAGCCATCTGCAGCTTATTATTAACAGACACACGAAATACCATTGGAGGAAAATAATGGTCACACAGGGACTGGTTATCGCCGGGTTCTCGGTACTCATTTCAGTACTTTTCGTTGTTATCTGGATCCTGGGAAGCAGGATCCAGCATTTAGGTCAGCAATTGGGCAAGGCTGCCCCCCGGATTGGGAAATACGAGGAATTGAAAAAATCTATTGAGGAACTTGTCAGCGAGAATGACGACCAGGCACAGGACCTTATAGACAGCATCCGCTCTGCCCTCTTTATGAACCAGCGCATTCAGGACGGAGTGAACAGAATAGCGGAACGAGGAGATTCCCTGGGCAAGCAGATACGCGGGCTCTCCGAGGTAGCGGAGGAGATCCGCGAGACCCTTGAAACCGGCAGAGCGGAGGATCAGGCATCAGCGGTTGAAGAAACATCCGCCTCGATAGAAGAGATGAACGCAAATCTGGAGAATGTATCACGAATAGCCAGGGAGTTCCGGATCCAGACCCAGGACCTGGTGGAACTCGCAGCCCGCGGAGAAGCGCAGGCGGTACAGACCAATGAGCTGATCAAAACTATCAACAGCAGCCTGGATATAGCCCAGTCGATCATCGCCGTTATTGACAATGTTGCCAGCCAGACGAACCTTCTCTCCATGAATGCCGCCATTGAAGCTGCTCATGCCGGTAACGCCGGCCGGGGTTTCGCGGTAGTCGCGGATGAAATACGCAAGCTGGCTGATTCCACCGCCCGAAACGCAAAAAATATTGGCGGGGCCTTGAAGAACATAGTACACGATATCGGGTCTGCGGAGGAGCTCCAGAACATCAACCTTGCTCACTTCAAAAAGGTAAAAAGCGATGTGAATACCATGGCAAACGCCTTTGCGGAGATTGACGGGGCAACATCTGAAATCGCTGTCGGCAGTAATGAGATCCTTAAAGGCATGACCGAACTTGTTAAAATCAGCGATGAAGTTCGAAAAGACAATGAGGATCTGACTGCAGGAGTCAAGGACCTTTTCCGAAGCCTGAAAGAAATCATTGAAACGAACGAACAAACCGACGATGACACCGAAAGGATCGACAAGATACTTACGCAAAACAACAAGGTCCTGGCCCGGCTGTCCGAAGCTAGTCTGGAAACGGTTGATTCGGTAAATGAAATAGAGAAACAGATGCATGAAAAGGGCCGCAATGTGCTGAACACAAACATGGTGGCTCTGCACCATCTTACCTGGATTATGAGAGTCCGGCAGGTAATCGATGGTCAGGAGACAAAAAAGAGCTGGCAGTCCCCGGCCCTTGAAGAATGCTGGATACACCGATGGATGAACTCACCTGAAGCGAGGATTTACCGAAACGAGAAAGTCCTTCAGGATTTCACGGGGATGCATAAGGATTTTCACAAGCAGCTGAACAGTCTCGTATCCAATGCGGCAGGCGCCGGAGCCATACAGAGATCCGAGGAGGATGAACGGAAAATTGAATCCGAATACCAGAGCCTCCTGGTGCTTGCTTCAAAAATGATTACAAGCCTCAATTCCCTTGGCGACCTCGTTGACGCCAGGGAAAGCAAAGGGGAGACAAAAAAAATCGCCTAAAAATCAAACATAGGAGGTGCCCATATCAAAGATTCCCTGTATCTCTATTCCCGATTGATCTACCGCTTCCCTTGCCGCTTCGCAATCCGAAGCGGCAAAACGTACGCAGGTTCCGCAGTCAGAGGAGAGATGCCGAGGAACCGGGACGAGTCTGCAGGGAACTCCCCGCTCCTTGAGCATTTTCTCAATCCTCAGTGCATGACTCGTTGAATAAACAAGCAGAACGCTCATTGGAACTTTCATTTCGAAGTTCCTGCGGCTATGTGCTTCACTGCGCTGACTGCAATATCGATATCTTCATCTGTAGTAAAGGCTCCAACAGACATGCGGACAGTGCCGTAGGGAAAAGTCCCGATTGTTTTATGGGCGGAAGGGGCACAGTGCAGGCCGACCCGGGTCAGTATGCCGAAATCGGTATCCAGGATCTCCCCCAATTCAGATACTTCATGCCCTTCAAGAGTAAACGACAGGACCCCCGTCCGCATGCTCGCATCCGCCGGTCCGTACAGAACAAGTCCGGGGACCCAGGACAGGCCTTCCGCCAGACGGGCGGATTTTTTCTGTTCATCCTTTAGAATCACGTCCCTGCCCCTCTCCTGGAGCCACTGGAGACCGGCTCTGAGCCCGGCGATTCCCGCTGCGTTACAGGTGCCGCTTTCGAAACGGTCGGGCAGAAACTGCGGCTGTTCCTCAGTCTCCGACCGGGAGCCGGTCCCCCCCTCTATCAGAGGCCTGACCTCCGTCTCCCGTATGCGTGATCCGAAGATAAGCCCCCCCGTACCGGGAGGCCCGTAGAGAGACTTGTGACCTGTAAATGCAAGCAGGTCAATTTTGTCCTTCTCCATATCCAGGGGAAGCACTCCCCCCGCCTGGGCTGAATCTACAAGAAAAACAGAACCCTTTTCGCGGACTATAGTGCCGACCTCTCTGACAGGCATAATTGTCCCGGTAACATTCGACGCCGCAGACATGACTACCATATCGGCTTTCTGTCTCAAGGCTTTTTTCAGGTCATCCGGGTCGAGGGTACCGTCCCGGCCGCAGGGAACAACAGCAAGCTCAACCCCCTCCTGTTCCAGGGACCTGAGGGGGCGCATGACCGCGTTATGTTCCATTCCCGTTGTAATGACCCGGCCGCCGGGTTTCAGGATTCCCTTCAAAGCCATGTTCAGACCGTAGGTAGCGTTATGGGTAAATATTACCCGCAGGGGGTCCGGTCCGCCAAAGAAATCGTTCAGGACCTCTCGAGCCTCATACACAATCCGCGCGGCCTCCAGCGAAAGTCCGTGGGCCGAACGTCCGGGATTCGCGCCGGTGCGGGTAAGAAAATCATAGACCGCTTCGGCAGTCACGGCAGGTTTGGGGAAGGAGGTTGCCGCATTGTCAAGATATATCATGACCTTCTGATCACCATCCGGAAACCTTCCCCCTCTTCAGAGCTTTCCACGGTACAGCCTTTTTTTTCGGCAATTCTGGTAACGTTCTCTCTTGAGGTTACCGTATCCACAAGAACCGAGAAAGGAAAAACCCCTTCCTTGATTGCATCGGTGGTTAAAATAACCGGTTGAGGACAGGAGAGTCCCCGGGCATCCACTTCCTTCATATTTTACGCTCCTTCATGGCAAAACCAATAAATATGCATACACCAATCCCGATAAGCACCGCCGCCATACCGTAGGGACTCACTCCCCCGACCTTTAGACTGTCCCCGGCAAGGCTGTCGGGTTTTCCTGCAAAACTAAAATTGTGAGAAATCGCCGCCCCTGCAATCATGCCAAGAACGAACACGGTGGAATCACCGTCACCTTCACCGGATAGAATCAGCTGCCGCCCGGGACAGCCGCCGGCAAGGCAGAAGGCGAGCCCCGCCAGGAACATGCCGAGGAAATTCCAGAGATGATTCGAATGAGCCACAGGCTGCAGGGCAAATCCGAAATCAATCCTGCCGAAAATCAGGTTGACAGCGGCGGCCGACAGAAGAAGGGCGACAATACCGCTCAAGAGATGGGTGTCCCGCATCAGGAGAACGTCCCGAACAGATCCCATGGTACAGAAGCGGGTACGCTGGGCAAAAAACCCGACACCAAGAGAAACCGCCAGGGAGATAACAAGCGGGGCATTCATGGACCCGGGACCGGCGCTGCTGCGAAAGAGAGCGGGGAAATCTGCAACGAGCAGAACAAGAAAGAGCACCATAACGGCCGGCATGACCAATCCGGCGGCCTGATTATCCGGTAGTGATCGCCCCAGAGTGTAGCCCCACCTGAGAAATGCGACTCCAACAGCGATTCCCGCCGTGAGACCTGCGATACCGACCACTGCGTTGAGGTCTCCCCCGGCAAGACGCAGCAAGGCTCTCCACGGGCAGCCGAGAAAAGCAAGAGCGCCGATCATTGCAAAGATACCGAGTATGAAACGGACCGCCGGAGCAGACCCCGATCTGGCTTTGAACTCACCAAAAATCATGGCAGCGATCATCGAGCCGAGAACGAAACCGGGGATCTCGGGACGCAGATACTGAACGACTTCCGCACGATGAAGGCCCAGGGCTCCTGCGATATCCCGCTCGAAACAGGCAACGCAGATACCCATATTGGCGGGGTTTCCCCATACCGAGAGAAGAGCAGCAAAAACTCCGATAAAGCAGCCTGTCAGAATAATACCAGTACGGGACGAGAAAAAATGTGTCAACTTTTCTTTCAAGGAAGATACCTCCCAATAGTATGCGGCATCCTCCGGGAGAACAGACGAAATACTTTCTACATTAACCTGTCTGACGAAGAATGGGAGTATGCCGTGTGTGGGACATCAACTGATGCCCGTGCTGTTGCTCATAAACGCAGAAACACGCCCTGACTACCCCCTTTTTGTTAATAATGAATCCTAACATCAGAAAAAGGAGCTGTCAATGAACAAAAAAACCCGGAGGGTCAGGAGACCATCCGGGTCAGAAAAATTGAACGCGGCGAGATTCGAACTCACGACCTCTGCCTCCGGAGGGCAGCGCTCTATCCAGCTGAGCTACGCGTCCATGATCACTGAAGATCGGCGTTCAGAATAATCAGAGCATGCCGTTGTGTCAAGACTTTCGGGGTCAGGCACTTCAGTAATGCACCAGGGCCATGCAGGAAAGGCTTGGAAAAAATGAGGCCGTGCTGCTTGACACTTTTGCAGCCCTTCGGTATAAATATCCCCACGAGTGCCGCTGTAGCTCAGTCGGTAGAGCAGAGGACTGAAAATCCTCGTGTCAACAGTTCGATTCTGTTCGGCGGCACCTAAGAAACCGTATTTGCCGGTAACGGCGGATACGGTTTTTTTGTGTCCTAGAACGTGTGACGTATGTACTGTCCCGAATCGTGGGGATAAAAAAACTTTTCAGCCGGATTTTACCGTTATAATGGCAAAACTCGCCGTATACGGAACAGCGCTACGGATAACTCATTCGATCAACTACAATTAAACGCAATCCATCCCCACGATTCGGGACAGTAACTTCGGGACAGTAAAACAGCTACAGGCGCCTGAGTTCGGCTGAAACCTCCCCATCCCCAAACTCCGCCACGGCATAGCGCCCGTCCTTGAGGCTTCCCGGATTTACCAGCAGGGACTCGCCGAAGCTGGAAACGGAATACGACTCGTGAATATGGCCGGTGCAGACCAGGGAAGGACGGTAGTTCCTGATAAACTCAGCCACGGATGTGCTCCCCACATGCTTTCCGGCGGCTACCCGGTCGGCCTCACTTTCTGCCGGAGGCTGATGCACCAGGAGTATCCACGCCCTCCCCGCGATACCGTCGTCCGCTATGCTTTCCAGCACGGAGGCAGCCTCCTTTTCACTGTATGTGGATGGAGTCGGTATGGGGGCAGGCAGAGAGCCGCCCAGGCCGATAAACGGAATACCTGCCATAGTCACCAGCTTTCCATGGGCGGAGATTCCCTCTTCAGCAAGCATATCCGCCACACCAGCACGGTCGCAGTTGCCATGAATTGCCAGAACAGGGATCCTGAAGCTGCGCAGAATCTCCACCACCGGCAGGGCCTGCTTTCTGTTCCCGAAATGGGTTAGATCCCCGGCAAAGAGCAGCAGATCGGCCTCCGTCTCCTTTTCAGATAGCTCCTTGAGTTTATCGATTGAGCCGTGGATGTCCGAGATAATCAAGAGTTTCATACTGCTTTCTCCCTTTATCTTCGCTGTTCGAGAATTGTTTTGTAGAGTTCCGCCTCCACCGACATCAACCTGGGATCCTCCAGGCGGCGTTCCGCCGGAGGCACCGGGTTCTCAATTTCTTTAATGATCCGCGCCGGGGGGGCAGAAAAAACGCTAATATAATCCCCAAGGATCATGGCCTCCTGGATATCGTGGGTTACAAAGACGGTTGTGGGGCTGGTCTCCGCCCATAAGGATAAAAACCACTCCACCAGGTCCAGCTTGCGCGCCAGGTCCAGGGCCTGCAGGGGCTCGTCCATCAGCAGGATCTCCCCGGGGTAGGCGAAAGCCCGGGCAATGACAGCCCGCTGCCGCATTCCTCCGGAAAGCTCTGCGGGATATGCATCCGCAAAGTCCCGCATGCCGACCCGGGTGAGGGCCTCTTCTGCCCGTCTTCGGACCTCGAGCCGCTCTGTAAGCCCCTTATTTCCCTGGAGAACAAACTCCAGGTTGCCCCGTATGGTCCGCCAGGGGATGAGTCTCGGTTCCTGAAAGAGATAGCTGATCCTTCGTGTCCCCACCCCTTCGATTTTTCCACCGTCGGGTTGAAGAATCCCAGCCAGCATGTTCAAAAGGCTTGTCTTGCCGCAGCCCGAGGGACCGAGAATTACCGAAACCTTTCCTCCAGGAGTGCTCAGGTTCAGACCGTCAAAGAGCAGCAGTTCACCGAAGCGTTTCTGAACATTCACCAGGCGAATCACAGCACGAACCCTCCGCGGCGGATGCCTGTAAAAAGCCGGGTGCTGCGTCCCAGCAGAAACTCGCTCAGGGCGGACAATAAAACCGCGATCACCGTCCAGGCGATAACTTCAGCGGTTTCGATGTAGATCTTCGCTTCGTACATGGCGCTTCCCACGGCAGCTTCCGGACGGCTCAGGATCTCCGCGGCGATAACCGCCTTCCAGATAATCCCCATAGCGGTTCGCGCCCCGGCACTGAAAAAAGTATATATCCCCGGAAGCAGTATGCTCCTGAGAATTCTTCCCTGAGGGACACGGTAGACCCGGGCCATCTCGATCAGCCGGGGATCTGCATTACGTATTCCTGCTACAACGTTCTCATAGATAATAGGAAAGGCCATCAGTACAGACACGAATACGGGAACCAATCCCGAAGGAAACCAGATCAGCGCCAGCAGAATAAAGGACATGACCGGGGTACTCTTGATTACGATGACCAGGGGTTTTACAAGATTGCGGAAAACCGGCGACAGACCGGCGGCTACACCGCAGATCAACCCCAGGAGGGCGGAGAACAAAAACGCCGCGACACCCCGCAGGGTGGTGGCCCCCAGGGCAGACAGAAAGCCCGGGGAACCTATCACATCCAGCAGAGAGCCGGCAACCCGGAGAGGTCCGGGGAGTATGACCTCGGTGCCCACGTACAGCGCCCCCAGCTTCCAGAGGGCGATTATCAGCACAACCCCCATCAGGGGGATACCGAAGGGTTGCCTATTCGTAGAACTCATCCGACGGGATACTCCCCCCCACGGAAGCGGGAGCCAAGCTATGGAGCACCCGGTACAGCTCATCCACCCTGGAACGGGCCTCAGCGGGTCTCTGAAAATGCAGATTGAGTCGAGGCACCGCCGAGGCGATTATCCCCGCCGGCATATCCATGAACTCCTCGGCCAAGTGGCCTGTCTCCTTCGGATGGGCAATTACCCAGTCGATGGCATCGGCATATTCCGAGAAGAAGGCCTCCACCGCCTCCGGATTGGATTCCAGGAGCTCAGCTTTGACCAGTACCGCGGTCATCGGATAGGTCGATCCGGTACCCGAGCTCCTGGCCCAGACCTCCTGAAGATTGATTACCGGCTGAACCGCGGGGTTTTTAGCTGCCACAATGCTGACAAAGGGTTCCGGCAGTACCGCCAGGTCGACCTTCCCGGCTACCAGCTGGGGTGTTATGGATACCTGGTCAAAACTGAAATCGATGGTAACATCATTATCAGGATCAATTCCGTTCTGGTCCAGGGTATAGCGCAGAATAAACTCCGGAGTCGATCCCTGTGCGATGCAGTAGATCCTTCTGCCCCGGAGGTCCTCCATGGAGCTGATATCGCTCCGGGAGCTGACAATGTACAGCAGTCCGTCCCCCGAAACAGCTCCAAAGCGGTAGGGTACCCCTTTGCTGTGCAACACCGCAGCCAGATTAATCGGAACGGCGGCGATATCCACCTCTCCAGACATGATCCGGGAGAGCATTATCTGGGGCTCCTGGACTACCCGGTACTCCGCCTCGAATCCTTCGGCAAAGACGGGACGATTCTTGAAGAGGGGAAGCATTCCGATGGAAGTCGGGCCCTTAAGTCCGGCTACCTGAATTTTCACAGTACCCCGGGAGAGTTCCGGGGCCTCTTCCCCCACCCCCGCGGCTGTCAGGCTGAAACTGAAAATGATAAATATTAGTACGCTGATGAGTGCGGAAAATCGTTTCATTTTACCTCCGGTCAATCTAACCCTACTGAAGGGACAAGTCTTGGTCAATATCGGATATTCTTCTCCGGACAAGACAGGTCAGCCTTTCCGATGCTGCAAACATGGCAAGCAGAAAGCTGAGGAGGATAAAGGGCAGCAGAACAAGTCCTGTGTACTGCAGAATGAATCCCAGCAAAGGCGGCAGGTAGGCGGAGCCCACATAGGCAAAACCCATCAGGAACCCGATTACCTTGCGGGCCGCCTCCCTCCCGAAGCGTGCCGGGACTTCGTGAATCATTGCAGGAAAGACTGGAGAGAGCCCCAGGCCGACCAGAACCAGAGCGAGTCCAAGAACGGCATCCGGCAGAGGCAGGATCAGAATCAGAATACCCGCAAGGGCTATGATGATTCCCATCCTGATCATGCGCACGTTTGACAGCCTGAAGGAGATAATCCCCGACAGAAAACGTCCCGCGGTGATCCCGCCGTAGTACATGGCAATCCAGGAGGCGGCATCCTCAATGGTAAAGCTCCGAACATGCACCAGGTAACTGCTGCCCCATAATCCCAGGCCGACTTCGACACCGCAGTAGAGCAGCATGGTCAGAAGGGCATAGATGATTCCCGGAAGTTTGAGGATTCCGGGGGCTTCCTTCGCTTCTGTCTCCCCTTTCGGCGAAGCCTCCTTCGGCTGCACCAGATCCTGGTGCCTCTTCCAGATCGGAAAACTTACAAGGATAACAACAGCCATGAAAAGCTGCAGAAAGGCTATGGTTCGGGCGCCGGGCTGCCATGATCCGCTCTGTGCCAGAGCCCGGGACATAATAACAGGCCCGAGGGTTGCACCTATCCCCCAGAAGGAGTGGAGCCAGTTCATGTGGTGAGCCCTGAAATGGAGGGCTACATAGTGGTTCAGGGAGGCATCCACGGCGCCACCTCCAACACCAAGCGGAACAGCCAGAAAAAGCAGCCAGACAAATGAGGGCGCCATGGAAAAACCGAAGAGCGCCAGGGATGTCATGAGGATACTGATAAAGGTAATCCTGGAAGTACCGATTTTTTCGGTAATATAGCCGCTCAAGAAACTGTAGATAATCCCGCCGCTGATGGAAATCATGGAGATAAGACCAGCAGTTGAGAGATCGATCCCCCACTCCCGCTGAATTACCGGGATCGCCACCCCCAGAATGGAGTCGGGAAGTCCGAGACTGATAAATGCCAGGTAAATGACCAGTAAAAGCAGTATGGTAATGATGGTGTGCTCCTTTTTCACGGTCGCCATCGGACGCTTTCCGTCCTCCGGCTCCGCTCTGCTTCGTTCAGGGGCGGCAAAGCCGCCCCTTCGCTTTTTCACGGTCGCCATCGGACGCTTTCCGTCCTCCGGCTCCGCTCTGCTGTTTATTTGCGTACGAGTTCGAACTCGCAGGACATCTTTTTCAAGGCCAGAAACTTGAGGCCCTCCACGTAGCTGTCGTGAATGTCCTCCTGGAATATCAGTCCGGGAACGTGGCCGGCGGGGGCCTCATCTGCGACCCTCTGCAGGACAAGGTTCCTGATTTCCGGAGTAAAACTGTATCCGGACAGAACAATGGTTCCGGGATTGATAATCGCATTGACGGACAGAACCGTTTTTGCGACGTAATAGCTGAATCGTCCCTTGTCTCCCTGAATCTTTCTTTGCAGCTCATTGGGGACTCCCAGGGGCAGATAGGATACTTCACCGGCAAAATTGGAATTCCCCTGCAGAATTCTGCCGTTGATCACGATTCCTGCCCCGGGATTCCCCTCCTTCGGATAGTATATGTACACCAGACTCTCGGATTTCTGATCTGTATTTGCCCTGAAATGACCGATGGCAGTACAGTTAACGTCATTCTCAATCACTATTTCCCGGCCGGTCCGCTTCTGCAGATATTCAGCCAGGGGAAAACCGATCAGAAAAGCAAAATCACAGAGTCCGATGATGCCCTTATTGACTACCGCGGGAACCCCAAGACCAATCACCTGTAGACGGGGAAAGGAACTGCAGTAGGTATCGATCAGGGAATTCACCTCGACAAGACTGATTCCCGCAAAAGAGGAGCGTTCTTCATGGAGCAGCTTCCCTCCCATATTGATTACCGAGGAGTAGATGATCTTTTCCGCCCCTTCCTGCCTCAGATACATCAGGAGCAGATGGGCGTAATCCTGATTGTAGACAAAGCGACGGGAAGGACGCCCGCCGGTTGAGTCGGCCAGGTCCATCTCCAGGACTTCTCCGGATTCAATAAGCTCCTTCAGGATATTCCCGCAGGTTGCGACACTCAAGCCCGTTGTCCTGGCAATGCTCTTTTTTGTTCCATAACCCGACTGCCTCAAAACCGAACGAATAAGTTCGGTGTTTATCTGCCTGATCTTTATTGTGTTCGCCGCCACTTTCATTAAGTCTTATTATAAGTATTGATTTTTATTATGCAAGAGCTAGATGGTTTTTTTTGAAAAAGATATGTTGGTCTCTCTGGCCGGGTCTGATACTATGGAACAGTGGAAACAGTCTTTCTCAGAACCGCCCCAGGTCTTGAAGATCTCAGCAAACAGGAAGTCCTGGAGGCACTAAAAAAGGAGACCCCGGAAACCCGGATAAAAGCCCGCAGCGGCAGAGGCTGGGTAGAGGTCGTTCCCCCGCCCTCGGTGGTTCCGGAGGAGCTTTTCAACAATCTTCGTACAGTCTTCCGCAGCATGATTCTTAAAGCTTCCGCCCCCCGGGGGGAGGGAAAACCCGAAACGGAAGCCCTGAAGCTGGTCACAAAGGGAGGCTTCCACGATCTGCGGCACAATTCACCTTTCCGCATTACCTGCTATGCCCCCACCGAACCCTCCGGAACCCGGCGTATGGTAGAACAGGTAATCGGTACGGAGGCTGTCAGGGCCAGCGGAGCCCCCGTGGACCTTACCCGCTACGATCTGAACTACGGGCTTGAATTCCTGGACAATCGGATTTTCTTCGGCACCGTATTCAAGGACGAAGAAGAGGCCCCTCGATACAGAAAAACCTTTCAGGTCCGCTCTTCGGTAAAACCCCATATTGCGGCGGCAATGCTGCGTCTCGTCGGCTTTGGTTCACGTCCGGGAACCCTCCTCGATCCCTGCTGCGGTTCCGGAACAATCCTGCTGGAGGCTGCATCGACCCGGCCGAAATCACGGCTCTACGGCGTTGACGTCGATCCCCTCTGCGCCAAAGGGGCCCAGAAAAACCTGATTAACCTCTTTCCGGACCATGGGGATAGCCGCATATACCTGGGGGACGCAAGAAAGCTGGAAGAACTCTTCCCCGCAGGAGGTATCGACTACCTGGTAACCAATCCCCCCTTTGGAATCAGAACAGGAACCCGTATCAACTTTTACTGGTTCTACCGGGGGCTTCTTAACGGAGCAAACCGGCTTCTCGATAAGAATGGCAGAATCGCTCTTCTTGTTGGTCGGCAGCGGGGTATTTTCAATCGGGCAGTCAAGGAAGACGGAAATTTCAGGACCATCCATATCCGGGTAATTGACGCCTCCGGGCTCTTCCCTGCCCTCTATGTGCTGGCAAGGACAGGCTGATGGACTTCCTTTTTGAAAGCCGCTTTAACGCCCTGATGGAAGGAATCAGTGGTCAGTTCGGGACAACGCCCCTGGGCCTGCTGATGTTTATTATTGCCCTGGCGGCGCTGCCGCTTTTTCTCTCCTTTTTGTATCTCCTGCAAAAGCACCGGGAAAAGCAGGCCCGCATACAGCGGAGCAGGGAGATCGTCAGGAAACGCGCCGAAAAGATCGGGCTCAGTCCCGCGGAGAGGGAACTGGTGGAGCAGCTTTCGGAGTATGGGGGAGGACCGGAATCGGGCTACCTTGTGCTCTTTGACGAGCCCCGGTTTCACAAGGCCGCGGAAGAACTTCAGAAAAAGGAAACCGGGATCGGCCCGAGTTCAATCGCCGCCCTCAGGGTCAAACTGGGATTCAGCAGGGAAACCTCCCACAGACTGCATTCCACCGCCCAGCTCCCCCTTGGGGATCCCCTGCTGGTGCGTCCGCAGAAAAAGCAGGGAGTGTTCAAGGCTGTTGTTATCGCCGTCCAGACCGACGGCTTCGAGATAGCCATGGACGGAAGCAATCTGCTGACATCGGGAGACTCCGCTGTATTTCAGTACCAGAACCGCCAGGGTATCTTTTTGTTCAAAAGCTACTGTGTCAAACGGACGGGCGGCAGAATGCTGATACGCCACCAGGAAAAGTTTAAACAGCTTCAGAAGCGGGCCTATTTCAGAACAGCCTATACGGGAAAGCTGGAAACCGGACATTTTGATAAGGACGAACGCTTTCAGACCCGTTTTGTCGATATCGGCGGAGGCGGCGCAAGCCTGATCAATCCGCAAGACCGATTTGATCAGGGAGATTTCCTTGAGCTGATTTTTTTCCTGCCCGGGAGCAATGACAAGCTCTGCCTCAAGGGCAGCGTAATCAGGACCTCCCGGAGCAGAAAACTGCTTCATGTTAAGTTCGAAGGGATTCAGGAGAATCAACGGGACCGGATACTGGGACTGGCCTTTAAACCACGGAAAGATTCCGGGTAGTATCGGGTTCATGGATTTTGAGCACCGATACAGCCCCTTTGCACAGTCGCCGGATATCGAACAGTTCAGAACAGAGGTACTCAAATTTTACGCCTCTGAAGGGCGCAACTTTCCCTGGCGTCAGGATACCTCCCCCTACAGCGTATTCGTCTCCGAGGTCATGCTTCAGCAGACTCAAGTATACCGGGTGGAGCCGAAATACATCCGCTGGATGCGGGAGGTTCCGGACTTTCAGGCCCTGGCAGAGCTCTCCACGGAACGCCTGCTGGGGCTCTGGCAGGGCCTGGGTTACAATCGCCGGGCCCTGGCACTCCGGGAGTCGGCAGAAAAGGTCATAAAGGAATATGATGGAATCCTGCCCGATGATCCGGAGCTGCTGCAGCGCCTGCCGGGAATCGGTCCCGCTACGGCGGCTTCGATCTGCGCCTTTGCTTTTAACCTGCCCGTTGTTTTTATCGAAACCAACATCCGCAGGGTTTTTATCCACTTTTTTTTCCGGGATTCAGAGCAGGTAAGCGACAGGGATATCCTTCCCTTAGTCGAAGCAAGCCTGCACCGGGAATCACCCCGGGACTGGTACAACGCCCTGATGGACCTTGGTACTCTGCTTAAAAATCGGGTAGCCAACCCCAACAGAAAAAGCCGCCACTACACGCGGCAGGCTCCCTTCAAAGGCTCCAACCGCGAAGCCCGGGGGGCGGTACTCAAAGCCCTCCAGAAAGCTACCCGTCAGTCAGCGGAGGAACTCTCGGAAACCACGGGAATCGACTTCCGGCGGATACTGCGGGCCGCTGAAGAGCTGGAGAAGGAAGGCTTCCTCAGCGCTGAAAAGGGCCTTTTCGGATTGACATGACAAACCGGCAGGAGACATCGGGATTGGGATGTTCTCAGGAAACAAGGGAGGAACGGCAGGTTTGGATTATGCACCTGTTTTTCTGCTGACGTGCGGGTAAAATATACAGTATGAAAATTATCGGACTTGACAGTGCAGTACAGGAGAAAGATAACGGCCTCGTCCTTTGTGAATATAATGATACACACGAAATGATTCTGAAAGATGTGTGGGACCATAAACAGCCTTTGGTTGTACAGATTTGCGAATGGCTGAAGGATAGGAAAAAAACCCTGATAGGGATAGATGCACCCCTGGGTTGGCCGTTTCAGTTTTCCAAAGGCCTGCAGGACCACCACGCCGGGATGTATCTGGGAGACGACGCCAAGGCCTTTTTCAGGCGGGAAACCGATCTGGATATCGCGAAACGATTTCACAAAACCCCTCTGGAAGTAAGCGCGGACAGAATAGGACGAACTGCTTTTATGTCACTGAAACGAATCAGGGAAATCAGTGAAAGATCGCACAGAAAAGTGTCTCTGGTATGGAATACTCGGGACGACTATGATGTTGGTTTCATTGAGGTGTATCCCGCAGCAACGCTTTTAGCTAATAAGCTTGATATAAAGGGCTATAAAAAAAACTACGAAATCAGACTGAAACTCTTAGCTGAACTGAAAAGTCAGTGTTCAAAACAGGGCATGGACAAGATTGATATCGCTACAATCGACCACAATTTTGACGCCTTTATTTGCTGCCTCGCGGTATATGATTTCTTGACAGGAACGTGCAAAGCACCAGAAAAGATCACTAAAAGAATAAATAAGGAAGGATGGATATGGACCAGAGCAATTGAGTAGTAACTGTTGTCCCCAGGCGGGGGCAGCGGACAGCTAGGGCCCGCGCTATATGGTCTGGTAGCCGGGCGTCCCCCCGGTCCCTGGAAAAAAAAGCCCCCGCCAGCTTTTCAGCCTGCGCGGGAGCATTTTTTTTAAGCGAGGTGCTTCTTTTTTTACTTGACCACAATCCGGAAAAATCTCTTTTTTCCCGCCTTCAGCATGAGCTCCCCGTCCTGAACAAAGGAGCCGTCCACAACCGTGTCTATATCCTCGATTTTCCGGTCGTTGATGCGGGCGCCGCCCTGCTGAACCAGTCTGCGGGCTTCGCCGTTGGAGGAACAGAGGTCTGTGCGGGCAAAAAGCTCCAGCACGCCGATGCCCTTTGCAAGTTCCGAGGCGGAAAGTTCCAGACTAGGAATGGAACTTTTGTCGCCGCTTCCGCCGAAGGCGGCCTTGGCAGCGGCCAGGGCCTTGTCCGCCTCATCCTTGCCGTGGACCAGGCTGGTGTACTCCCAGGCCAGGCGCTCCTTGGCTGCGTTCAGGGCTGCCCCTTCTCCTGCGCAGAGTTCCCGGATCTCCTCCAGTTCCAGAAAAGTAAAGAGCTTCAGGAACTTCTCCACGTCAGCGTCGGCCACATTGCGCCAGTACTGGAAAAAATCGTAAACGGAAAAGAGCCCGGAATCGAGGAAGACGGCGCCCTTCTCTGACTTGCCCATTTTCTGTCCGTCCGCCCGGGTAACCAGGGGAAAGGTCAGCCCGTAGGTTTCGCCTCCCTCCATGCGCCGGATCAGGTCGATACCCGCCACGATGTTGCCCCACTGGTCGTCCCCGCCGATCTGAAGCCGGCAGCCCTTACGCCGGTAGAGCTCCAGGTAGTCATAGGACTGGAGCAGCTGGTAATTGAACTCAACGAAGGAGAGCCCCGTCTCCAGCCGCTTTTTATAGGACTCGAAGGTCAGCATCCGGTTTACGGAAAACTGGCTGCCGATCTCCCGCAGGAAATCGATGTAGTTCAGGTCTGCAAGCCAGTCGGCGTTGTTCACCAGCCAGCCGTTCTCCCCGTCCAGGGTAACGAAGTTGGTCAGCTGCGCGGCGACGCTCTTTACATTGGCTTCGATCTCCTCGTAGCTGAGCATCTTTCGCATCTCTGTCTTCCCCGAGGGGTCGCCGATACGGGCGGTGCCGCCGCCCACGAGGAGCACGGGTTTATGTCCGGCCCTCTGCAGGTGAGAGAGAGCGAAAATCGGAACCATGTGTCCCACATGCAGTGAGGGCCCAGTGGGATCGACCCCCACGTAGAAGGCCACCGGTCCCTGGTCCATCAGGGAACTCAAGGAGTCAAGATCGGTACACTGTTGAATGAATCCCCTCTCCTGGAGGATCTGCAAGGCAGAATTCAGGCTCATACGCGCTTGTACTCCTTTATCTCCTTACGGATCCGCGCGGCAAGCTCGTTACGATGGACCCGGACCTGCTCCATGGAGTCCCTGAAGCGGAGGGTGACCGTCCCGTCCTCCTTGGAGTCGTAGTCCACGGTAACACAGTAGGGAGTACCCCCCTCGTCCTGCCTGCGGTAGCGGCGGCCGATGGCTCCGGACTGATCGTAGAAAACGTTGAAGTCCTCCCGCAGATCCGCCTCTATCTCTTTCGCAAGTTCGGCAATGCCGTCCTTCTTGACCAGGGGAAGAATCGCCACGGTTATGGGGGCAATTGCAGGATGAAAGTGCATCACCGTCCTGACATCCCCATCCTCGAGCTGTTCCTCCTCGTAGGCATCGGAGAGGACCATCAGTACCGAACGGGTAAGCCCCGCGGAGGTTTCAATTACGTAGGGAACATAGCGTTCCTTGGTCTGATCCTCCAGGTAGGTCTGGTCCTTACCGGAGAACTCCTGGTGCCGGCCCAGGTCGAAGTCGGTGCGGTTGTGGACCCCTTCCAGCTCCTGCCAGCCCATGGGGAAAAAATACTCGATGTCGTAGGCGTCCTTGGCGTAGTGGGCCAGTTCGTCCGACCCGTGCTGGTGCCAGCGGAGCCGGTCGGAGCGGATACCCAGCTTCTTGTAGTAGCCCATCCGCTGTTCTCGCCAATAGTTGAACCACTCGTCGTCGCTGCCGGGTTTAACGAAGAACTGCATCTCCATCTGCTCGAACTCGCAGGTTCTAAAGATAAAGTTCTTGGTGACGATCTCGTTGCGGAAGGCTTTTCCCACCTGGGCGATGCCGAAGGGAATCTTGACCCGGCTGGTCTGCACCACGTTGCGGAAGTTCACAAAGATTCCCTGGGCGGTTTCGGGGCGCAGGTAGACGATGTTCTTGTCGTCCTTCACCGGGCCCAGGTGGGTCTGGAACATCAGGTTGAACTGACGGGGTTCGGTGAAGGTCCCGGAGTTTCCACAGACCGGGCAGGGGGCGGAAAGATCGATGTGGTCCGCCCGGAAGCGGTTCTTGCACTCCTTGCAGTCAACAAGAGGATCGGAAAAGTTGGCCACATGGCCCGATGCCTCCCAGACTTTGGGGTGCATCATGATTGCAGCATCCAGGCCCACGATGTTTTCGTGAAGCTGGGTCATCTCCTTCCACCAGAAGTTCTGAATATTCTTTTTCAGCTCCACCCCCATGGGGCCGTAGTCCCAGGCGGAGGAGAGGCCCCCGTAGATTTCGGAAGACTGAAATACAAATCCCCGGCGCTTGCAGAGGGAGACGAGTTTGTCCATGGTTACTTCGGCGGTTTTTTCTGCCATTCTGTGCTCCTGACGTAAGAAATTATAGATTTTCCGGACCCTTACAAGCGTCCTTTTAATACGGAGATCAAGCGGTCGATTCGCCTGAGGGACTCATCGGTGCCGATCAGACGGCAGCTTTCGATAAGCGGCGGTGATACGGTGCTTCCCGTCAGTCCGACTCTCAAGGGGCCCATCATGTCCCCCAGCTTGACCTCAAGCTCCTCAGCCCTGACGCGGAACTCTTCTTCCATTTCCTCGTCCCCGAGGGAATCAAGGCGGGAGATAAGTTCCCGGCCGGCTTCCAGTACCTCAACGGTTTTGGCCGGGTCCAGCTTTTTGGGCACGGCGATACCGGGGTCATCGGCTTCGACATCCTGAAAAAGAAAGCGGACCAGGGGGGCGATCTCACCCAGGGCCTTAAGCCGCGGTTTGACCAGGGGAATAAAGTTGTCGATAATGCGCCGTTCATCCTCCGTCGGCGGATCGGAGATGATGCCGTCCCGCATCAGGAAGGGGATCAGGGCTTCCTTGAGCTCCCCATCCTCCTTCTGCCGGATGTACTGACCGTTGAACCAGGCCAGCTTCTTGTAATCGAAGACCCCCGGGGCCTTGTTCAGCTTTTCCAGGCTGAAAAGCTCTTCCAGCTCCTCCCGGCTAAAGAATTCCCGGGAGTCGTCGTAGCTCCAGCCCAGCAGGGAGACGTAGTTGAGCAGCGCTTCGGGCAGGTAACCTTCGTTGCGGAACTCCCGCACGCTGGTGGATCCGTGGCGTTTTGAGAGTTTCTGCCCGTCCTTGCCCATGACCATGGGAAGGTGGCAGTACTTCGGGGGCTCCCATCCGAAGGCTTCGTATAACAGAACATGCAGGGGGCCCGAGGGAATCCACTCCTGGGCCCGGAGAATGTGGGTAATCTCCATCAGATGGTCGTCCACCACGTTGGCCAGGTGATAGGTGGGAAAACCGTCACCCTTGAGGATGACCGGGTCTGGGTTGATGTCCCTGTTCTTGCGGGTAATGGTTCCCATGATTTCGTCGGAGAAACTGGTGGAACCCTCCAGGGGAATCTTGAAACGGATTACCGGCTCCAGTTCCCGGGCTTTCAGATCCTCCGCCAGGCGCTTCTCGTCTTCGGGAGACAGGTCCCGGCAGCGCCGGTCGTAACCGGTGGCCTTCTTCTGGCTCTTTCTGAGCTCCTCCAGCCGTTCGGCTGTGCAGTAGCAGCGGTAGGCGTGGCCGCTTTCAAGCAGCGTGTTCGCGTATTCCCGGTACAGATCAAAGCGTTCGGACTGTACATAGGGACCGAAGTCGCCCCCCACATCGGGACCTTCGTCCCATCTGATACCGAGCCACTGGAAGGTATCATAGAGGTCCTGCAGGGCTTCATCGGAATAACGGGTGCGGTCGGTGTCCTCCACCCGCAGTATGAAGCTGCCTCCCTGGCTTCTGGCAAAGAAATAGTTGAATAAGGCGGTCCTGACCCCGCCGATATGCTGAAGGCCCGTCGGTGACGGGGCGTAGCGTACGCGCACGCTCATAATTATCCTCGTTAATCCTAGTTTTTTTTCTAAGTGACTGGTGAATGATTATAGCGGGGGCAGGTGTGTACCGTCAACGGCCCGAAAAAGGGAGATCAGGGAATGTCCTGGCGGTAAAACTCGAGGGCCTCCTCCACCAGGGCCCTCCACTCTTCATCCAGAGAACCGCTAAAAGGAGTACGCCCGGCATGGCGGTACCAGTAGCGGGCGTTCCACTCCTCCCCTTCCCTGCGGTGCAGGTAGGCGTGTACCGCACTTCCCAGTACCGTGGGTGTGGACTGGGCTATGGAATGGGCAAAATCCCAGTCACCTTTTTTGTCCCACCACAAGGCCTTCAACACCTGATCCGGTACCGGATCGGGAGATGAGGCTTCAAGACTTGCCAGAAACTCGTTAAAGGTCATGCTGCGTTTAAAATGTACATACAGACGGCTCCGGGGTCGAGATAAAAGGAGAATTAGTTCAAGATGGCGGTATCCTTCTCAAACTGGCCTGTGGAAAGAAGAACCAGGGTGCAGGCTTCCATGTAGGGGATACCTGCGGAATCCAGGGCTTCCTTAAGCTTCTGTGACTCGGTCCCCGGATTAAAGATAACCCTCTCGGGGTTCAGCTTTACAATTGCATCAATTTCGCTGCCTATATGACGGGGACCCACATACAGGGTCAGGGTATGGATTCTCCCTTCAATCTGGGAAAGAGAATTGTGAACAGGGACCCCCTCGATTTCTTTCAGGGTGGGATGCACGGGCACAACCTTGTACCCGTGACTTCGAAGCATGGTAAGGGCTTTATATGAGTATCGTTCCGGATTGCGGCTTGCGCCGAGAATGGCAACCTGCATTATTTCCTCCAATATATGGTTTATAATATATAATGATTTCAACAAAGACAAGCTCCAGGATTTTCCCGCTCTTTATTGACCGGAAAGGGGTTTCCTCCTATGGTGATGGGTAATGAGCACAACAGGCCTGACACCAAGAGTAACCCAGAAAAGCATCTTCCTTGCATGGCTTCCCCTGGCGGCCATGTGGATTTTTATGGCCGTGGAACAGCCCGGCATCGCCGCGATAATAGCACGAATGCCGGAGGTAAAGAAACAGCTTGCCATTTTTGGAGTGGTCTTTTCTTTCTCCCTGATTATCGAGAGTCCCATAATACAGATGCTTTCGGCGGGTGCGGCCCTGGGTACAAACCGCAGTAATTACAAAAAACTGCTGAACTCAATGCACCTTATGGGAATCGTGCTTACTCTGATACACCTTCTCGTGGGAGTCACCCCTCTTTTTGATTTTCTGATTCTGGAACTGATCGGTATGCCTGGAGACTTTCTCCCAGACAGCCGGACAGCCTTCCTGCTTATGACACCCTTTACTGCCTCCGTTGGATACCGCAGGCTCTGGCAGGGGGTACTCATCCGCAGGGGGCAGTCCAGGGTAATCCCTGCCGTCATGCTGGCCCGGCTCATGACATCCGCCCTTATTCTTATGCTTGGAATGTTCTTTCAGTTTCTTCCGGGCGCCGCCGTCGGAAGCCTGGCGTTGACAATCGGCGTCATAGTCGGAGCGGCCGGCTCCTTTGCCTTTGTGCGCCAGGAACTGCCGCGAATGGAATACGGTGATGAAGGTTTTAGCTATGTTTCGCTTTTTCATTTTTACTATCCCCTGGCCCTTACCTCCTTCATCGATCTGGCAGCGCGGCCAATCCTTTCAGTAGGAGTTGCCAGGGCCGCAAGACCCATAGAATCCCTGGCCATCTGGCCGGTGGTAATGGGCTTTATGTTCCTCTTCAACTCCTTCGCGAAATCCTACCAGGAGATCGTTATAACCCTGAATGACAAGCCCGGGGGACAAAGGGAGCTGAAACGTTTCGCACTCCGCATGGGACTGAGCGTTTTTATCGCCTTCCAGCTGGTGGTGTTCACTCCATTACGGGATCTCTGGTTCCGCTACGTTTCAGGGCTGGATGCGGAACTGATGGAACTCCTTCCCATGTCGGTCTTCTTTGCTTCCTTTGTGCCCGCCATATTCTCATCCATATCCTATAACCGCGGGGTTCTTATAACAAGCAAACGAACGGGAATGGTCAGTCTCGGGGTCTTTATAAATTTCATGTCCATGGTGATTCTGATGTTCAGCATTCTGCTTGTACCCGGGATTACCGGAGCCACCCTGGCCGCAGCCTCTTTCTTCGGCGCCATGGCGGCGGAAGCCATCTTTCTGGCCTGGAAAAGGGGCAGAGGATAGCATTCCCCGGAACCGGAAAATCTGCTATCCTTGCGCTGAATGAGCATAAACGAAGGCAGCACTCCTGCAGTACAGAATTACATCCCCTCCAGGGAGTTCATGAAGGGCGCCAGGGATACAATTCCCCTGCTTTTGGGGGCCCTGCCCTTCGGCATGATCTACGGAACCCTGGCGATAACCGCGGGCTTGAGCAGAGCAGCTGCCATAGGTATGTCCGCCCTGGTTTTCGCGGGTTCGGCCCAGTTTATTGCCGTGGGCCTGATAGCCTCCGGGACGCCGGTTCTGGTCATTATCGCGACCACTTTTATCGTCAACCTGCGCCACCTGCTCTACAGCACGACCCTGCTCCCCCACCTGAAAAAGCTCCCTGTAATCTGGCGCATGCCTCTTGCCTTCTGGCTGACGGATGAAACCTTCGCCGTATCGGTCCATCGCTGGATGGCGGAAGACTCTTCCCCCAACAAGCACTGGTACCAGCTGGGATCCTCCCTTGCCATGTATCTGAACTGGCAGTTCTGGTGCTTCATGGGTCTCGTGCTGGGGGAGAGTATTCCCAATGCAGCCGAATGGGGACTCGATGTAGCCATGCCGGTTACCTTTATAGGGATGACCATTCCCTTCGTGAAAAACCTGCCCATGCTGGTCTGTGTTTTGACCGCCTCTTTCTGCGCTCTGGTCTTTAACGGACTCCCCTACAAGGCCGGATTAATGATCGCCTGCGCCCTGGGGATTCTATCCGGGCTGATCAGCGAACGGCTTCGCAGGGCCGGGAGAAGTGGGAGGCGTATATGAGCGGTACGGAGCTGACGATCATCCTCGGTATGACCCTGGTCACCTTCGGAATACGGGGACTGATTCTGCTCTTCTCCGGAAGAATCGAGATATCCGGTGCCTGGGAGAGTGCCCTTGTCTACGTGCCGCCTGCAGTGCTGAGTGCTATAATCGCACCCTCCGTGCTGATGCCCCGGGGAAGCCTTGATGTCAGTTTCGGGAACTTCTACCTGATCAGCGGATGCGCGGCCCTGATTGCGGGAATCATTTTTCACCGGTATGCCCTGTGGGCGGCCATAGTAACCGGGCTTGCAGTCTTCGGACTCTACCGCTTTTTCTTGCTCTAGGGAGAAACCTGATGTAGGGTATAGAAAATAGTGAGAGTCATAGACAGCATAGAAAACAGAGATAGATCAGGCTTCCTGGGCACTGCTCCAATTTTCTCCTCCCTGGGAGCGGAAGAACTCGATTTCATAGCCGGACACTGCGCTCTCTACGAGTTCGATGTCGGTGAGCACATATATGCTGCAGGCTCCAAAAAGGCGGAGCTCTTTATTCTTGTGGCAGGAAAAGTCGGCATCTATCGGGAAGAAGGTGCTCTGGCCCGGTTCCTTCCCGGAGAGATATTCGGGGAACTTGGTCTTTTGGCTGACGAGCCCCGGGAGGAACTCGCCATGGCGGAGGAACAGACCCGGATTCTTATCTTTCCCAGACGGGATGTCTGCTTCCAGGAGATACTCGAATCCAGGCCGGAGCTTTCTTCCCGACTGCTGCGTAAACTCATGGAGTCAGCCGCCTCCAGGCTGCGTCAGGCCAACCGGCTTATCAAGCAGAATTCTCCCTGGATCCGGGAACTGCGGCACCAGGTCTATACAGACCCCCTGACAGGACTTCCAAACCGGACCTATCTGGAAGAAAACCTGGCCGGCTTTTTTTCCTCCCCTCCCTGCGCCCTGCTGATGTTCAAGCCGGATAACTTTAAGCAGATTAACGACAGCTACGGGCACGAGGCGGGGGACGCGGCGATCCGGCAAATCGGGCGCTTTCTCTCCCGCATTGCCCTGCCGGAAGAGCGGGTCGTGCGCTTCATGGGCAACGAATACGCCCTGATCTGCCCGGAGACAGATATTGAAGAGGCCACACAACGCGCCAGGAAAATACAGAAACTTCAGGGCGCCCTTGATTACGAATACCAGGGCAAAGCAAACGGCATCGTCGTTACCGTGAGTGCCGGCATCGCCGTCTATCCCAGGCATGCTACGAATGCACCGCGGATCATCGCTCTGGCGCACGGACTGGCCATGCGGGGGAGGACCATGGGGGGCGGGCAGCTTCTGATCGCTGCCCCGGATGAGGATCAAGCATCATGACGGAGAAAGACTTTCTTCGTAGTGTAGACATATTTTCATCCCTCTCTGACGAAGAACTGGAGATTCTCGCGGAGCTGCTGAAGCGCAGTTTCATCAAAAAGGGGGAACTTCTTTTTTCTGAAGGTGATGACGGAGAAGAGATGTTCATCGTTGAAAGCGGCAGGATGGGAGTAAACGTGGTCCTCGAAGAGGGAGCAGAACTTGAAGTCGCGAATTTCGGTCCCCGGGAGTTTTTTGGGGAGATGTCGATCTTCGAGGGAGAACCCCGCTCCGCCAGTTGCAGGGCAAAGGAAGACTGTGAACTCCTCAGCCTGAAAGCGGGAGACTTTTTCAGCCTTGCAGACCGGCACCCGGAGATGGCAAACAGAATAATGCATCGAATGCTGAATGTGACAGCCCAAAGGCTTCGAAAAACGAACCGCTTTCTGACGGAGATGGTCAGCTGGGGGGAATCAGCGAGAAAGCGGGCCGTGAGCGACGATTTAAGCGGCCTGTACAATCGGGGATTCTTCGATGTCAGCCTCAAACGCACCGTTTCCGAGGCTCTCAGCGCGGGAGAACCACTCTGTCTTGCAATGGCAGATCTCGACGGTTTCGGCCGGCTCAACGCCCTTCACGGCGAGGAAACATGCAACCTGGTTATCCGGAAGGCTGCAGAGGTTTTCCGTCAGGGCTTCTCCGACGGGGATATCCTGACCCGTTACGGAGGGGATGAGTTCGCCTTTATTCTGCCGGGACGAAACTTGCGGGAAGCAAAGGAGTTATGCGATGATATATGCAGAAAGATGCAGTCGCTGGAAATCAAGACGGATCGAAACAGGGAACCTGTAATACTGAGCACAAGTATCGGGATCGCCGCTCTTTCCGACGGGGTCTTTTTCGGGGAGGATCTGGTCAGGATGGCGGACGAAGCCTTGTACCGGGTCAAGACAGCCGGTCGCGGCCGTGCCCTTTGTTACAGCTGGAGAGACAAGGGATGAAAAAAAGTGACATTCGGAGCATTGCAGAAAAAAACCGAAGAGTGCAGCACATCATCGAAGCGCTGGTCCAGAGCCGAAATGTGCTGGTTCTGGGGCATAAAAACAGCGATGAAGACTGCATCGCCTCCATGGTTGCCATCTCTCTTCTGGTTAAAAAGCTCAGCAAGAACGTTTCCATACTTCTGACCGAACAGATTCATGAACGCTTTCACTACCTTCTGAACATCTGCCGCTACAATGCCATCAATGTAATTCCCGACTGCTCCGGAGTGGCTGACGAAATCGATACAATCTGCGTTGTGGATACCCCCAAACCGGAGATGCTGCAAACCTGCGAAGGGGCGGAGAAACTGCTTCGCTCTCCCGACATCAGGGTAATCGAGTTCGATCATCATCTGGCGGCGGACTCCGCCTATATCGCCCCCAGGGAGACAGCACTGGTGACAACAGCTTCATCAACCTGCGAACTGATTGGTTTTCTGGCCCTCAAGATGAGATGCCTTCGCGGCCGTTTCGAGGAGATTGACGGGGAAGACCTCTTCAGCCGGAACTTTGTTCTGGCCGTTCTTACCGGAATTGTCGGTGATTCGAAGATGGGAAAGTTCATAAAAAGCCACCGGGAGCGCTGGTTTTACAAGCTCTTCTCTTCCCGTTTTTCCCGCATGCTCAGCGAAAAGACCCATCAATCTTCATCTAACCTCTCCTCCATGGAAGAAATCTTCAGTGAGATCACCAGACTTTCCCAGCTCGAGGAGGGCTGTTTCAAATACTTCATGGCCCATAAACAGCATCGCGGATGCATCGCCTATACAATCCTCGATGAAGAGAAGACCAGCCCTCTGCCGGAGGAGACCGATATGGACCTCTTCGTCTCTACCGCCCGCTCGGTGGCGGATGCCCTGGCGGAGGAGAGCGGCTGTCTGGGGATGGTGGCCTACAATGATCCGCCGGAGGTCTCGGATCTCGTCCAGTTCCGTATCCGCCGCAGCCACTCCTTCCAGGGTTTCGATCTTCGGGAGATTCTGTCCGCAGCCGGAATCGAGAACGGAGGAGGCCACGAAGGGGCCATCGGCTTCCGGGTTCCCAAAAGAGAGATCCCGGACATCGGTGTATACTGCCGGCATCTTCTGGACACCATTACTGCTGCGTTCCCACCACTGCAGGGAAACGTACAATAGCCCCGGAGGGCTGTGGTATACTGGGGTATGAGCACAGCGCCGATCCATCAGGCATTCCCTTCACCAAGACACAGACCGCCGGAAGCAAGCAGCCTCTATAAGGCCCCCGAACGGCTTCTATCGGCAATATCTTCCAGAACAGGGCAGATTCCTGCGGTACTGAACATTGTCGCACCCATTGGATACGGAAAAACGAATCTGGCGGCAGCGGTCTGCCGTTCCCTTTTTTCCAGGAGTATCTGGCTCAGCCTGGCGGAAGGATGTTCCGATGAGCCGACATTCAAGTCCGACCTGCTTCAGTCATTCCGGGAGGCGGGGATTCTTCCTCCCGGAAATCAGGACTTTAAGGACGTATTTCATCAACAGACACCTGTCTGCCTGACACTGGACAATCTGCATCTGCTGCCCCGGGGGGCGGCTTCAATTATTACGGAACTCTTCAGCTCCCTGCCGGGGAACAGCCTTATGGTCCTTTGTTCCGATGAGGATCACAGCTTTCCGCTTTCACGTCTCAGAATCGACGATCGTGTTCTGGAGATTCGCATCGAAGATTTAACGGCCACAAAAGAAGAGATCGCAGCTTTTTTTGTCCGTCTCGGATCCTCTCCTTCGGATGATGAACTGGAGATTCTTCTGCAGAAGACCGGGGGATGGTGGGCCTGTATACGGCTTTTTGCAATAGGCTGGCGACAACTCGATGCTGCCGGCAGAAAAGGGTTCTTAAGCCGGTTCAGGGCCACGGACCGCTTTATACGGGAGTTCCTGACAGAAAACATCGATGCCCATCTTTCTCCGGAACAGCTGGATTTTTTAAGGACTGTTTCCATCTGCACCCATATCAGGACGGAACTTGCCGCGCAGCTTTGTAGCCACATGGAGGCTCCGATCCGGCCCCTGGTACAGGATCTTCTTACCCGCTACATTCTGCTTCCAACCGGTCACGGATGGTATCGACTTCCGGTCATTCTTAAACAGCACTACTACGCCGACCTCGACAGAAGCAGCCGTGAAAAACTGCACCGCAGGGCAGCCGAATGGTTCCAGCTGCAGCAGATGCCGAAACTGGCATCCCATCATCTTCAAAGAGCAGGAATAGAGTCTCCCCTGGCCCCGAGGGAAACGGAGATTCTCCTCCAGGCGGCCCAGGGGCTCAGCAATGCGGAGATCGGTGAACGCCTTTTTATAAGCCAGGGAACGGTAAAGTGGCACATGAACAGAATCCTGGAAAAGCTTGACTGCAGCAACCGGACTGCTGCAGTTGAAACCGCCAGAAGAAACGGATTCATCTCCGGTTGAAACAAACGCAAATCCTACCCCTATTCCTGCCTTTGGATAGGTGGCTTCGTCTTCCTGGAGAAGTACACTGCCATACAGGGAGAAGCGGGAATGAACGCCAATCGCAAACGGTCCTATCAAATTCTCGCAGAGGGAACAATAACACGGATTGAGGATGAACGGCTTTCAGCCTGGAATTTCCAGGCCCTTGGAGACGGAAAGACCCTCATGACCGGTCCGCAAGTTGACAGTTCAGCCCTCTACGGAATTCTTTCGGCCCTGCGGGACAGCGGAATCGTACTCCTGGGAATCAAGGAAGTAAAACCAACCAACAGATCGGAAGGAGACAGAAGATGAACCGTACATTTTTTATTGCTGCATGTATTGCAGCCATATCACTGCTGGCAGGCTGCGCGAGCTTTAACGGGGCCATCCCCATCGAGAGCGATGCCCCTGAGACGTTCCATATTTCACCCAAAAATGCTGATGGAATCAAGGACAGCCTGACAATACCAGTGGATTTTCCCGAGATAAAGGGGCTGACAATCTCTTCCTATGAATATTCAATCCGACGGGACGACGGCACTGCGTTCTACAGCTATTCTGAACAGGCGGCCCGGCCCCCATGGTATAAACGGATTATCGGGGCGAAAGCGGCGGTTAAACTTCCCCGGGAAATTGTCTGGGACGGTCGGAGCGACACGGGCGATTTCGCTCCGGACGGGCACTACTACATGCTCATCCGTGCGGAGGATACAAAAGGCAACCGGGGAGAAGCCCGGCCTTTTACGGTAATCGTGGACGATACGCCTCCGTCCGTGAACGTCATGCTTCCCTATACCGTGTTTTCTCCCAACGCCGATAACAACCGTGATACCCTGGACATCTATTTTCAGGACCCTTCTCTTGAAGAGACCTGGGAAGCCCGGATTCGCAAAAGCGAAGGAACCCCGGTATTCGATTACAGCTGGCAGGAATTCCCCATTGATATCCGATGGGACGGCAAAACTGAAAGCGGAGAGCTCATGGAAGATGGTGAGTATATATTCTCGGTAAGTTCCACAGATCTGGCGGGCAACAGCTTCAGCTGGGAAAGCGGGCTTCTGTTAAAGGAATCCGCCCTGCCCCCCATTTCGGCGAGGCTCTCGGATACAATACTCTCACCCAACGGAGACGGAATAAAGGATACGGTCATGCTGTATCTCGATGCCGAAACTCCGGACCGGATTGTAAGGGCAGGGATTTCAGTTATCGGTAAGAACGGCATCAGTCTGGCCAGTCTTCCGGCGCCCTCAAGCTACCCGACAACAGTGACCATAACCGGAATCCTGGAAAACGGCCGTCCCATTCCCGACGGTATCTATTATATCCGGTTCAACGTGGAATACCGCAACGGAGCCACTCCCTCCACAGTGACCCCTCCCCTCCTCATTGACACAGCTCCCCCATCTGCAGTCGTCAGCGTCGATTACCGGCTCTTCTCTCCTGACGGCGACGGTCGCAGGGACGATCTGAACTTTTACCAGAGCAGCGAAGAAGCTGTTGCCTGGAGCGGGACCATAACTGATCAGAGCGGCCGTACGGTTTTTCGTCGCGATTTCGGTTCCCGGGCCTCCGGTTTCAGCTGGAACGGCCGGGACTCCCTTGGCAACTCCATTCCCGACGGGGTCTACACATATACCCTCCAGGGAACGGATGAGGCCGGCAACAGGGCTCTCCGGCGGATTGACGGCATCCGCATCGATACCAGGCCCACCCCGGTGGCACTGCGTTCCATGGATACCAGCTTCAGTCCCAACGGGGACGGAATAACCGAAACCGCCCGGTTTACCCCGGTAATAGAGATTACCGAAGGAATCAGTTCATGGCTCTTTGAGATAACCGACAGCCGGGATACCGCAGTCTACACCCTTTCCGGAAACAGCTATGACGATCTTCCCCGCACCCTTCTGTGGACCGGTGAAGGGGCTCCCGAAGGTCTTTACGGCGGACGCCTGACCGCAGAATATGAAAAGGGGAATATCGCTGTTACAGTCAGTCCCGAAAAGGTTGCATTGGATATCAGCGGTCCGGGAATCAATGCCCAGGTAACTCCTCTTCCCTTCGGGCCCGACGGAGACGGGTTTAACGACAGACTGATGATCAAAATCATCGTCGAAGATCCTTCCGGTGTCATTCTCCGGGAAGCCGAAATCCTCGATCCCGCTGGGAACTCCTTCCTTCGCCTGCCTGCAGCCGCCTTTACCGCCGCAGGTTGGTCCTGGGACGGAAAATCCGCCTCAGGAGAGCTGGTGCAGTCCGCCTCGGACTATACCCTCAGGGTGCAATCCAGGGATACCGTGGGAAACGAAAGCCGGTACGAACTGTCCATTCCGGTGGATATTCTGGTAATCCGTGACGGGGACCGTTTGAAAATCAGCATTTCCAGCATTTACTTCAAACCGAACACTCCCGACTATATTAATGTGGAGCCTGAGACCGCCAGGCGGAACCTCGCTACCCTGGACAGGCTGGCGGAAATTCTCAAAAAGTATTCTGACTACCGCATCAGGCTCGAAGGCCACGGCGTGCGTATCTACTGGGATCAGCCGCAGCGATGGCCCGGGGAGGAAACCGAGGTGCTGGTTCCCCTTTCCCGGGCCCGGGCAGAGGCTATCCGGGCCGCCCTCAGTTCACGGGGCGTAAAACCGGAGCGTATGAGCATAGAGGGCTTCGGCGGGTACCGGCCGGTGGTTCCCCATGGTGATCTGGATAACCGCTGGAAAAACCGGCGAGTGGAATTCATCCTGGTTAAATAAGGTACCCAGAATAGTATGCCGGGGGAGCTTCTGTCCCGTAGACAGAGTCTCCCCCCGGCCCTACAATACCCGCCATGGCAGACATCGCTGTAATCGGCGGCGGACCGGCGGGGCTTTTTGCCGCCATCAGGGCAGCGAGGCGGGGCAGTCGGGTACGCATTCTGGAGAAGATGAAAAGCCCCGGCCGCAAGCTGCTTATAAGCGGCTCAGGTCAGTGCAATATCACCCACGAGGGGGAGATACAGAACTTTCTGTCCCGCTATGCCGAAGCGGGCCGTTTTCTCCGCCCCGCGCTCTTTCACCTTAGCCCCCGGGACCTCCTGAACTTCTTTGAAGAGAGGGGTATCGGTTTCGAGACGGAAACGGGTGGCAAGGTTTTTCCAAAGAGCCGCCGGGCCCGGGACATTCTCGATGTGCTGCTCCGGGAGCTCGAGGCATCCGGGGCGGAACTTGTGATTGATCAAAATGTAAGATCCATCGACGCAGGCAGGGGCGGATTTACCCTCCGCTGCAGCGGTGAGGAGACAGGTCCCGTAGACCGGGTAATACTGGCAGCAGGCGGGGCATCCTATCCGTCCACCGGTTCCGATGGTTCGGGTTTTGTCCTGGCGGAGCAGCTGGGACACAGAATCGTCAGCCCCCGACCCGCCCTTACGGATACCGTAATCCGGGACTTCCCCATGGCGGAGCTGGCAGGCATATCTGTAAGGAACTGCAGAGTACTCCACTACAGGGATAAAAAGCTCCTGTCCCGTCTTTATGGGGACCTCCTGATCACCCATACGGGTTTTTCCGGCCCTGTCATCATGGATGCGTCCCGGAACATTCATCCCGGAGACATCCTTGTTCCGGATTTCGGCGGCCGCGGGGAAGAGACGGAGGAGGTACTCCGCCGTTTTGCGGAGGAAAACGGGAAAAAGCAGATAAAATCGGTATCACGTATACTCAGCTGTCCCGAAGCACTCCTTGAAACACTGCTGAACAGGGCCGGCATACCTGGTGAAGGGCGCCTGGGGGAACTCTCCAGGAGGATGCGGCGCCTTCTGGCTCGGACGATCGCCGAAACACCGTACGCGGTGGCCCGTACCGGAGATTTAAAAAGCGCCAGGGTCACAGCCGGCGGTGTTGACCGCCGGGAAATCAGTCCCCACAGCATGGAGAGCAGAATCGTACCCGGACTCTTCTTTGCCGGGGAGGTCATCGACATCGACGGTGATACCGGAGGTTTCAACCTGCAGGCAGCCTTCTCCACCGGCGCCCTGGCGGGGGATAACTGCGCGACCTAAAAGACCAATAAAAACAATACGAATTTAAACCTTGTCCCCGGACAGCTTCTGCCATACCCTTCAATCGTTAATTATTTATCTATAGGATCTACTTTTTTGAAGGAGACAAGGATGAGAAAGATTCGTATTGCATCGTCTGTTCTTATTGCAGTTCTGATTGCCCTTCTCGCCTCCTGCGGCAGTGCTGTCTACACGGCGGGCACCTACACAGGAGAGGGTCAGGGTCATGGAGGAACAATTCGTCTTGAAGTTTCGGTTGACGATACGTCCATAACCGATATCACAATCACGGAAAACCCGGAATCGGATTTCAGTCTGCCCGCCATCAACAAGCTGATCGACACCGCTATCGAGAAAAACAGCGGTGACATAGACAGCGTCAGCGGTGCGACGGAGACCTCCGCCGGTGTAATAGCTGCAATTCAGGCAGCCCTGTCCAAGGCCCGTATCGGGGAAGCAGCCCCCCAGGCGGCTGAAAAGGAGAGCACAGGCGCCCGGGACATCAGCGTGGATGTTGCCGTTATCGGTTCCGGCGGAGCGGGGCTCTCCGCGGCCATCGAGGCAAAGAATGCCGGCGCCTCTGTACTGATCATTGAAAAGATGGCAGTTGCCGGGGGTAACACCAATTACGCCACCGGAGGACTGAACGCCGCTGAAACCAGCTTTCAGAAGGAGCAGGGAATCGAGGATTCAGCGGAGCTCTTTTTTGAAGACACCATGAAAGGCGGGAAAAACATCAACAACCCCGACCTGGTAGAGGTACTGACCACCCGTTCGGCGGAAACAGTCGCCTGGCTCACTGATCTTGGAGCAGATCTGAGCGATGTGGGACGTCTGGGGGGAGCCTCGGTCAACCGTTCCCACCGGCCGAAGGGCGGCAAGGCCGTCGGGGCCCACATTGCGGGAACCCTGCAGAAGGTCGCCGAAGCCGCGGGGGTCGAAATCAGGCTTGATAACCGGGCGGTCGCCCTGGTAAGCCGTAACGGCGCCGTGAGCGGCGTACAAGTCGAATCACCCGAGGGAAGCTACACCATAAGCGCGAAGGCGGTCATTCTGGCAACAGGCGGTTTCGGTGCAAGCCCCGAGAAGATCGTCCAGTACAAACCCAAACTGGAGGGCTTTGGCACCACCAACCACCCCGGCGCCACCGGTGATGCCCTGGATATGGTAAAAGAACTCAATGTCGCCCTGGCGGATATTGAAGAAATCCAGACCCACCCAACGGTTGTTCCGGTCAAGAATACCATGATCACCGAGGCTGTCCGGGGTAACGGAGCCATTCTGGTCAACCGTGAGGGAGTACGTTTTGTCTCCGAGCTTGAAACCCGGGATGTCGTCTCCGACGCCGAACTGGCCCAGGAGGGGGGAACAGCCTTCCTGCTCTTTGACCAGGGCGTACGGGAATCCCTGGCGGCCATTGAGAAATACGCCGGGAGCGGACTTCTTACCGAGGGCGCAAGTCTTGAGGAACTGGCCCGGACAATGGACATGGAGCCCGCTACCCTTGCAAAGACCGTTGAAACCTACAACTCCTACGTTGTTGCCGGCAAGGACGATGATTTCGGCAGAGCCAGCATGCCCCGCCAGCTGACCCAGGGCCCCTACTACATGGTAGAGGTCGGCCCCGCTGTTCACCACACCATGGGCGGCATAAAGATCGATACCGAAGCCCGGGTCATCAACAAGGACGGAAATCCCGTTCCCGGACTCTACGCCGCCGGTGAAGTTACCGGAGGAGTCCACGGCGCCAACCGTCTCGGCGGTAATGCCATGGCGGACATTACGGTCTTCGGACGCATTGCGGGGAAGAGCGCGGCGGAAGGAAGGTAATGCCCGCCTGAAGACAAAATAAGCCCAGGCCGGGGCCTAAGGGTCCCGGCCATCTATTTTCTATCATGATCTTTTTGAGTACACTGGCGGGGAACATGAAGCTCAGCCGGAAGATATCTCTTTTTATTATCCTCATACTGATTTTTACTGTTTTTATTACCTCCTTCTTTTTTCTCAGCCAGTGGCTCGACTCCCTCCGCTTTCAGATGCGCAGCCAGGCCATGGACCTGGCGGAAACCCTGAGCAGGGCGTCACAGATCCGGGTGAACATCGGCAGCCCCAACGGAGACATTATCATACAGCGGGAGATGGAGCGGATCCGTCTGCATACCCGCATCCAGTCAATCCAGATTGTGAATGTCGAAGGACTCATCTACGCCCACTCCCTGGAGTCGGAAATTCGGAAAAAGACGGATAATCACCTGCTAATGACCGTCCTGGAAAGCGGTGAGGCAGCCAGACGGGAGGAACAAAGCCTGACCGCTCCTTCTTTTCAGGCAGCAGCCCCGATCTATCACCGGGGGATTCTCGCAGGCGCCGTGCTGGTGGAGCTTTTTTACGGACGGATTTACCAGGAAAACCGCCGCAACATCATGATAATCGCCGCAGTTGCCCTTTTTACCCTGGCCTGCGGGATTTTTCTGGCCCGGCTCCTGTCGACAAACATCAAGCAGAGTATCTTCGGTCTTGAACCGGTGGAGATAGCCCGCCTCCTTACCCAGCAGGATCTTATCCTTTCCAGCTTTGACCTGGGAGTGGTTTTTTCCAACCGGGACGGTTCGACGAGCATGATCAACCCCGCAGCGCGAAAACTTCTGGGGCTCTCACCGGAGGAGAAGGATTTCCGCATCGGTTCCCCCGGCGAAGGGCCCAGGGAGTACCAGAGCAGAAACGGACGGGTACTCCTTTGCCGCAGCTATCCGGTAATCGATCACCACAGAGAAGAAGCGGGACGGGTGACCGTCTTTGAGGACCTGACGGAGGCCCGGCGACGGGCTGAAGAGCTTACCGGAATGCGCCAGCTGACCAGCGCCCTCAGGGCCCAGAACCATGAATTCCTGAACAAGCTCCACAGCATTTCCGGCCTGATTCAATTGAAGGAGTACGACGAGGCCCTGCGCTTTATCTCCGATGCCGCGGGCCACCGGGGAGAGCTTACCGCGGTTCTGACCCGCCGGATACAGGAGCCTGCCATAGCGGGACTCCTGTTGTCAAAATACAACCGTGCAGCAGAGGCACGTATCGCCGTCACTATCGACGAAGAATCATCTCTTTCATCATCGTCTCCTGTTATTTCTCCCCAGGACCTGTCCACCATCCTGGGAAACCTGCTGGAAAACGCTTACGAGGAACTCAGGGGAAAAGAGGGAGGAGAGATATTCATCGGTATCTACGAGGGGGAGAGTTCCCTGCAATGCTGCGTGGAAGATAACGGCCGGGGTATTCCCTCCCATATCCGGGAAAGCCTTTTTCAGCGGGGAGTATCCACCAAAGGGGAGTCCCGGGGAATCGGGCTTGCTCTTGTAAAGGAGATAATCGACCGTTTGGGCGGGACGATTCAGATAGACGGAGTCCACGGCACCTCGGTGGACCTGGACATTCCCGCTTCGAAGGAGAAGCAGGCAAGATGAATATCCTCATCCTGGAAGACGATCCCATGGTCAGTTCCATAACCAGCCGCTTTCTGAGGCAGATAGACTCAGGGTTCCATCCCGTATGCGCCGGCACCATCGATGAGGCCCACAGGCTCTGCGAAGAACAAAAGTTCGATCTTATGCTTGTGGACGTCTACTTCCCTGATAAAACAGGGGTGGAGTTTCTCCAGAAAGAACGGGCACAGGGGAACCCTGCAGTGGCGATCATGATAACCGCGGACAAAACTCCCCATACGGTTGAGCAGACCCTGGCACTGGGAGCGGTGGACTATCTGATAAAACCCTTTGAGTTCCAGCGTTTCAGCGAAGCCGTCCTTCGGGCAAGGGAACGCATATCCAGGATTCATGGATCAGGGAGCTCAGACTTCGACCAGAGGCAGCTGGATAGTCTGATTATACCGGAAAAGCGGAAACCGGCAGATTCGCTTCCGGAAAAAGGAATGGGAGCCCAGACCTACAGCATGGTAAAAGAGATTATAGAAAAACACGAAGACGACTTCAGTGCCCGGGACATCGCCGAAGAGGCAGGCCTTGCCAGGGTTACGGTGCGGCGCTACCTTGAGGGCATGCTCGCCGAAGGACTGCTTGAAATGTCTCCGGTCTACGGCCATGTGGGAAGGCCAATGCACCGGTACCGCAGGAGCCGGGAACAATGAACGTACGGAGGCTTTTGACTCCCCTGGCAGCAGGACTCCTCCTGGCGGGGATCTTCTTCCTTATGAGCCGGCCGGAAAAGTATGACGTGCTGGTCGTTGGCGCCGGGGCCGCCGGTCTTTTCGCCGCTCTGGAGGCAGAGGAACAGGGTGCATCGGTCATGGTCATCGAAAAGATGCCCACCATCGGAGGCAACACCATCCGCGCGACAGGCGGTATGAACGCCGCCGAGTCTGAAATACAGGAAAAACTGAATATTGACGACAGCCTGGAATCCCACCTGAAGGATACCCTGCAGGCGGGGCACAGGACCAACGATTCCGTTCTGGCGAAGATACTTGTAGAGCAGGCCAGGGAAGCGGTAAGCCGTCTCCGGTCCCTTGGAGCGGATCTTGAAGACGTGGGCTACCTCGCCGGCCACAGTGCGCCGAGGACCCACCGGCCCACCGGGGGAGCCCCCGTGGGAACCGAAATCATACGGGTCCTGAAAGATGCCCTCAAGAAAAGGAATATTCCCATTCGGCTGGAGACACGAATAATCAGTCTTATCAGGAAGAAAGGAGTCGTCCGGGGCGCTCTTGTGCGGGACAAGACCGGAAGAGAATACCGGATACTCAGCTCCGCTCTTGTTCTGGCTACCGGGGGTTACGGCGGCAGTCCCCGAACCTTCGTCCGCTACAATCCGGCCTTGACAGGATTCAATACCACCAACCATCCCGGTGCAACAGGGGATTACATCCCCCTGGCTGAAGAGATCGGCGCCCGACTGGTGGACATGGACCAGATCCAGGCCCATCCCACGGTGGAACCCGACCACGGAGTATTGATAACCGAGGCCCTGCGTGGAAACGGAGGAATCCTCGTTGACCTGATGGGGCGGCGCTTTACCGACGAGCTGGCCTTCCGGGATATTCTGAGCGCGAAGATTCTGGAGCGGCGTAACGGAATAGCCTATCTTATCTTCGATGACAAGGTCCGCAGGTCCCTTTCGGCGGCGGAAAACTATATTCACCGTAACCTGGTGGTCAGCGCGAATACCCCGGAAGAACTCGCCGGCAAACTGGGTATTGATCCGCCCCTCTTTTCCGCGGAACTTGAAAGCTACAACAGGGTGCACAGGTCCGGCGAAACAGACCTCTACGGCAGAAGCGGGATCAGCATAGCCCTGGAGACTCCCCCCTATTACGGCATAAAGGTCTCGCCGGGGGTACACTACTGTATGGGGGGCCTGGCTATCGACGATCGGACCCGGGTACTGAGGGACTCCGACGGAAAGCCGATCCCGGGCCTGTATGCTGCCGGAGAGTCCACGGGGGGCATTCACGGGAGCAACCGCCTGGGAGGCAACTCCCTTGCTGACGCGGTGATATTCGGACGCATTGCCGGCCGCGAGGCGGCGGGAAAATAAATAGGCTACTCTTCGGATGTGGCGTAGTCGAGGATAATCTCCTTGGTCGCCTCATCCCGGGGCAGGTCGCAGGCAATCCGGCCGCCGGCAAGCACCAGGACACGATCGCACATGCCGAGGATCTCTTCGATTTCCGAGGAAATCAGAATAACCGAGGCGCCTTTGCCGACAAGATCGTTTATGGAGTTGTATATATCCACTTTGGCCGCGGCGTCCACTCCCCGGGTCGGTTCATCCATTATGTAGATCCCCGCCCTGCACATGAAGGAACGGGACAGAAGCACCTTCTGCTGATTGCCTCCGGAATAGAAGCGCAATATGTCCTTGAACTGTCCCGGGACAATACCCAGACGCCGGATATATTCCCCCGTAAGCTGGCGCATGTAGAGCTCGTTCAAAGCCAGGCTGTTCAGAAAGCGCGGCAGGGTCGCGATAGTCAGATTGGTTATCAGGTTCAGGGGTGGAAATATGCCGTTCTCCGACCGGTTTTCCGGCACCAGGATTACCCCGTGCTGCATGGCATCAAGGGGATGATTGAAGCTGACCTGCTTTCCGTGAAGAAGTATCTCTCCCCCGGTAAATTGGGCAAGACCGAAAAGGCAGTTGCTTAACAGTGTTCTTCCGGAACCCATAAGCCCGGTTATCCCAAGAATTTCCTGTTTGCGCAGGGAAAAGGATACGGAATGGAGTATCGGTTCGCTGGAGAGCCCTTTTACCTCCAGAATCGTCCCGCCGGGGTGCAGGGATAGGCGGGGATAGCGTTCCCGGTGGGGGTCCTCGATCATCATCCCCACCAGGGTGCTTTTGTCGATCTCGTTGACCCGGCTGGTTGATACGATCCGGCCCTTGTGAATTACCGTAACCCTGTCTCCCACCCGTTTTATCTCGTCCATCCTGTGGGAAATGTAGAAAACCCCCTCCACCCGCTCTTTTAACTCCTCGAGTATCGTGAAAAAGAGGTTTCGCTCGATCTCCCCCATGGCAGCGGTGGGCTCGTCGAAAATTACAACCTCCGCTCCGGAAACATAGGCTTTTACCGCCGAAAGAAGCTGTCGTTCCGCGTAGCCCAGGCGGTTTACCCGCATGCCCGGATTAAAGTCGATGCCGAAGTACCTCAGAAGCTCCGCGCATTCGAGTTCGGTACGGGCCCGGCTGAAGTAACGGCACAGACGCCCCTCCCGGGCATAACGGTCAAAGAAAACATTCTCCGCCACACTCAGATTTCCGAAAAGCTGATTGTCCTGGTGCTGATAGAAAATTCCCCCCTTGCGGGCGGCATGGAAGGATTCAAACTCAATCTCCTCGCCCTTCAGACGAATGGAACCGGAATCCCGTGAATAGAGGCCGCTTACGATCTTCATAAGAGCCGATTTGCCGGAACCGTTCTCCCCTATTATTACGTGGACCTCCCCCGGAAGCAGATCCAGATTAATGGAGTCCAGAAGAAACTCGTTGTCGAAGTTCTTACTGATATTTTCCAGTACCAGCAGCGGAGAACTCACCGTCTATACCCTACCCTCAAAAACATTGATGGAAGTATGCAGCTGGATGTTGCGCACAAAAATCTGCTGCTTATACTCGTCGGAGATGGAGGGGTTTGTTATGACCTTGTCCGCAAGCTTCAGGCTTCCCAGGCGAAAAAAGGCGTTGCGGCCGAAATTTTCACCCATACACAGAAAGATCTTTTCTTCCGCCGACTCCATGGCCGCCTCGATGAGCTCCGCTTTTTCATGGCTGGCGACGCTTACCTCCAGATTCTCGCCGATTCCTTCCACCTCGGCGAAGAGCCGGTTCACGTGAAAGCGGCGCAGGTTGGCCACCGAGAGGGAACCATAGAGGGACCTGCCGTCATCCGCCACGTCTCCCCCCAGAAGCACAACCCGGTTGGAGGGCTGCCGGGCGATTTCGGTAGCGACAGGGATATAGTTTGTAAGCACCGTAATTCCGTTCCTTTCTACAATGCGCCGGGCAATACAGTCACAGATATCACCCCCGGTCAGCATAATGACGTCCCCGTCCTCGATCATGTTCAGGGCGACGGAGGCGATCTCCCGGGAGTCCCTGGATACATCGGCGGTCGGCTCCGGCTGGACGGATTCCTCGATCTCCCGCAGAACAGCGCCGCCGTGGGTACGGGTCAAAACACCGTCGCGCTCCAGTTTTTCCAGGTCCCGTCGGATGGTCACCTCCGAAACATTGAGCATGGAGCTCAGGGCATGGACCTCCACCTGGCGGTTTTCCCTGAGAAAGTTCTTTATAATCCGGGTGCGTTCAACAGCAAACATGACAAACTGTTCATAACTATACGGGATTGAAGCGTCCTTGACAATCAAAATCTCATCATCCACAAATAAGCGAAAAGAAACGATAAAGATCAAAACTTTTTATTGACGTCCCACCAAAGCAATGGTACGATTTACACATATTCGCAAGCAAACGAACATCGTTTGTGAGCGTTTTTTTATTACATCTGTGCGTGAACGTACACATGAGATCATACTGTCGATCCTGTGATCGATGGATTATGATACTACTTTCTTACAAAAGGAGTTTTTATGAAACGAATTGTACAGGCACTGACAATTCTCGCCATCATCGGCCTTGCGGCTTCGATGCTTGTGGCGGAAGGACAGAAGGAAGGGGATCAGAAGGTTGTAGGTATCGCCATGCCGACCCAGTCTTCCCAGCGGTGGATCCAGGACGGCGGCAACATGAAGAAGATCCTCGAGGAACGGGGTTACAAGGTCGACCTGCAGTACGCCGAAGACAACATCGACGCTCAGGTAAACCAGCTCGAGAACATGATCGTCAAGGGCGCTGATGTTCTGGTAATAGCCTCCATCGACGGCGAATCCCTGACCAATGTACTGGACAAAGCCGCGGCCCAGGATATCCCGGTTATCGCGTATGACCGTCTCATCCGCAACTCCCCCCATGTCAGCTACTACGCCACCTTCGACAACTTCCTCGTGGGCGTTCTGCAGGGGGACTACATTGTAGAGAGTCTGGGACTTAAAAACGGCAAGGGACCTTACAACATCGAAATCTTTGCCGGATCCCCCGACGACAACAATGCATACTTTTTCTTTGACGGCGCCATGTCGAGGCTTCAGCCCTACATTGACAAGGGCCAGCTTGTAATCCGCAGCGGTCAGACGGAATTCGACCAGGTTGCCACCCTGCGCTGGGACGGCGCGACCGCGCAGCAGCGCATGGACAACATCCTAACCGCCCACTACTCCGGCGCCAATGTGGATGCAGTCCTCTCCCCCTACGACGGAATATCCATCGGTATCCTCTCTTCCCTCAAGAGCGTCGGTTACGGCAGCTCCAAGCCGATGCCCGTTGTAACCGGTCAGGACGCAGAGCTTCCTTCAGTTAAATCCATCCTGGCGGGCGAGCAGGCCCAGACCGTCTTTAAGGACACCCGGGTCCTGGCACAGCGTGCTGCCGATATGGTCGACGCCGTACTTCAGGGCAAGAAAGCCGAGGTCAACGACACCAAAACCTACGACAACGGGGTAAAGGTTGTTCCCTCATACCTGGAAGAGCCTGTATCTGTGGACAAGAGCAACTGGGAAAAAGCCCTTATTGCAACCGGATACTACACCAAGGACATGTTCTAAAAAACGAATCCGAGAATAGAACCGGCGGCGCAAGCCGCCGGTTTCACTGTATACTATTTCCGGATAGACCCGGAATCACAAGGCAATAATATGGCTGATATTCATCTGGAAATGCGCCGGATAACCAAGAGGTTTCCCGGCATAACCGCCCTTGATCAGGTAACGATGCAGGTCAACAATAAAGAGATCCATGCCCTGGTGGGAGAAAACGGCGCCGGCAAGTCCACCCTCATGAAAGTCCTGAGCGGTGTCTATCCCTATGGAAGCTATGAGGGCGAGATTTTCCTTAACGGGGAAGAGTGCCGCTTCAAGGATATCCGGGAAAGTGAACGCCTGGGCATCGTTATAATTCACCAGGAGCTGGCCCTTATTCCCTACCTTTCTATCGCGGAAAATATCTTTCTTGGCAACGAACAGGCAAGAAACAGTATAATAGACTGGTTCAAGACATCCTCCCGGGCCCGGGAACTCCTTGCAACTGTCGGGCTGGATGAAAACCCGGCCACCCTTGTGGGAAACATCGGCGTGGGAAAACAGCAGCTTGTAGAGATTGCCAAGGCCCTGGCAAAGAATGTCAAGCTGCTCATCCTGGACGAGCCCACCGCCGCCCTGAACGACCGGGAGAGCAACCAGCTCCTTGATCTGCTTATCCAGCTCAAGAGCGAAGGGATTACATCAATTCTGATCTCCCATAAACTGAAAGAGGTCGAGAAGGTCGCCGACACTATTACAGTTATCCGGGACGGCAAAGTCATCGACAATCTTACAAAAGGCAGGGATGAGATTGACGAAGACCGTATTATAAAAAGCATGGTGGGCAGAGAACTGACAAACCGCTTTCCCGACCGGGAAGCAGACATAGGTGAGACCGTACTGGATGTCAGGGACTGGAGCTTCTATCATCCCCAGCACGAAAACAGGCTGGTCATAAACCGGGCCAACTTTCATGTAAAAAAAGGTGAGGTTGTGGGCTTTGCGGGTCTCATGGGGGCAGGACGTACCGAACTGGTAATGAGCCTCTTCGGAAAGTCCTATGGAAAACGACACAGCGGGCGGATCCTGCTGAAGGGAAACGAAATTGTCATGAACAGCGTAAGCGACGCCATCGAGAACGGCATAGCCTACGTAACGGAAGACCGGAAAGGCTACGGGCTTATTCTTATCGAAGACATTCGCCGGAATCTTACCCTCCCTTCTCTCGGGAACCTGAGCAGCAGCGGTGTGGTCAACTCCTCGGAGGAGGTTCTTTCAGCGGAGAAATACCGGAAAAAGATCACCATAAAATGCTCCGGGATAGACCAGAATGTCGATAATCTTTCCGGGGGCAACCAGCAGAAGGTCGTGCTTGGTAAATGGATCATGCTGGAACCGGATGTTCTTATCCTGGACGAACCGACCAGGGGAATCGACGTGGGCGCCAAGTTCGAGATATACCAGATAATCAATCAGCTGGCCGCGGAAGGAAAATCGATCATAATGATCTCTTCGGAAATGCCCGAGCTCCTCGGCATGTGCGACCGCATCTACGTTGTTGACCGCGGAGAGATCGCCGGAGAACTGGACAGGCAGCAAGCCAGCCAGGAAAGCATTATGAAGATCATCATGAACCATCAAAAACAGAGCAAGGAAATAAGCCATGGACAGCCTCAAACAGTACTTTAAATCAAACATTCGCCAGTACGGAATGGTGCTGGCCCTTGTCGTTATCATGTTCTTCTTCCAGATCGTTACCGGCGGCATCCTGTTAAAACCGGCCAATGTAACAAACCTGGTTCTGCAGAACAGCTATGTGCTGATTCTCGCCGTGGGGATGCTGCTGTGTATCCTAACAGGTAATATCGATCTCTCCGTCGGGTCCGTCGTCGCTTTTGTGGGTGCCGTCTCTGCTGTCATGATGGTGGACTGGAACATGCCGGTACTCCCGGCCATTCTGATCGCCCTTCTTATAGGAATCGTCGTCGGAGCCTTTCATGGGGTGTTCATCGCTTATCTGCGGATACCGCCCTTTATCGTAACCCTGGCGGGTATGCTTATCTTTCGGGGCCTGACCATGGTTATATTGAAAGGACAGACAAAGGCTCCCTTCGAAAAGTCCTTCCAGGCTATTGCCGCGGGATATATTTCCGGAGGGGGATTCAGTATTGGCGGGTTCAATCTGATAGCCGTTCTGACGGGGATTATTCTGTCGGCCCTGTTCATTCTGGGAATCGCCGTAAACCGCCGAAACCAGAAAAAATACGGCTTCGAGGTCTTGCCCACAGGCTTTGAAACTGTCCGGGTTCTGGTCATACTGGCTGCGATCAACTGGCTGACTCTGAGCCTTGCCCTTTACAACGGAATTCCCATTGTCATGGTGGTGCTTTTTGGGCTCGTCCTCATCTACACCTTTATTACCCAGAAAACCATCTTCGGCCGGCACATCTATGCCCTGGGGGGCAACGAAAAGGCCGCCAAACTGTCGGGTGTCAAGACAAAGAGGGTCATGTTCCTGGTCTATACAAACATGGGACTGCTTTCCGCAGTGGCGGGTATGGTCGTAGCCGGTCGTCTGAACGCGGCAACCCCCAAAGCAGGAACCATGTTCGAACTCGATGCCATTGCAGCCTGTTTTATCGGCGGTGCCTCCGCCTCGGGGGGTATTGGGACTGTAGTGGGAGCTATTGTCGGAGGCCTTGTAATGGGCGTTCTGAACAATGGTATGTCCATCATGGGCGTGAGTGTCGACTGGCAGCAGGCAATCAAGGGAATGGTCCTTCTCGGTGCCGTATGCTTTGATGTGTACACGAAATCAAAGTCTCAGGCAGACTGATTCTCGTTCACATACCACCTCCTTTTCTGGTGCTGTCCGGATGACTCCACGGACAGCACCCTTTTTTACCCTTCTCCCTTCTTCGCCGGCGGAACAAGCATTAGCGTCAGTAGGACAAGCCCTCCAAACCCCACATAGAGCAGAGTAAAAAACCAGACAGGGAACTCGTAAAACAGCAGCATTCTGACCAGCCTGCCAACAAAGGATATATCCTCCTCGGCGGACTGCCCCGCCGCCGTACGCAGGCGATACTCCCACAGGGTCAGGGGACACCAGATGCCCAGCAGGGCTTCGAAAGCGACAAAGAGAACCGCCAGAAGATGCAGTGTCCTGAACACGCGGTTGCGGACCCAGGTCCAGCCCCGAAGCCAGCCGATCAGTATGCTTATCTCCCCGCCCACGGTAAAACCGAGGTAACAGAAATGTATCAGGACAACGAAATCCGCGAGAAGAGCAAAGAAACCCTTATTAAAAAGGACCGACATTCCTTGTGAATTATACACCCTGATTCATCACCGGGACAAAAAAACCGTGAGGGGATCTACCTTCCCCCCACGGTTCCCACACAAGAAATGTACAAAGCTACTCAACTACAATGAACTTTCCCCACATTCCCCGGGCACGGTGATTACCGACACTGCAGTAGAACTCAAATTCACCGCTTTTGTCGGCAACGAACTCGATGGTCTCGCTTCTGCCTGCGGGAATCTGCCTGGTTGCGGCATCGAACTCATCAATTACCCAGTCGTGGAAGCCTCCCCCGTTGGTAAAGGTCAAACGGACGGTATCTCCCTTTTTGACCCGAATCTCCCTGGGGATAAAGTCGAAGCCCTTGTTGGTGACGCTGATCTCCTTTACACCGGGGCCCTCGCCGGAGAGATCAACAACTTCCTGGGCCGCGAGAGGTACGAGCGCTGCGCTTAACAGCGCGATAAATAAAAGCTTTTTCATGTCTTAAACCTCACTATTATGATCATATATGTCAAGTATTATTTATTCGGAACCAGAATCAGCATGCCTCCGCTGCCCGCGGCAGCCGCTATCAGGTACTGATAATACAGGAGACCGGGAATAAAAAGCGGCAGCAGCCCCGCTGCAATCTGCACTACCCCGCCGATAATGAAAAGCCGGGGCGTCCACCAGCGGGCATTCACCAGAAAAGCGGAACCCATAAGCAGCAGCCAGAATACCCCCAGATAGGAGATCAGCCACATGATCTGCGGCAGCATGAATACCAGAAAAGAAACGACCATGCCGAAACCCACGGCAATTATCCAGAGAAACATGATCTTTCGCAGTTTAGCGGACTTCATGGGCATATAGAGAACCATGGGGATAAATCCGATAATTGTCAGAACAAGCCATACCCAGTTAACCCGCGGGTCAGGCCAGTAATGCGTTGCAAGCCAACCGACGAGTTCAACAAGAGCCCAGGTAACAAAAACGATACGTGGTTTGGTCCAGAAGCGTTTCATGGGTTTAATATAACTAATTTTGTAATACAAAGAAACTTTTCATTTTTTTTGTAAAAAAATGAAAACCGTCCTATAATGATAATGGGGGTAGTTATCATGAAAACATTCGTTTTTCTAATGATCTGCTGCGCCCTGTTAATTCCATCATGTGAAACCCTTACCGACATCGAACAGGGAGCATCGAAAATCTCGGGAACCATGTCTAAAGGTGCTGCTGCAGGCGGCAGTGCATCAAGCCTGGGATCCGTGGACTTCCGCAAGGATGAGGTCCTGTGTTCAGTCAGCGGCAATGAAGCACAGGAAAAGGCCCGTTATCTTCCGGCAGTGATCCTGACAGCACCTACGGCGACTACAGGCAATCAGGCGGAGGTAATGTATCCTGATGGGAAAAAGGACTGGACCTACATTGTTCTGCCCTCCCGCAAGGCAAACGACGCTGACCTGCTAATCGGAGAATCCGTACTCTATATGTACCACCAGAGCGACGACGAGGATATGACCCAGGAGAAGTACCGTA
>Ga0334898_1000649_pt1 | contig 50766 bp, 50 predicted proteins | sample GraSluR3_MG_10_FD_207228 | JGI IMG/M metagenome (GOLD analysis project Ga0334898, IMG submission 207228) | Sludge microbial communities from methane-producing bioreactor in Wageningen University, Netherlands - Granular Sludge_3_08-R3 | ecosystem: Engineered > Bioreactor > Anaerobic >... | reverse complement strand
TAATTCAGTAGCTGACAAAAGAAACAGAATACCAAGAAAATCACTAAACTACAAGACACCTCTTGAGGTGTTTCTGGAATACGTTAAGAAAGATTAATTCTTTCTAGTTTAATTTGACAAACGGAATTTTATAAAGCTGTACACCATTAAATAATGAAATAAGCTTCCCATAATAACAAAAACATGAAATATTTCATGAGCTTTAAAACCATAGATGCCCCTTTTAGGATAATCTATAGCATAAATTACTGCTCCTACGATATAGCTTACTCCACCAAGAATAAGAAATATAAATGCTCTAGGAGCAAGATTTGCTTTAAACTGAAATATAGTAAATAATGATATACATCCTAAAACAACATATATAGATGCTCCTAAACTAGATGGCATGTCTATAAAGTATGTCTTTATGATAATCCCTATCAATGTAGCTACCCATACAGTAACAAGCATAATATTTCTTGTTTTTGGGTCTAGTGCATTTAAGCATGTTGGCGTATATGTTGCTGCAATAAGCACAAATACCATTAAATGATCTATTCTCTTTAGAATTCTTATAACCTTTTCACTAGCTATTACTCCATGATAAACACCACTTGTGATAAAAACTAAAGAAAGACTCACAGCATATACTGTATAACTAGCAATGTCTATTGCATTTGCATTCACTACAGCAAGATGAATTAAATACAATGATGCTGGCAAAGCAACAATTGCTGCTATTAGATGTGTTAAAGAATTGATAGGTTCTCTTAAGAATGATTTCATATGCTATCTACTCCACTTCAGTCTTTTATATTTCATATTTTAGCACAAGAATATATCTACTGAAAATCTGCTTGGCACATGTTACAGTACTTTGTTATCCTTGTTTTCGCCTTAATAAAACTCATCTCTAAAAAATCACATAATAATATATGACCGAGCAAATCACTCTCTATGCCACAAAGAATCTTGATTGCTTCCGTAACCATTAATGTACCTACGGTACCAGCCACAGAACCCAATATGGGCTTTGGAACATCTTGATGTTCTAGGTTTCCTAAAGCACAATTGTAACATGGAGTCTTTCCTGGAATTATTGGTAGAACATATCCAGAGTATAATTGTACTGCACCATCAACTAATGGAATATTATTAACTTTACTTCCATGATTCAAATTTCTCCTAGCTTTAATATTATCCACACAACTCATTATGAGATCATATCCTCTTGTTACATCTGCTGCATTATCTCTAGTTACCATAGTGCGCACAATGTTATAATTGATGTCAGGATTAAAAGCACTCAATCTTTGTTTTGCTGATTCAACTTTGTCCATGTCCACTCTATTGGTATCATACAGTATTTGTCTATTCAAATTGTTTGGCGCTATTGTATCATTATCTAGTAGATCTATATGGCCTACTCCTGCAGCTGCGAGATAGTAAGCTACTGGGCTGCCTAATCCACCGAGTCCGACTACTAAAACTTTTGCCTTTTCAATTTTGTCCTGTCCCTCTCTTCCAATCCCAGGTAAATCAATCTGACGAATATATCTATTAGACATTGGCTCTAAATTATCCACTTTAAACACCCTTATCAATTATTTTACTGTTCTTTTATTTTAACACACTTTAAAATATGCTTCCTGTAAATTTGTTTTGTTTATCTAAGTAACTTTGATATACTACAATAAAGCAACTAAAGGAAGGAAATGAAAATGGATAAAATAAAAAAATTTAGTTTTAAAAATGATTATTCTGAAGGTGCTCACCCTAATATATTGAATCGCTTAGTAGAAACTAACCTCCTACAAGCAGAAGGATATGGTGAAGATTATTTTTCAAACAAGGCGAGAAAAAAAATACATGAAGTTTTAGAAAGTTCAAATCCAGACATACATTTTGTAACTGGAGGGACTCAAGCTAACCTAATTATCATTTCATCACTACTAAGACCTCATGAATCAGTCATTTCGGCTACTACTGGTCATATTAATGTACATGAAGCGGGTGCGATTGAAGCTACTGGGCACAAAGTATGTGTAATTGACACAGATGATGGTAAACTTACAACAAAACACATTCAAGAGGTAATAAATGTTCATGAAGATGAGCATATGGTTAAGCCAAAATTAGTCTACATCTCAAACTCTACAGAGCTTGGCACTAGATATACAAAAGAGGAACTAAAAGATATTAGTGATTATTGTAAAATGAATAACCTATACTTCTTTCTAGATGGTGCAAGGTTAGGATCAGCTGTTGCTTCTAGTAACTTAGAACTTAGAGATTTAATTGAGCTTGTTGATGTTTTTTATATAGGTGGAACAAAAAATGGAGCATTAATAGGTGAGGCCATAGTAATAAATAATGACAAACTAAAAGATGATTTTAGATACCTCATGAAACAACGAGGTGCTTTGCTAGCAAAAGGAAGAATTATAGGAATTCAGTTTTTAGAGTTATTTACAGATAACCTTTTTATTGAGTTAGCAAAAAAAGCTAATAGTGCTGCCACTAGACTTGTGGATGGGATTATCAAGAATAACTATGATTTTTTAGCAACACCAGAGACAAATTTGATATTTCCAATATTCCCAAATGATGTAATTGAGAAACTTTCTGCAGAGTTTGATTTTTATGTAATCGAGAAAATAAATGATTCTACTTCTGCTGTTAGACTTGTCACTTCCTGGGCTACAAAAAATGAAGACATAGATAGGTTTATTAATTTACTCTCAGTTAATTAAACAGAACAAGCAATCCAATTGGATTGCTTGTTATTTTACTCACTATCTTTTACTTTTCTAATAATTCTACTAGCTGAACCTATTGCCCATGCTTTTCCTTGTTCATCTTTATAAAGTGGCATTTCTATTTTGCTATCACCAATCTCTATTATACCTAAACTTGGTTCTACAATCTTTACCTCTTGCTCTCCCTCTTTATATTTAGCTATAAGCCTTACTTCTAACTCTATTTCTGCTCCTTCTGCAGATTCGTATTTACCTTCAAAATCCAGGTACTCTCTTATGTCTTCTTTTTGATCTCTATATTGTCTTCTTTTAGTTTCAAGCGGCAAACTTAAAGCTGTGTTAAGTGCAGCTAACCATATGTCGCTTACAAAAACGCCTGTACGATTACAAAGAACAACAACTGAAAGATTTACCTCTGGAACAAATCCAAAGTAAGCAGAAACACCCTTAAAGCTCCCACTATGTGCAACTAAGGTTACACCATTGTAGTTCTCTTGGATACTAAATGCATATCCATATTTACCATATGACTGGTAATCTGCATCCTTTGAAAGCATCCCTTCAAGTCTTTCTTCAGTAACTATTCTTTTACCTTTATAAGTTCCACCATTAGCATACATTTGACCATATTTGATCAAGTCATTCGCAGAGGACTTTATCCAGCCCACAGCGTCAAACGGAGGTGCTTCTTGCCAATAGTTAGATGATTTTACTTCTCCATCTTTCTTATAATATAGAGTTGTGACATCCTCATAGTTTTCTAACTCCTTTGCTTCAAATAGACTTCTATTCATTCCTAGAGGTAGAAATATATTCTCTTTCACATAATCTGCAAAAGTCATTGAAGTAATATTTTCTACAATTCCGCCTAATAATCCATAGCTGTCATTTGAGTAACTCAAATACTCACCTGGTTTCCCAAGCATTTCATAATCAGCATTACTTAAGAATTCTACGAATTCTTCCATACTATTTACCTGATGGTCCTCAGTGAACCTTGATCTATCCTCATCAGGATCAGCTTCTGTATTTGCCGCTATTGAGTATCCTAAAGATTCCATTGGTGGAAATCCTGCTGTATGATTCAAAAGGTGCTTAACCTTTATGTCAGAAGGATCATACTCTCCTGGAACCTTGAAGTTTGGGAAGAACTCAGTAATTGAATCCTCATAGCTAATTTTACCTTGCTCTATTAACTGTGCTATTGCTATTGATGTAAAAGACTTACTTACTGATGCTATTCCTAAAATTGTGTCTGGCGTCATTTCTTCCTTGTTTTCTATATCTCTATAGCCAAACCCTTTTGAATATAACACCTCTTCCTGAAAGGATATCGCAATTGATAAACCAGGGATATCATCTTTTTCTATAAGTTTATCTAAATATTTCTCAAACTTCTCAATTCTTTCTTTGTTTAACTTCATTCTACTTCTCTCCCTTATCTATTGTTATCTTCTTCACTATACAATAATTAGATTATAAAGACAATTAGGTGTATAATTCACTAAAGTTAAGAATTTTACGTTATATTCTTGTCTTTTTGCAGCAAACCTACAGTAAATCACCTATAAAAGCAAAAAAACGTTGCAGACAACACTTGATTTATGTTGTAACTACAACGTTTTTTTATATGGTGGAGATAAGCGGGCTCGAACCGCTGACCTCTTGACTGCCAGTCAAGCGCTCTCCCAGCTGAGCTATACCCCCATGCACTGCATAATATTATATAAGTGTTACTCACTAATGTCAATTAACTAATTTAGATATTTCTACCCCATAGTTATATGCTTTTTCTAGTAACACCTTATCATTTGCTACATCGTTTTTATCATGCGCTGTTACTACAAGAGGCTGATTACTATCCATTTTTAAATACGAAAATGCCATTTCAAACATTAATATTGTTGGGATCGCTGTTTGATATTCTGTATCTCCCATAGTTATTATAATAGCAGCTTTTTTACCCGCTAGATTGTATTCTCTATAAAGGCTATACCATCTGTCAATAACAAGCTTCAGTTGTGCAGTCGGACCCCACCAATAAATCGGAGTTGCTATTAACCAAAGATCTGCTTGTGCTAGCTTTTGACCCAACAACTGCATATCATCATCATGAATACATTTGTTCTCTGGGTGATTTTTACAAGAATCACATGCTATACAAGGCTTCACTTCTAAATCATCTAAATAAAACTTTTCAACAACACTATTCTTTGCTTCTAAAGCTTTTATTGACTCATTTAATAATGTATCAGAGTTACCGTTTTTTCTTGGACTACCTGCTAATGCAATTATCTTCATATAGAGACCCCCATAAACTAAGTTTTTTTCTTCTTTACAACAAACTGAACTCTATCTGATAGTTCAGTTACTGCATTGCTTGTAAAACCTTCATAACAAGATATGATTGTAAACCCAGAACTATCTAATAAATTCTTAACTTCAGAAATTTCCCATATCTTTTGAGTGTGTTTTTCTTCATATCTATTATACGAGTTTTTTTCTTTATCATAAATAAAAAAACTTAAATTCATAACAACTATATCATTTACTATTTCATTTTCCCAAATATATGCAAACTCTTCATTTTGCTCAGCAAAGGTATTGTCACCTAGCGCATTCATTAACTTAGAAGAAGAACTAATATCAAACAAGAAAGTTCCACCTTCTTCTAAATGACTAAACACACTGCCAAATACTTTGACTAAATCTTCTTTACTTGTAATATAGTTTATAACATCACAAGTACTGATGATAACATCAAACTTCTGACCAAGCTCTAAATCTCTAATATCTTGATGTAGTATTGGAAATTTGTTCTTGTATATTTCCCACGCGTAATTAAGCATTGATAGAGAAGAATCCACACCTACCACCTTATATCCATTTTCATGGAACACATTTGTTATATGTGCAGTGCCACATCCTAAATCTAATAATGTTTTACTACTGCTATCAAAATACTTTATTAAGTAATTAGCCCAATTATTATAATCAACATCCATAAGTTCATCATAAAATTGAGCTAAGAAAGTGTAAGCTTTATTCATTAAATAACCTCTATAATATCTGCGTCTCCCCAAAGCCTCTCTAAATCATAAAAGTCCCTTGTTGAATCTAAAAATACATGTACTACAAAGTCTCCATAATCTAGAAGAATCCATTGGTTCTTATCATCTCGTTCTTCAGTTTGTGGTAAAACTTCTAAATCATCTTTAAATTTTAGCTTTACATTGTCTGCTATTGCTGCTACTTGCCTTGTGTTTGTAGCTGACATTATTACAAAAAAATCTGTCATAGGTGTTAATTTTCTTACATCCATCAACACAGGTCTTTGTGCTCTAATATCTTGCCCAAAACTAATTGCTTTAAGTGCTAATTCTCTAATCTGCAAATTCCTGCCTCCTAGTATTAAATATCTAAATCTTCTCCAATTATTATTACAATATCTACATCTTCATTATCTTTTCCAAGATATATGTTATTTGCTGAATTCACTATGCTAGCAACATAAGAAGCTATACTACTATCAGTATAACTAATAACCTCTGTTAAAGGCAATTGTTTATCATGTTTTCCAGCATAAACTGCATTTATATGTGCATATGTGTTAAGTCTGTCAACAACCCGATTACTTAACCTTTGGTTGTCAATTGAGCTATATACTTTTACTGTGATCTCTTCAGAAATCCCTGGAACCATATGCTTCTGAATGACACTATTCATTTCTTCTAGATTCTCACCTTCGACAATCCAATTAGCCCCATTGGTCGAGTAATCACCTGGTACTGTTAGAATTTGCATATTTGAATCAAAATCAAACCCTACTGCAAATTCTCTGAACAACTCAAGCATATATGATGGCGGAATATTTGTGTTCACACTTTCAACAATTATTTCCTCTAAAACATTAATTTTTAATAAATTAGAAGGTTTCATAAGCTGTTTTATGGCAGAGTTAATAAACATCTGTTGACGTTCTACTCTACCAATATCTCCCCTACCATCACCTGTACCATCGCTATTTTGTCGCCACCTTAAAAACTCTTCTGCTTTCTTTCCATTAAGAGTCTGTTCACCTGCTCTTAAATTTATCGTTAACCCGCCAGCATTATCTACATAGTTCATGTTAAATGGAACATTGACTGGAACTCCTCCAATCGCATCAACTATCTTATGTAAAGCTGTATAGTCTACTCTTGCATAGTAGTGAAAATTTACACCTAAAAAATTTTCCACTGTTCTTAAAGTTAAAGGAATACTTCCGTATGCATGTGCATGGTTAATTTTTTGCACTCCATAAGGTGTTTGTGTATTTCTATAATAACCAGGTATTAAAGCTTGGGTATCTCGTGGAATAGACATAATTAATAGCTTCTCCGTAGTAGGATTAAAGCTTACCATAATTATCGTATCTGTTCTCCCTGGGTTATGGTCAATTCCCATAAACAAAATGTTAATAGGCTCATTTTCTTGGGGTTTATCTTCCAATAATGATTCTGGTACATCATTATAAACATTACCCATAAATCTCCAAACTCTAAGACCACCATAAAGACCTACACCTACTAATATAATTAAGAAAGCTATTAAAATTCGTAATAAAGGTTTTCTTCTACTTGATTTTGCCATATTCTCACCTTATTCTCTACTATATACATTATTATAAAGTTTATTTCTTGCTTTTATAGTTAATGGATCTATGTACTTACCACTCTTGATTAATGAAAGTAATACCTTATCCATAACCTTTAATGTTAAAACATCCAAATCTAGCCCTACATAGCTTCTTAGCTCATCAACTTCAGGGTAGTTTCTTGTTGGTTCTATTAAATCAGCAACATATATGATTTTCTCTAGTTCATTCATTTCAGGTCTTCCAGTTGTATGATAATATATTGCATTATACATTTCTTCATCAATATTAGGATACTTCTCCTTTGCCATCATAGCCCCAACTGGACCATGTAACAAATCTGGTTCATAATATTGAACATTTTTAATCTTGATATTATAGCTTTTTGCTTTGGCAATAATTACCTGATCACTCATATACTTACCACAATCATGTAACAGCCCTGTAATCTCTGCCTTGTATGGGTCAACACCATATTTATAAGCAAGCTTTTTTGCTGTATGCATAACATATACAGAATGCTTAAGGCGATACTGTGAAAGATAGCTACTTAAATCTTTAGCAATGCTTTCTATCTTCATTACAGATCCTCAATGTATAAATTCTTGTCAGAAATATAATCATAAACGCTATCTGCTACAAGGTATTTTATTGATAAACCCCTATAAAACTGTCTTCTAATATCACTGGCAGCTAGACTCACTGGTATTAAGTCAATTAAAGTTATTTTATCACTATACTCTTCATAAAATGAGTTGCCAACAATCTCATTAAGATTATACCCTGGCCTTGCTATAGCTATAATATTAAACTTTTTAATTAATTCATCTGCTTTATACCAGTTGGGAAAATCTTTAAGCATGTCAGCTCCTAAAATGAAGTAAAGCTCAACATCTTTATACTTATTTTGAAATTCAATTAAAGTATTGTAAGTGTAAGATACTTCCTGTTTATTTATCTCATAATCAGAAACAATAAAACTTGCTTCTTGCTCAGTAGCCATCTTGCACATTTTATACCTATGTATTGAATCTGTCACCTTTTTGTCCAATTTATGCGGTGACTTTGCAGAAGGCATAAAGATGACCTTATCTAGGTTGCAAAAAAGTTTTGCATTTTCTGCGATATATAAATGACCATTATGAATTGGATCAAATGTGCCTCCTAATATGCCAAATCTGCTCATATCTAAACCCCTATTCTGAATCTGGATAGTACTCAAACATTAAATCATCAAACCTGATTGTGTCGCCTTCTTGTACACCCATTTTTTTCAACTCTTTAATTATACCATGTTTTTTAAGTAAACCTTGGAATCTATATAGTGATTCTTTACTAGAAAAGTCAGTAATAATTGCCAACTTCTTTGGAATAGGTCCACTAACCACAAAAATACCGTCTTCTTTTGTTATTTCAAAGGTTCCATCATCTATTGGTGGTGGAACTATAACCATTTCTATATCTTTTGTTTCCGGTTCATTAGCCCAAACTTCTTCTAGTAAGACGTAAGCTTGTCTCATAAGTTCCGTTGTTCCATAACCAGTGGCTGCAGATATTAAAAACACTTTAAATCCAAGATCTTCAAAATAATCAATAACATCTTGTACCAACTCTTTTTCATTAATCAAATCAAACTTATTAAGGGCTATTAATTGAGGTAAGTCTTTTAACCTTTCCCTATAATCAAAAAGTTCTTTATTAATATCATGAAAGTCTTCAATAGGGTCTCTTCCCTCATATCCTGATACGTCTATTACATGAATTATAACCTTTGTTCTTTCGATATGCCTTAAGAACTCATGGCCTAAGCCTTGCCCTTGTGCTGCCCCTTCGATTAATCCAGGTAAGTCAGCAATTACAAAACTTTCGCCTACATCTAGATACACTGTACCCAAACTAGGTTTAAGTGTTGTAAAATGATAGTCTGCAATCTTTGGTTTTGCAGCAGAAACGACAGATAACAATGTAGACTTACCTACATTTGGATAACCAACTAGACCAACATCTGCTAAAAGCTTAAGCTCAAGTCTAAGATTTCTTTCATCTCCAGGCATTCCATTTTCAGCAACACTAGGAGCTCTCCTAACAGAGGTAACAAAGCTTGTATTCCCTCTGCCACCCTTTCCACCTTCAGCTGCAATAAACCTTTGTCCAGGCACTACTAAATCAGCCAATAGATTTCCTGTGTCATTATCATATACTGAAGTTCCTGGAGGAACATTTATGATAATATCTTCACCATTTTTTCCGTTTTTATTTGAACCTTCTCCATGTGTTCCACGTTCAGCCTTATATACTTTATTGTACTGCAAGTCAATTAAAGTTCTTAATCCCTTATCTACTTCTAATATGACTGACCCTCCATTGCCTCCGCGTCCACCTGCTGGTCCTCCATGGGGTACATATTTTTCTCTTCTAAAAGCAACGATACCATTGCCTCCACTTCCCCCAACAACTTTAATTCGCGCTTTATCTATAAACATAATAAAGCCCCCTTATATTTTCCTACAAAATAGTATAATACTATTTTGTTATTTTCTAAAGATTTAATAATTAAAAAACTTCCGGAATTCCGGAAGTTTTAGTTTAGATTTAGTCAGCAATATTTTCAACAGGTATAATAGATACCTTTTTGCGTCTTTTACCCATGTGTTTAAACGATACAACACCATCGACTAAAGCAAATAAAGTGTCATCGCCACCGCGACCAACATTATTTCCTGGATGGACCTTTGTACCTCTTTGTCTCACAAGTATAGAGCCTGCACTAACTAGTTGTCCGTCATGCTTCTTAACACCTAATCTCTTAGACTCACTATCTCTTCCGTTTCTTGAGCTACCTACACCTTTTTTGTGAGCGAATAACTGAAGATTCATTCTAATCATTGAACTCACCTCCTGATTTTATTTGGTGATAATTTCTATCTTTATACTGTCTGGATATATAACTTGAATTTCTTCAAGCCCAAGTAATAGCGTTTGTGCTAATACCTGTACCTTTTCATCCAGTCTTGTTTTCTCTAAATCACAATCTATGTTTCCTTCACTAATCACACAATCAACTGGAGCCTTAACAATCTCAGTCATTCCATTAATGATAGCTATTGCTAGCGCTGAAACTGCTGAGCAAACAATATCTTGCCCGTAATCTGCATAATCAGCATGCCCATTAATTTTAAACTTTGTTATGTGCTTGGGTTCTCTCCAGAAAACTGCCTTGATCATTAAACTAACCTACGATCTCTGTTATTTCAACCATTGTAAATGGCTGACGATGACCTTGCTTACGACGGTAGTCTTTCTTAGGCTTGAACTTAAAAACAATAATCTTCTTATCTTTTCCATTTTCAAGCACCTTAGCTTTTACTACTGCGTTTTCAACGTATGGGCTTCCAACTTGTAAATTTCCTTCATTACTAACCATAAGAACTTTATCAAATGTTACCTCATTACCTTCTTCTTCATGAAGTAGTTCTAACTTAACTACATCACCTACAGCAACTTTATGCTGTCTTCCGCAAGTTTCAATAATAGCGTACATGCTTGCACCTCCTTGTCTTAGACTCGCCGCTTTTAGGTAGTCTAAAAGTATAGACATTTCATTAACCTAAATCGAACGGTTTTGACCAAGCACTACGACTGTTAATATTAGCAATAATTCATATAAAAAGCAAGTGTTTTTACACTATTTTTGTCATTGCATACGTTCTATGGGTTTTCATTACTTCAATTCTTACTCTCTTACCCACTCTATTACCAGCTCCAGGTACTTGTAACACATAGCCATTGACCCTAGCGATTCCTACATCTGAATTAGATTGATGTTTCTCTTCTATTAAAACCGTGAGCATATCTCCAACATTAACAGGTAGAGCTTGTGCTTGAACACTTTCAGATGTCCCTGAACTGACTATTTTCCAATCATTAATATGTCTATTTTCTGCACCACGTATATATATTGTGCCGCCAACTTCTCTTTCAAGTCTTTGTAAATTAGATCCACCAGACCCAATAAGTACTGCTGCTACAAGCGGATTAACTTCTATCAATATAGCCTCTGTGTCATATGTGCTAAAATATTTCTGTATTTCATTTTCTAAATATGTACCTATAGCTTCCTCAGATACTACTCTTCCCGTTCCTTCACAATAAGGGCATTCTTTTTGCATTATATCAGATAACCCTGAACTAACTTTTTTTCTAGTTATCTCCATTAGACCTAAGCTGGTAATACCTAAAACTGTAGGTTTTGCTCGATCTACTAAAAATGCTTTTTCTAATGCCTCAACAACTTTTGTCTGGTTCTTTTTTGTAGTCATGTCTATAAAGTCGACAATTATAATACCACCGATATCTCTTAATCTAAGCTGTCTGGCTATTTCGTCTGCAGCTTCTAAATTTGTTTTTAATACAGTGTCTGATAAGTCATTTTTACCTACAAATTTTCCTGTATTGACATCAATCACAGTCATAGCTTCTGTTCTATCAATAATTATGTGTCCGCCACATTTTAACCAAACTTTCCTCTTTAATGCTTTGTTGATTTCAGCTTCAACACCAAAAACGTCAAATATATTACGCTTTTGCTTATAAAGTTCAATTTTATTCTTTGCTTCTGGAGCTAGATCTTTCACAATTGATACAAGTCGTTGATACACATCTTTATCATCAACTATAAATCTATCGACATCTCCATCAAAAAGATCTCTAACTGCTCTAAAAACTAAGTCTGCATCTTCATGTAATAATACTGGTGCCTTACTTTTTACAGCTTTAATTTTAATTTTCTTCCAAAGATTGATTAAAAACGAGTAATCTTGCCTTAGGTCATGCTCAGATACTCCTTTTGCAGCTGTTCTTATTATTAATCCTTCATTCTTTTTGGAAATTAGATCTCCTATTTTGCGAAGCCTGTGTTTTTCTTTAGTATCTTCTATTCTCTGTGACACCCCAATCTTTTTCTCAAGAGGTGTCAACACCAAGTATCTACCTGGCAGTGAGATTTTAGAATTAACTCTAGCACCTTTAGAACCTATAGGTTCCTTAGTTATCTGTACTATAACATCTTGATTCACATGTAATAGCTGATTTATCTTTTTGCGTTTTCTATTCTTCTTCATACCGTTTATAACAGTATTCATAGTTAGAGCATTACTTACATACAAGTATGCATTTTTTTCAAGACCTATATCAACAAATGCTGCTTGCATTCCTGGCAAGACATTAGTTACTTTACCCTTATAGATATTACCCGCAATACGATGTTGATCAGGTTTCTCATAATAAATTTCTTGTAGTGCGCCTTCTTCCATCAGCGCAAGTCTTGTCTCTCGTGGTGTTACATTTACAATTATTTCACCTGGCAAAAATTTCCCTCCTTATTTGTCTAGTTGATTAAGAAGCACAAAAGGTGGAATGTATTGGCCTAAATTATCTCCAAATACTTCTTCTTTTATAATATTGTCAAAACTTAGCTCTTTATCACTATACTCATTAAAAATTTCGATAAACTGACTCACTTTTAAGTTGCCTTTTTGACCAGTTTGTAAAATCACATCTAGTTTTCCATCATATAACTTAATTTCATGGATAAAACTTCTGATGTTTATCATTCTAAGTTTTCTTTTACTTCTTTTCTCAACCATTATTTCTGTTCTTTTTAATAAATCCTCAATAGTTTCTAGCACTTTTCTTTCATCATCAATTTCTGCTGTATATTTAGCTAACTCTATCCAAGCCATCAACTTTGGTGCTCCAGTTACCAAAGTCTGTGCTTGTAAGAACTCAAACCCTATTGGAGAGACATTATTTAATTCAAATAAAATCTCTGAAACATTTAACTCATTTGTTAATTCTAAATCCAAATACTCTGCTTTGCTTGCAATACCTAATTCAAGTGGAGATGAAAATGATATCTTTTGATGTGGATTAAAACCTTGGCTAAATGCTACTGGTAGCTTTGCTCTTGTAATTATTCTATTTATGGCTTTGTGCATGTCTCTATGAGAAATATACTTTTGCTTGTCTAATTTAGTGAATTTAATCCAATATCTCATTATTTAATATCCTTTGCTAAATTAATTTCAATATCCAAGTTAGGACACACTCCGCACAAAGTACAACCTCCATCTCGACAATCAATTAAAATCCCTGCATTTAATGCCTCTTGATAATCGCTAAATAGGAAATTTTTTTCAATACCACCATCTATATGATCCCATGGGAACAATTCATCTTTATCTCTATGTCTTGCAGTATAGAAGTCTGCATCGATATTACATTCTTGAAAAGCATTTTGCCATCTTTCATAACTAAAATATTCATCCCAACTATCAAGCCTTGCACCATTTTTTACAACATGTTCTATAACATCAGCTAGTCTTCTATCTCCACGAGCAAGTACACCTTCTATATAAGTTGTTTCAGCATCATGATAGTTAAACTTTATATATCTTTTTCTTTTTAGTAAACTTAAAATATATTTCTGTTTTTCCATCAATTCATCTATTGAATTTTGTCTTACCCACTGAAACGGAGTATGTGGCTTTGGCACAAAACCAGCAGTACTTAGAGTAACTTGCATTGGTCCATGCTTGCCTAGTTGTGCAACTTTGATTGCAAGGTCTGCAATGCCCTCTAAATCTTCTGTTGTCTCTGTTGGAAGTCCTATCATAAAATATAACTTTACTCGTTTCCAACCATTATCTACAGCAGCTTTTACTGTACCCATCAAATCTTCTTCAGTAACTTGTTTATTAATTACATTTCGCATTCTTTGACTTCCAGCTTCAGGTGCTAATGTTAAACCAGTTCTTCTAACTTTTTGAACTTCTTTAGCTAGCTCTATATCGTAAGCATCTACCCTAAGAGAAGGAAGCGAAATACTTACATTATCTTTTGACATATCCTCGTTTAAGTCTGTCAATAAATCGTGTATACAAGAATAATCACTACTACTTAAAGACATTAAAGATATCTCATCATAACCAGTATTTTCATACATTTCTCTTGCTTGTTTTGTTAAAACTTCTTTAGATCTTTCTCTAACTGGGCGATAAATAAAGCCTGCCTGACAAAAGCGACAACCTCTTAAACAGCCTCTAAATAGTTCGAGGACCATTCTTTCATGAGGAATATCAATATATGGGATGATTGGTTTTGTTGGGTAATCTACATTATTAAGATCCTTTATAACTCTTTTTTCTACTTTAGGGGACACCAACATAGATTTTGGTCTTATTTCATTAACTGTATTATCTTCATTATATATGATTTCATACAAACTAGGTACATATATCCCAGTTATTTGTGCTGCATTAGCTAGAAATTCATCTTTTGCGAAATTCTCAGCTTTCATTTTTTTATGTAAATCTAATAATTCGACTAATACTTCCTCTGCTTCACCTATAACGATTAAATCGAAAAATGGTGCTACAGGTTCTGGATTAAAAGCACATGGTCCTCCACCAAGAATTATTGGATGATTTTCTAATCGATCAACTGATCTGATAGGAATATTAGCAAGGTTAAGCATGTACAATATAGTTGGGAAACTCATTTCATACTGCAATGTAAAACCTAAAAAGTCGTATTCATTTATATCCTTCCAATACTCTAAGCAAAATAAAGGCAAGTCATTCTTTGTCAATTCCTTTTCTAAATCTATCTCTGGTGCAAATACTCTAGATGCAAGAGCATCCTCTTGCTTATTAATCGTATGGTAAAGTATCTGAAATCCAGGATAGGACATTCCAATCTCATAAACATCAGGAAAAGCCAATGCGACCTTACTAGTTATATTATCAAAATCCTTTTGGATTGCATTTACTTCATGTCCTGTGTATTTAGCAGGGCTTTTAACTCCTGGTAATATTTTTTCTATTTTATTTCTCATTACTACATCCTTCTTCCTTCTAAAACTGAATTTTCTTATATCTCATACCAATATTAAGTATTATACCTATTGCAATGGAATTGGCTAAAAATGATGAACCACCTAAACTTATAAATGGCAAAGGTAACCCTGTTACAGGCATTAAACCCATAGTCATACCAATATTAACCCAAAAGTGAAACAAAAACATTCCTGCTAACCCAGACACAACAAATGCACCATATAAATCCTTAGCTCTCATAGCAATTCTAAAGGATCGATAAATTAATATTGTCATCATAATAATCACTAACCCAGCACCTATTACTCCCATACCTTCTCCAACTGCTGAAAAAATAAAGTCAGTATATTGTTCTGGTATAAACCTAAGTCTTGTCATGCTGTCTGGCGCAAAAAGTCCCTTCCCTGAAAAATCAAATAGGTAGGCTCCTGACTCACTAAGAAACGTCCAATTTCCTGAACCAATAGCTATTCTTGATTGGATAACATTGTATGCAGCTCCTAAAGGGTCAAGTTCAGGGTTAAAGAATGTTAATATTCTATTCTTCTGATAATCTTTTAACATACTCCAAGCAATCGGAGCTGATACTATTGCTCCAACTGCTGCAGTAGCGATATATTTCCAGGAGATCCCGGCTATAAAAAGCATCACGATTATTGCAAAAAGTAATACTAGTGCTGTTCCCAAATCAGGTTGCATATAAATAAGAAACATTGGAATTGCTGCAATTGCAAGTGCAAGAATAAGTGTTGATATCTTATCAATGTCATCTTTTTTTGATACAAGATACTTTGAAAAACCTAAAACTAAGAAAATTTTGGCAAACTCAGATGGCTGAATAGACATACCCCCAAAATAAATCCATCGTGTTGAACCATTTATCTCTGTTCCAAAAAGAAAAACAGCTATTAAAGTTAATACTCCAACACCGTAAAGTATGTAAGCAGTTTGACTGAAAATCCTATAATCAATCCCTAAGACAACAATAACTACGCCAACACTTAATAACATCCATAGTAGCTGTCTTTTGACTGAGGAAGTGAAATAGCCCGCCTCAGAGCCAGTTGTGGATGCTATTGCTAATAAACCAACAATTGATAAGAGTATATATATGATAACTATTGGCCAATCTAAATTTTGTAAGTATTTTTTATCAAAATCAAACACTTTTTATCTCTTCTTTTTTAATTCTTTTATTGGTAGTTTAGTTGATAATGTAACTCCACTTGATTTTTGTTCTACTTGCATTTCTATGTCAGCAGCATCAATATCAACATATTGGCCTACAGATTCTTGGATTTTTCTTTTTATTTGTTCCATTATTTCAGGAGAAACTTTTAATCTATCTGCCATTAAAACATTATTAAGCCTCGCTTTTGCTGTATTACTGCTATCTGACTGTGTTTTCTTTCTGAAAAATTGAAAAATCATAATATCACTCCCTATCTATTGCTGCGCAAAGATACTGCGTAGTGATGCAAAAAAGCCTTTAGGTTTATCCTTTAGGTCTAAGAATTGTACATCTTCACCTAAGATTCTACTTGTCAAGTTAAGTAATGCCTTACCCGCTTTAGAATCATCTGCTCCTATTACAGGTTCTCCTCTATTAGTAGATATTACAATGCTATCATCCTCAGGGATAACTCCTACTAATTTAATTGCTAAGATATCACAGATATCCTCTACACTTAGCATATCGCCTCTTTCAACGAGCTCTGGTCTCAATCGATTAACAATTAGTCCTATATCACTAATTCCTCTTGATTCAACTAGGCCAATTACTCTATCAGCATCTCTAACTGCACTTACTTCAGGAGTTGTTACAATTAGCACTTGATCTGCTCCAGAAAGAGCATTTTTAAATCCTTGCTCAATTCCAGCTGGACAGTCTATTATAACAAAATCATATTCCTTAGCTAACTCAATAGTTAGATCTTTCATTTGCTCTTCAGTTATAGCGTCTTTTTCTCTAGTTTGTGCTGCAGGTAAAAGATATAATCCTTCATACCTTTTATCTCTAATTAAAGCTGAATTAAGTCTGCATTCACCTTCAATTAAGTCAACTATATCAAATACTATTCTATTTTCTAATCCTAATACAACGTCTAAATTTCTTAATCCAATGTCAGCATCAATTAAAGCAACTTTAAAACCCCTTTTTGCTAAAGCTGCTCCAATGTTTGCAGTGGTTGTAGTTTTACCTACTCCACCTTTCCCTGATGTTACTGTTATTACTCTCCCCATACTTTTCTCCTTACTCATACATTTTTTCTTTACTTAATAATACGATATCATCGTTCTCTATATGTGCTATTTCTAGATTTTCTGAACTTGTTGCTTCTTCTTTTTCTTTAAAAACTATTAAATCAGCAATTCTTATTTGTGCTTGTGGTGCTCTAAACTGTTTACATACAATTATTGCATTTCTGTCTCCAGAATAACCAGCATGCACTGTTCCCCTAATTACTCCCATGACAACAATATTTCCATCAGCATGAATCTGCGCCCCAGCATTAACATCTCCAGTTACAATTACATGCCCTAAAACTTCAACAAACTGCCCCGATCTTACATTACCAATAACAAACTCTGTTGGCATGTGGGTATCTTTTTTTGCTTCTAGGATATATGATTTATATGTTGATACAACTTTAAGAGAAAACTCATTCTCTATAATGTCTTTTAAATTGTTAAAAGAATCCTTTGTTAGTGTCTCTATTGTAGTACTAACGATTTTTAACTCGGAATTTTTAAAGAAGTCAGGATTTTTCAATAGTTTATTCTTAACTCCTGTTATAATCTCTGCTTCGCTAAAAGTAGCATTTACAAAGACCTTAACTCCTTCTTTATCACCTTTTATCATTATCGCTTCAGTTGTCATTAGGATTCCCCCTAGTCTAATCTATCAGAAAAATACTCAAGAAATATCTCTCTAGCTACAGGACCACCAGTTGTCCCTCCTGAACGTCCTTGTTCCATTAAAACTACAACTGCTATCTCTGGCTCATCATATGGAGCATATGCAAAAAACCAGCCATGGTTACCCCATGAAGTTTCTTGTGACGTTCCTGTTTTTCCTGCTATCTCAAAAGGAAATATAGGTTGGTTTCCTTGATGGAACTGCCAGTAACCTGTACCAGTATTACCATCAATACCTCCTCTTTCCATTATAACATCTCTTAAGCCACCTCTAATTAGATCTAATGCCTCTTTCTCCATAACAATTTCTTGCATCACTTCTGGCTCATAATATTCAACCACTTCTCCCTCAGAAGAAATAACTTGTGATACAATATGTGGCTTATACATATTCCCTACGTATGTATTTTCATTAATTAGTTCTGCATTTGCTATAATCGAAACAAATTGAACTACTTGTAGCGGTGTAACACTTAAAGCACCTTGTCCAATTGCAAGTTGTGCTAAGTCAGCAGGCATAGGATTTCCACCATAGAGAGTGAATAATTCTCTTTCCCTAACTGTCCTGTTTGTTAAGCTTACCATCCTGTCAAACCCAAACTTATCATAATATTCTTTTAAGGAATCTATTCCCAATCGTTCTCCAATTGGATAAAAATATATATTACATGAATTTTTAAGTCCTGCTCTTATATCAATAGGTCCACCATGACCTGCTCTGTGCCAACAATACATCGTTGCACTTCTTGGCCAGTTTCCACTCAAACCTCTATAACTACCATAACAATAAACCGTTGTAGAAGCATTTACAATCTCTTCTTCAAGCCCAGCAAGCCCAACTAGTGGTTTCATTATCGATCCAGGGGGTCTTAAACCATTAGTAGCTTTATTAATCAGGGGAGTAAATCTTGCATTAAGCGGATTTTCAAGTGCTTTTGCACTAGAGTAATATGCATAATTATCCCTAGAAACTTGAGGCATGGAAGCACTAGCTAATATTTCTCCAGTATTCACATCCATAACAATAACAGCTCCAGAATATGGCAACATACTTTCTGGGGTATTTCTGTCGCTTGATAAAACAGAGTTTCTGGTGTTAGCTAAAGAGGCTAATAGAGCATCCTCAGCCACTCTTTGTAAGTTAGAGTCTAATGTAAGGACTAAATCGTGACCAGATATTGGCTCTATTATTCCAATCTCATCTACTGGTCTTCCATGAACATTGACTTCAACAAGTTTTCTGCCATCAGTTCCTGATAAAAGACCATCAAATGACCTTTCTAAACCTTCATTACCCACTCTATCTATTTGATTAATACTTCCGATTAAGTGAAAAGCGTAGTCTCCTAACTTGTATTGCCTAATTGGTTGCACATCTACACTCACATTAGGTAAAAGAGCTCTACTTCCCTCTACGGCTGCTACTACACTCATTTCAACTTCTCTGATAGTTTGCCCTGAAATTGGTGCAACTTTGATCGGTTCATATCTTCTAAAGTATCTTTGAGAATCAATTATAGATTTTATGTTTTCTTCTAGAGTTGCAAGAGTTGTTTCTCTATTCTCTAAAATATATTGTTCATACTCTTCTTCAAACCCTTCGATACTGTCAAAGTCATCTATAAGTAAAAAATCCTCCTTGAGTCTTTGATTAAGCATCAATGGTGCTAATACCTTTATAACTGCCTCATTTTGTTCTGCTGATGTATAAGTCACATTTATTGTATAACCACTAGTACTATTAACAATTACTTCACCATTTCGGTCATACATATCTCCTCTTGTTGAAGGAATAGATAAAAATCTCAAACTATTATAGGCTGCTCTCCTAGCATATTCTTGGCCTTCTATTACTTGCAGCCATATTAAGCCGCCTAAAAGATAAGCCCCTACTAAAAATACTATGATAAATGCTATTCTTATTCGCTTTTTGTCAATATTGTTCTCTATCATTGTATAGCCTTCTTCCAGTTTAGCTTAGATATGAAGAAAAATAGTAATGCTATTACTAAGTTATATACTACTTTCCCCGCGAAAAAGTATACATTAAATATAGTTGGCATATTTAAAAATATAAAACTACTAAAAAGTAAATATCCTTCCATTGCTACAGAGACAACTCCTACAAATGTTAATACTATATTTAAATTACTTGAAAAAAAGTAATGTCTATTATAACCCACTATATATGTGCTAATTACGTAAAAAATCGTTATAAGGCCTATGTTTCCGTAAAAGAAAATATCTAAAACTGCACCTGTAAACAAAGATGCTAGTAAAGAATCTTCATTTCCCTTACTCAAAGCTAGCATAATTAAATACACTACTGTAATATTCGGAGCTGATCCGTTTATATGTACTACGTTTGCAAAATATATCTCTATTAGGGCTAACACAACACCGATTACAATAAAATGTCTTTTATTCATTATGATCACTCTGATAATTTTGTGGTAAAGGACTTTTGACCACAAAAACATTTTTTAGCCTGGTAAAATCTACATGTGGCTTAACTTTAGCAGTTTGCAACAACCCATAAGCGTCTTCATTAAATTCTATGATTTCACCTATAGGAATATTAGGCACATAAAACCCACCTAGTCCTGTAGATAAGACTGGTGAACCAGTTTCTATTCTTGCTTCATGTGAGATATAAATCATTTCAAGATGTCCCAAACTATCAAAACTACCCTCTACTATGCCATCAAAAAACGCCTCTTCTGCTCCTAGAATTGTTCCATATGTTTTTGCCGCTACTGCAATATTTTTACTTGGGTCTATTAAAAGATGGACTTTTGATGTATTATATGACACTTCTTCAATTGTACCAACAAGGCCTATATTATTGTCTTGATTTGCAATTACAGTCATACCTACTTGTATACCATCTTTACTTCCAACATCAATAGTAATAGAATCAAACCAACTGTTTGGATTACGTGCTACTACTTGGCTGAAAATTAGTTCATCTTCCTCTTCAGTTTGATAATACTCAAGAGCTTCATGAAGTTGTTTGACTTCAAGGCGCTTTTCATCAAGCAAAATCTGACTGATCTTCAAACTTGACATCTCAATTTCAAGATTATCTCTTTCTTCTTGTAAACTTCTAAAATCAGCTACATCTTGAGATATATTAGAAAAGAAATTTTGAATAGACTGAAACACCACTTGGAATGGATAAAAAAGATGGTCTGCTACACTTGACAAATCCTCTCTACTTCCAGTAGCGTATATAAGTATCCCAGATAGGATGACCGCTGCTATTATAATAACTATTAGTAAATGATTGCCTATAAAATCTCTCATACTAACCCCACTACTTAATTACTTATTCTTTGAAATATAATCTAAGTATTTACCAGCACCAATAGCAACTACTGTCAATGGATTCTCTGGTATAATCACAGACATGCCTGTTACTTCACTGATTTTTTTATCCATACCATGAAGTAATGCCCCACCTCCACTTAAAAGTAATCCTCGCCTCATCAAGTCTGATGCTAATTCTGGTGGCGTTCTTTCTAGTGTATACCTTATGGCATCAACGATTAAATCTACAACTGGCTTTAATATTTTACGTATTTCTTTTGCTGAGACAGTAATTGTTTTTGGCAAACCTTGAACCAGGTCTCTACCCCTAACATCAAGTGTTTTCTTATCAAACTCTTCATCTTGATACGCAGAACCAATCTTCATTTTAATCTCTTCAGCAGTTGTGTCTCCAATTGCTAAATTATAGTCAAGCTTAAAAGCATTAACTATTGCTTCATCCATAGCATCTCCAGCTACTCTAACAGACTGATATACCACAATACCTCCTAATGAAATTAGAGCCACTTCTGTAGTTCCTCCACCTATATCAATAACTAAATTACCTTCTGCCTCAAGTGTCATTATGCCAGAACCAATTGCTGCTGCCATAGGCTCTTCTATTATCACAGCTTCTCTTGCACCAGCTTGGATTGTTGCTTCTCTAACAGCTCGTCTTTCAACTTCCGTAACACCACAAGGTATACATACAACTACCTTAGGCCTAACAAAACCTCTATTTTTATAAACTTTCTTTATAAACTGCTCAAGCATTTGGTGAGTAACATCAAAATCGGCTATAACGCCATCATGTATAGGTCTAACTACTTTTACATTTGATGGTGTTCTTCCTATCATTGCTTTTGCTTCATGACCAACAGCTATTACTTTCTTGGTTTTTTCCTGTATTGCAATAACTGAAGGCTCATCTAATACAACACCTTTCCCCGCTACATAAATCAACGTATTAGCTGTGCCTAAATCTATGCTTATATATTTTGAAAAACTATCTAGTACTGGCATCCCTTTTTCCTCCTATTACATCAATGACTCTTTCCGAAAACTAAAGTAGTCATTATTCCCTATTATTATATGATCTACTACGTTTATTCCGATTATTTGTCCAACCTCAATTAGTCTTTTAGTAACGCCTAAATCTTCACCACTTGGAGTGGTATCTCCACTTGGGTGGTTATGAGCAACAATGCATGATACTGCACTATGAGATATGGCTTCTTTGAAAACTTCTCTTGGATGAACTATTGATGCATTTACTGTTCCTAAGTGTATTTTACTATATCTTATTACATTATTCTTTGCATCTAATAATAATACCACAAAATTCTCTTGTTTTTGAAATCTTAACAGAGGAATTAAATAATTAGCTGCACATTCTGGGCTCATTACACTTATTTTATCTTCTTTGCTTATCATAGCAACTCTTCTAGACAACTCAAAAGCAGCTTTGATTGAAGCTGCTTTAGCTTTTCCTATTCCAGGTATTTGCTGCAACTGCGTTGTTGAGACATTAATCAACTCCTCTATAGTATAATACGACAAGAGTGTATTTGCTAGGTCAATTGCAGTTACAAGCTTTCCTCTAAATTTGTAGCCCGTATTAATTATTATTGCTAAAAGTTCAGCCTCACTTAAATAAGATGCTCCGTGCTTGATTAGTCTCTCCCTAGGTTGGCAATCAAGTGCCATTTCTTTAATTGTACTTTTGTGATACATTACCATGCAGCTGTCACCTCAAAATTGAACTCTTTTAATATCATTGTCAACTCTGTTAATGGTAATCCTACGACATTAGAATATGATCCTTCTATCTTATCTATAAAAATACTAGCTTTACCCTGGATAGCATATCCACCAGCCTTATCATATGGTTCATCAGTATCGATATATGCATTAATTTCTATCTCATCTAATTCTCGCATATATACAAGAGTCTCGACTAATATACTTTTTAGTTCTTTATTATTTGAGTTTAACACACATATACTTGTTAGAACAGAATGTCTTTTACCTGATAACTCTTTCATCATATTAAAGGCATCATCTCTATCTATTGGTTTATTAAGAACTTTATTGTCTATGCATACGATAGTATCAGCAGAGATTATAAGGCTTTCATCTATATTATAATTATCAATAAGCCAAAGAGCTTTCCCTGCTGCATTTGATGAGACTTGTTCTTTTGGAACTAAACTCTCGTCTTCTTGATAGTCTGTCTTAATAATTTCTGGTATTATTCCTATTTGCTTGAGTAATTCTTTTCTTCTAGGAGAAGCTGACGCTAAAACAATCTTCATATATACCCACCTTTACCTTATTTTAATATTTCAATTCTATCAGTTAATGGATTCTAATTATACTAATGCGCAAAAATTTTACAAATTAAGTTAAAAAGCTGGCTCATCTGAGCCAGCTTTTTTATAGAGTCTTTTTATAATTCTCTTTTTGTATAATGAGTGTGAAGTAGCTCATGAGATTTATGCCCATTAGGCTCTCCTAAAAACTCTTCATATAACTTATTAACTGCAGGGTTTTCATGAGATTTTCTTAATGTCATAGCTTTATCAACATCATAGAGTCCTTTAATTCTCTTGTTTACAATATCAGGATCTTTAGACCTTGGTTGTCCTCCACCATTAATACAGCCACCAGGGCATGCCATAACTTCAATAAAATGAATATCACTTAACTCCCCAGCCTTTAGTTTATCCATTAATTCTCTAGCTTTTACTAAAGAATGTGTTACAGCAACATTAATTGTTAAATCTCCAACAGGAACACTTGCATACTTTATTCCAGTAGTTCCTCTAAGTTCTTCAAAGTCTAGTTTAGCTAGCTCTTCTCCTGTTAAAACTTCATAAGCCGTCCTCAGAGCAGCTTCCATAACACCACCAGTAGCTCCAAAAATTACGCCTGCACCTGTAGAGATACCAAGTGGAGCATCGTAGTCTTCATCTTCCATAAACTTTAAGTCAATTCCGCTTGACTTAATTAATTTAGCAGCTTCTCTAGTTGTTAAAACTGCATCAACATCCTGATGACCACTGTCATTCATTTCAGGTCGTTGACTTTCATACTTCTTTGCTGTACATGGCATAAGTGATACAGAGAATATATCTTTAGGATCTATACCCTCTTTTTCTGCATAGTATGTTTTTGCTAATGTCCCAAACATTTGTTGAGGAGATTTACAAGTTGATAAATGATCGAGTAGCTCTGGATAATTGTGCTCAATAAATTTAATCCATCCTGGGCTACATGATGTAATCATAGGTAAAACTCCACTATTTTTTACTCTGTTAATCAACTCGTATCCTTCTTCGATAATAGTTAAGTCAGCAGTAAAGTCTGTATCAAACACTCCATCAAACCCAATTTGTCTTAAAGCTGATACTAGTTTTCCTTGCACATTAGTACCTGGTTCAATATCAAATTCCTCACCAATTGATACTCTGATTGCTGGCGCTGTCTGTATTACTACATGTTTTTTATCATCATTAAGCGCTCTGATAACCTTGTTGATATGGCTTACTTCTGTTAAAGCTCCTGTAGGGCATGCCACAACACATTGTCCACAAGCAACACATGATATCTCTCCTAAATCATAATGCTGTGCTGGGACAACTACAGTTTCAAAACCACGATCTGCTGCTCCTAGTGCATGTACTCCTTGCACTTTAGCACAAACAGCTATACACTTACGGCAATTTATACATTTGCTCATATCTCTTAGAATTGACGGACTTGAATCATCTATTTCACCTATATTTTTAGCCCCTTCAAATCTATAATCATCAATATGTAGTTTTGCAGCTAATTCTTGCAGTTCACAGTCGTTATTTCTAGCACAAACTAAACAGTCTTTTGCATGATCTGATAATAATAGTTCGGCATTAACTCTTCTTGCTTCTCTTGCTCTTTTTGAATTCGTCTTTACAACCATTCCATCAGCTGCTTTATATATACAAGACGGTTCTAGATTCCTATATCCATCTATCTCTACAACACATACTCTACAAGCACCGATCTCATTGATCCCCTTCATATAACAAAGCGTGGGAATATCTATTCCAACTTCTTTGGCTGCTTCAAGTATTGTTGTACCATAAGGAACAGTTATCTTTTTTCCATCAATGGTTAAAGTTACAGTTTGCATAGATTTCACCTCCGATTCTCTCTCACTTAATGCTTACTAATAGCATTAAACGGGCAGCTATCAATACACATTCCACATTTAGTACATTTGTCTTGGTCTATTATATAAGGTACATTTCTTTCTCCAGAAATTGCATCTACTGGACATACCCTAGCACATATACCACAGCTTCTGCACAGGTCTTCATCTATTACAACCTGTAATAGGCTCTTACAAATACCTGCTGGACATCGTTTTTCATGTATATGAGCTTCATACTCATCTCTATAAAAGCGCAAAGTACTAAGTATTGGATTAGGTGCTGACTTTCCTAGCCCACAGAAAGAAGAATCTTTAATTGCTGAAGCTAGTTCTTCTAATTTCTCAATATCTCCAGACTCACCTTTACCCTCGGTAATTCTTTCAAGTATTTCTAACATTCTCTTTGTTCCGATACGGCACGGAACACATTTACCACAGCTTTCTTCCTGAGTAAAATCTAAGAAAAATCGCGCTAAATCTACCATACATGTATCTTCATCCATGACAATTAGTCCACCAGAGCCCATCATTGCATTAAGCTCTATCAAACTGTCATAAGTAATTGGTGTATCTAAATGCTCAGCTGGAATACATCCACCTGAAGGACCACCAATTTGCACAGCTTTTAGATTTTTCCCATCAGGAACGCCACCACAAACATCGTAAACTAATGTTCTTAAAGTTGTACCTAGTTCTACTTCAGCAAGCCCTGTGTTTACAACATTTCCTGCTACTGCAAATACCTTAGTACCTCTATTATTCTCTGTTCCAAATTTTGCAAACCATTCTCCGCCATTTAATACAATCTGCGGATAGTTTGAAATTGTCTCAACATTATTTATTACTGTAGGTTTTTCAAACACACCTGAATCAGTTGGCCAAGGTGGCTTTGGCGTAGGTTCACCTCTAAATCCTTCAATAGATCTCATTAAAGCTGTTTCTTCGCCACATACAAATGCACCAGCGCCTACTCTTAAATCAAGGTCAAAATCAAACCCTGATCCAAATATATCCGTACCCAACAAACCGTATTCTTTTGCTTGATCAATTGCTACCATCAGATTCTCAACTGCCAGAGGATATTCAGCTCTAACATAAACATATCCTTGATTTGCTCCCATAGCAAAACCCGCAAGAATCATACCCTCAATAATCGCATGAGGATCACCTTCTAGTAATGAACGATCCATAAATGCACCCGGGTCGCCTTCATCTGCATTACAGATCATATATTTTTCATCACCAGAAGCTTTTAGTCCCAATTCCAGTTTTATACCAGATGGGAATCCTCCACCGCCGCGTCCACGAAGACCAGATTTTTTAACTTCTTCCACTACTTCTTCTGGCTTCATTGTTGTTAATGCTTTAGCAGCTGCAGCATATCCATCACGAGCTATATACTCATCAATTATTGATGGATCTATAACTCCTGTGTTTTTTAGGACTATTCTTGTTTGCTTGTTAAAGAATCCAATGTCATAATACTTCTCAATAAACTTTGTTATCTCAGATGTTTCATCTTGATACATTAGACTTGGAACTGGACGTCCCTTTAGCAGATGCTCTTCTACAATTTCTTTTACATCTGACACTCTTAACTTTTGATAGAAAATTGCTTCTGGATAAACGATTATAATAGGACCTAGATCACATGACCCTACACATCCAGTAACAGTTATTTTAATTTCATTAGTGAGATTATTTATTTCTAATTGATTACGAAGCTCTTTTTCAATTTCTTTGCATCCTGAGGTAATACAACCCGTACCTCCACAGACCAGAACGTGAGCTCTAAATAATTGCATATTTTTACCCTCCAGTTTTCTTGTTATAAGTACTCAGCTTACTTGTTCTCGTTGACTATCCACTCGTCTAAAACTATTCCTCCAAGAACATGCTTTAAAACGATACGACGAGCCTTCTCTGGCCCAATATGACCATACATAACAGAATTCTCGCCTGGTCTTTGAACTTCTACGATTGGTTCAAACTCGCATAAACCAATACAGCCTTTCTGAGTTACTTCAACATCAGAAACATCATGCCTAGAGAGCTCATCCATAATAGCACTAATACTCTCTCTTGCACCTGCGGCTATGCCGCATGTTCCCATATATACACGTACTTGAGTTCTATCTGCAGATTGTCTCATCTCAAGTTCTTTTTTCGCTTTGTCTCTTATTTTTTGTAAATCAGCTAGAGATTTCATTTTCTATCTCCTCTCCAATCTTGGTTTCATTCTCTTTTATAAATTCTTTGATCCAGTTGAGTACACTATTAGTACATAGAGGAATATCACCCATTGTTTCTCTAATTTCTCTAGTATCAAGATAGTACTCAAGCTCATCTATTTTATGCATAAAATACACATCAGTTTCGTCTTCATTACAAATTATGCCAGTTAGTGTACTAGCTATATCACCCAATGGAGGCCTATCTATATGGTTTCTCCTCATGAAAACCTCAACTGTTGTGCCTTTTCCTAAATAAGATTCTATTTTAAGCTCCCCTCCTGCTGCCTTTGCAGTATCAGCAAATAGAGGTATTCCCATGCCGACTTTCCGAGTTTTTCTTTCTGTCACAAATGGATTTAGTATTTCCTTTGCATACTCTTTGGTCATGCCACATCCATCATCAATAATTACAATTTTCAGGCTATCATCTTTAGTAGATTCTACAATTAAAATTTGCACTAAAGATGCATTTGCTCTTAGCGAATTTTCAGCTACATCTAAAATATGTAGTGATAGTTCTTTCATTAGTGGTATTTAGCAAGTATCTTTTGTACATCTTCCTGCTTAACACGACCATATACATCTTCCCCTATTGTTACAAATGGAGCTAAACTACATGCCCCTACACAACGTGAAAATTTAAGTGTAAATAGTCCATCTTCCGTAGTTTCGTTTACTTTAATGCCTAAAATATGTTCAATTTCATGCTGGACATCCACAGCCCCTTTAACATAACAAGCTGTTCCCATACATAATTCAATTATGTATTTACCTGATGGTTCAGTGTGAAATAATGAATAGAACGTAACTACTCCATAAACTTCTGTTACAGGGATATCTAACTTATGAGCTACATGTTTCTGTACATTTTTTGGTAAGTAGCCAAAGATATTCTGAACTTTGTGAAGTACTGGTATTAATGAACCTTTTTGATCTTTATATTGTTCAATAATACTGTCTATTTTCTCTTTTTGCTCTGCAGTCAACTCAATTATCATATTCTTACCTCCTCGCGATGTATAACTACTAGCAACAGCACAGTTTTAGTAAATTATCACCTCATCTTTCGACAGTTTGTATCTTAATTTATTTAATACCTCATCAATATCAAACTTCTCAACTTTCAAGGCAGTACTAGGCCCCTTATAAAAAGCATTTAAATTATGTGCGTCTGAATTTACAATCACATTATAATCTTCATAAGCTTTATAGTATTTATCATAATTAGACCTTGAGAGCTCAATAGTATTGATATTAAGTCCTGATGGTATAAAACCTAAAATTGATACTAGCCCATTATACCTCCTGCGTATATGAGCTGGTATCACTAATCCATTTAACTTATTAACCCCATTAATGACTTCTTCTAACTCTAAAGAAGTCGATTGGCTTAAAAGTGGTTTATATTGACTTTGTCCACTTTTATCAAATAATATTTGCTTGCCAAAAAATTGCGGTATGTTATCTCTAGCACTTAATGCTGATTTTACTATATTGTTATATGATAAGCAATCTTCTATCGTACGAAAAAGTGCTAAAAGATGCACTTCTTCGCTAGTTTCAACCTCAATGCCTGGGACTACTAGTAAATTTGTTCCTTTAGCAGCATCAATTACCGCTCTTACGTTAAGGGCGGTATTATGGTCAGTAATAGCAATACAGTCCAGTCCTCTATTTATTGCATTGCTTACTATCATATCTGGCGTGTTTTTTTCAGAAGCACAAGCAGATAAAGCCGTATGAACATGTAAATCAATAGTGATGTACTTATCCATCATTACAAAGTAATTGATATAGCTTTCCGCTTATTTGGAAGCTGTCTAAGTCTGTCTTAAACACAGATACTTCCATTTCATTTGCTTTTGCTAGCATATCTTCCGTTGCATGGTGTTCTCCAGTTATTATAACTCCAGCAAGGTCTTTAAGCAATGCTACTGCAACTACATTTTGATGGCCATGAAGTGTAATCCATAGTTCATCTTCTTCAGCATTTGCAATTACATCACTTAACAAATCCGAGGTATAAGCTCCAGCTATATCTCTATCTTTCGCGTATTCATTCAAAGGTTTTAAATCCAACTTTTCAACAATTTTTTCTAGTTTCACTATGCTTACTCCTTGTTTTTGGTGTCTTCAATCGTAGGAGGTAAATGATCTGCTAACTCTAACATTCTCTCCGCTAAATCTTTAACATTATTTCTTAGTTCAATAGGGCAATCTGTCCTATATGCTTTGCCTTGAACAATATCTTCTGCTAGAGCTCGACAAGTTGGTGAACCACATGCTCCACAATCAAGTCCTGGAAGCTCATTAGCAAGCCTCTCGATTTTCTCAAGTTTTGACAATGCAATGTTAACATCTTCATCTAGACTCATTATCTGTCTTGCCTCTATTTCTGAATCAAAGAACAATAGACCTTCATTAATCATTCTTTCATAATCTTCATCAGATATATCCGCTTCTGATAATCTTTTTCTTGCTAATTTATTAATATATACTCTTGCTACAAAAGGATCTTCTACAGTTAAAGCTCCGCCCAAGCACCCTCCAGGACACGCTTGTAATTCTAGAAAATCTACTCCTTTTAGTTTACCCATTTCAAACTGGTCAAGTACTTTTATAATATGTGGGATACCTTGAACTTGTACATGAGAAATATTCTCTGCAAATCCGATAGATTCCCCACCTGGCCTAGCCCATCTTAATCCATTAGCTGAGGCTTGTGTTTTAGCAGCTTTTAAAAACTCAGGATAATGTTTTAACTTGCTTATATTCCTCATCACTAAACCATACATCTCTGAAATTGAGATAACTCCATCAACATTTGCTTGCCCTGCTACAGGTTGCCTGACTGCTGTTACTTTTGCAGGGCATGGTGTTATAAAGAAAACTCCAATTTCATCCATATCTACATTATATTTTTTAGAATAAGTATCTTTAGCAATAAATCCTGCAACCGCCATTGGTGATTCAATAGGTATTATATGTGGTATTAGCGAAGGATATCTTACTTGAACTAACCTTACAACTGCAGGGCATGCACTGCTTATTGCTGGTCTTAAAATATCATCTCTTTGAAAATACTTTCTATATGCCATAGATACATAATCAGCTCCAAGAGCTACTTCTATAACATCATCAAAACCTAACATTTTCAAAGTTGCAATAACCTCTATATCACTAACTTTATCACTAAATTGTCCAAAAAAAGATGGTGCCGGAATTGCTATCCTATATTTATAATCATTTATATCTGCAAAGTTATCAGTAATTGCATATTTAGCATGCTCTGGGCATACTCTGATACACTCACCACAGTCTATACATCTCTCTTCCAGAATATGTGCTTTACCATTTCTTACTCTTATTGCTTCAGTGGGACAACCTTTAATGCAATTAGTACATCCCTTGCACTTTTCTTGATCTAGTCTTACAGAATGGAAATAATAAACCATAATTCACCCTCTCCCTACTTTATCTACAGAACAAATTCTAGCTTTAGAGTTGTACCTTTACCAACAATAGATTCTATTTCAAAACTATCTGCTGCTCTATTAATATTCGGCAAACCCATACCAGCTCCAAAGCCTTGTCTTCTAGCTTCTTCACTAGCTGTAGAAAACCCTTCTTTCATTGCCATATCAATATCTTCAATACCCGGTCCCTTATCTTTGACTACAATTTTTGCTTTATTACTTTCTAAATCTAAAGTAATAACCCCAGAATATGCATGAATCACAATATTCATCTCAGCTTCATAAACTGCAACTGAAATTCTTCTAATAATATCTGTAGCTATTCCAATTTGTTGTAAGCTTTTTTTGATTCTTGCTGATGCTTCTCCAGCTGCAAAAAAGTCATTACTCTTAATGGTAAATTCTTGCCTCAACACTATTCCTCCTTCTAATTACATCCTTGCAAACCTAATTGATATAAAATACCACATGATTTATACATAGTGTAATCAGTTCTTATCAGAGGGATCTCTAAATCTTTGGCCATCTCAATAACTAAATCTGCAGGCTTTTTCCCTCGTACGAATATAATTGCTTCAAGGTCAACGATGTCAGCAGTCCTCATAACTTGTGCATTTATTAGTGATGTGACCAATAATGTCTTTGGTTTTATATGGCATGCTAAAACATCACTCATTAAATCTGCACCACAAATAACTTCAATTTCTTTATCTAAAAATTCTTCCCCACTAATTAGCTTTCCATCTATAGCTTCTATAATATCTCTAAGTATCACTTTTTCAACTCCATATAGCTTTTTGGATATAGTATACATTTCATTTTTCGGACTCATAATAACACAAAAATCGCAATATAACTATATTAATATATAAAAAATAGCAAAAAAGGTCAAACGTCTAGTTCAACCTTTTTATTAGTTTTATGCATTTATTTTAGTTTTGTTAATATATGGCTTCTTGCTTCACCTATAGTATACAAAGAACCTGTGATTAAGATAAGGTCATCTTCTTTTGAAAGTCTTAAAGCTCCTTCAACAGCATTTGGCACTCCAGCTATTATCTCGCAATCATCACAATACTTCTGTGCGCTCTTAAGTAGTGCATCTGTATCTAATGCGCGATAGTAATCAGGTGCTGTAATAATGACCTTCTTTGCCAGTGTTGCTATATCTTTAATCATCTGGTCATACTCTTTATCAGCTAATATTCCTAAGACAGCTATTATTTGATCCTCATGTAACTCTTTAATAGCACTCCGAATCACTGAAGTAGCTTGATTATTATGTGCGCCATCTAAGATCAACAACGGCTCTCTTTGCATTACTTCTAATCTTCCAGGCCAAGAAGCTTCTCCTAGTCCTTTGAGCATTTTGTCGCTATCTATTTGATAACCCAGGTTTGGTAGCAAATTGACAGCAGTAATTGCTAATGAAGCATTTTCTACTTGGTGCTTGCCAATGAATTTAATACTAGCTTTTACACTATTATCATTACTTGTGTAATTAAATTTTTGCCCACTTAAAGAAAACTCAGTTCGCTTAACAGAAAAGTCTTCTCCTAAGACAAAAATTGATGCATTATTTCTTCTTGCCACCTCTTTGATAACATGTAAAGGAGCTTCTTCTTTTACTCCTGTTACTACTGGAACACCTTCTTTTATAATGCCTGCTTTTTCTTTTGCTATTTGCTCTAAGGTGTCTCCCAACACTGCTTGATGATCAAGCCCAATTGATGTTATTACACTAATTAATGGGTTGACTACATTTGTTGCATCATATGTGCCACCCAGACCTACTTCTAAAATGACAAAATCTACTTCAGCTTTCTTAAAATAATCAAACCCCATTGCTGTAACTACTTCAAACTGGGTAGGATGCCCCGCTTCTGTTTTAGCAACAGTTTCCACGTGAGGTTTAATATCATTAACTAAACTTGCAATTGCTTCCTTTGCAATAGGTTTATTGTTAATTTGGATTCTTTCATTAAAACTCTCAAGATAAGGAGATATAAAAAGTCCTACTTTATATCCACATTCAAGCAATATATTGGCAATCATTGCTGAAGTTGAACCCTTACCATTTGTACCTGCTACATGTATTATTGTTAAACCGTTTTGTGGATTTTCCATTAGGTCTAGCAAGGCACTGATCCTTTCCAAACCAGGCCTTGACCCAAATACTTCAATGCTATGTATAAAGTCAACTGCTTCTTGATAATTCATTTTACTTTACCTCTTTAGTTTTATCAGTTCTTCAACTCTTTTCTTAACTGCGTCAAGTTGAGCTTGATAATCTGCTAATTTTAGTTTTTCTTCATTTACTAATTTTTCAGGTGCTTTGCTTACAAATTTCTCATTAGCTAACTTTCCTGATGCCCGCTTAACTTCACTTACTAATCTTTTTTCTTCTTTTGATAATCTGTCAATCTCGGCATCTATATCTATTGCCTCAATAAGTGGCAGATAAATAGAGCTTCCTTTTACAACTGCAGTTAAACACTCTTCTTTATTTGGAAGATTATCCTCGTCAAGTTCAAAGTGTACTTCACTTAGATTTGATAATGACTTAAGATAGATTTCATTAGTTCTGAACAAATCAAAACTTACCTTATCTTCACATAAGAAATAAGCTACTATTTTTTTGGATGGTTTAATATCAGACTCTTGCCTTAAGTTTCTAATTACTCTTATAGCATCCATAATAGTATTCATATCTTTAATACTATCTTCGTCAATCAAACCTACCTCTGGCCATGGAGCTATCATAATTGACTCATGATTATGAGGCAACGATGTAAACAATTCTTCTGTAATAAAAGGCATGAAAGGATGAAGAAGCTGCAAGGTCTTACTAAAAATCGTTACTAAAACACTTCTAGCAGTATCTTTTGCTTTTTGATCATCGCTATATAGCCTTGGTTTTGTCATCTCTATATACCAATCACAAAATTCACTCCACAAGAAATCATAAAGCATTCTAGCAGCTTCACCAAACTCATGACGGTGTAACACATCTGTTATTCTTGCTACTAATTGATTGAACCTACTAATAATCCACTTATCTGAATTTGTTAAATCAGCCTCATCAGGTAGACCAAGCTCTATGTCATCATCTAGATTTAACTGAATAAAACGTGCTGCATTCCAAATCTTATTTGTAAAGTTTCGATTAGATTCAAGTCTATCAAAATGAAACCGCATATCATTACCTGGAGTGTTCCCAGTCACTAAAGTAAATCTTAAAACATCAGCACCAAAGTCTTTAATAACTTCAAGTGGATCTACTCCATTATCTAAGCTCTTACTCATTTTTCTGCCCAAACTATCTCTTACTAATCCATGTAACAGTACTGTGTCAAATGGCATTTTATCAGTTAATTCTAGCCCCATTGTAATCATTCTAACTACCCAGAAAAAGATGATATCATATCCTGTTACCAATGTTGAAGTAGGATAAAACTCTAAATCTTCTACTTTGGTATTTGGCCAATCCTGTGTTGAAAATGGCCATAAGGCAGAACTAAACCATGTATCAAGCACATCTTCATCTTGGATTAGGTCAAATCTCTTACATTTTGGACATTGATCAGGCTCATCTCTACTAACAATAATTTCACCACAAGCACAATACCATGCTGGTATTTGATGTCCCCACCATAGCTGTCTACTTATACACCAGTCTCTTATTTTATCAAGCCATTGTAGATAAATTTTTTCAAACCTCTCTGGAACAAACTCTACTTCCTTATTCTCACTAGCCTCAATTGCTCTTTTCGCTAAAGGTTCCATTTTTACAAACCATTGATTTTTAATTAGTGGTTCAACTACTGTGTCACATCTTGAACATTGTCCTATAGACATATCATTATCAGTAATATTCCTAAGTAACCCTATATTTTCAAGGTCTTTTATAATTGCCTTACGACACTCGTATCTATCAAGGCCAACATATGGGCCACCTTCTTGATTAATCGTTGCATCATCATTCATTATATTAATCTCAGGTAGGTCATGTCTTTTACCAACTAAAAAATCATTAGGGTCATGCCCTGGTGTTATTTTGAGAGCACCAGTTCCAAATTCCATATCAACATAATCATCTGCAATAATTGGTATCTTTCTATTCAATATAGGTAAAATACATTCTTTTCCTATATAATCTTTAAATCTTTTATCATCTGGATTAACTGCTACTGCAACATCCCCAAGAATTGTCTCTGGTCTTGTTGTTGCAATGATTATTTCTCCATCTTCTTCTGCAAGTGGGTATGCGACATGATAAAGCTTACCTTTTTTATCAATATGATCCACCTCTATATCAGATATTGTAGTATCACATGAAGGGCACCAATTTACTATATAACTACCTTTATAAATTAAACCCTTTTCATAAAGTGTTACAAACGCTTCTTTTACTGCCTCTGAACATCTCTCATCCATAGTAAAGCTTTCACGTTCCCAATCACAAGAAATACCTAATTGCCTAGCTTGGTCAATTATTACAGCACCATATTGGTCCTTCCATTGCCAAACTTTATCAATGAACTTATCTCTTCCAAGATCAAATATATCAATACCTTCTTCAGCAAGTTGATCTCTTACTCGTCTTTGTGTAGCGATTCCAGCATGGTCTGTTCCTGGAATATATACAGTTTCTAGACCCTTTTGCCTGTTAAATCTTATTAAAATATCCTGCCAAGTCATATCCAAAGCATGACCAATATGTAATTGACCAGTGACATTTGGCGGCGGCATCATTATAGAGTATTTTCCCGCATCTTTCTTTCTTTCTTTTGGTTTAAAATATCCCTTGTCTTCCCAGTGCTGATACCATCTTTGCTCAACTGTTTTTGCATCATAAGCTTTAGCAATTTTATCATTCATTTTTTTTACCTCCTTAAACTAAAAAAAGCCCAAACGTCTAAAGGACGAATGGGCTTCGCGGTACCACCTTAATTCTATATCATGATAGATATAGCTCTCTAAGCAAATAACGGTTTGCATCCGCATAGTATTACTAAGTTCATACTATGGCTTCATAGACGACTTCACTAAGTTAACTCTTAAACAAGCTTTCAGCCGGTGGCTCGTTCTCTCTAGAAGATTCCCTTAATTACTACTTCTAATCAATAGCTTTGATTTTTTATATAATATCATCGAATAATAAAGGTGTCAAATACTCAAAAAGATTTCTTCTAGTTTCTCTATGAAAAACTTACTTTCGTCATATGATTGCCAATGATCCTTAGCATCTGAAAATATAAGATTTAAATGATCTTTATCCCAGTTAATCAATGGAGCTAATGTAGGATCTTGACCTTTTTCTTCTACTTTTTTGATAAACAGCTTCATGTAGAAAAGTTGGACAGTTAATATATGAGCACTAGTTAGGTGATAAAGTTTCGTGAATTCTTCAAAGCTCATATCACTTTTATAGATACTAAAATAAGCTGCCAAAGCTTCTTTTTCTCGTTCTTTTCCAGAATAAATTAGTGGGTCTTTTAAAAACTCTACTAAACTTGTTAAATGTGGTCCAATGTCAAACTTAGCAAACTCTTCTAAAAAGACCTTCCCATTTTCATATACCATATTATATGGTGATAGTCCTTGTAGTTTAATATTCGCATAATAAGGATCTGTCAAGAATACTCCAATAGAAAAATACTCATTTAATATTTCTTGAACTTGATTAGCATTAAGCAATCTGGACTCATAGATTTTATCAAGTCCTAATCGTAGTAACTGCCTAAAATCTTCAGCCTCCATATCTCTCCTTGGAGGCAAGAGTGACCTTACAGTTTCTAGATTATTATGCATTTTTGCTAAATCTGCTACAATGCTAAAAATAAGTACATCTTGAGCTTCTTCATTTTGCTCCACTAGATGATCTTTTAATAAAACTTTGCCTGTTTTCTCATATATCGCGAATAACTTTTGCTGGTCATAATGATAAATCTGTGGAATAAGCCTGCTCTTTTTACTAAGATTACCTGCTATCTTTAGACCCAACTCATGCTTTAGAATACTAGCTCTAATCATTCTTTCTTCAGTTTCTCTTTTATTCTGATCACTTAATAGACTTTGAGCTGATTCAATTGTAGCAGTGTTTGCTGAAGTAGGATCTCCACTCATAACACTCGTAGCAGCTTTATCTTCAGCTTTTACTTCTTTTTGCATTTGTTCGTATTCTTTGTCTTCTAACTCAGCTTCTGGATTGTATAACATACCTTCTAACTCGTATGTCTTATTAGAATCACTTTTCGCAATTATACTATACTTAATGAATTCTAAGTCAGCTGCTTGTGTAGCTTCATTATCTCTTTTAAAATCAATATTATCATTTTTAAAGTTTTCATCACTAAATGACTTTTCTAGTAATGCTTTAATATATCCTTTAGTCACTCTTAGTTTATTTGAGATCCTATAGATATAAACTGCTAATGTTGCGATTGCTACTAAAGATACAATAATTCCGGTCATCTTTCCACTCTCCTGTTGTTTCAATTAGAAAAAGAAGCGATATCGCTTCTTTTGTCTAAATTGGGTGAACACCCTCATCTCCATTATCTTGATGCTTCTCTAAATCATCAAAATTAACGTTATATTTGCCTGTTTGTCGATTCTTGAAATATTCTTCAGCAACATTTGGGAAAGCTGCGTATGATAATACGTCTTCTTCTTTCTCCATATATTTCGCAATTGCTTGCTTAGCTTTTTCATATCCAGGCTCTAATAAATCTGCTGGTCTAACTGTGATAACTTCATCATCTCCAATAATACTCTTTCTGAAATCATCACTAATTTCTCCTGGAGGTCTTCCGTATTGCCCTCTAAGATAATTCTTAACTTCGTTAGTAACCATCTTATATCTATCACCAGCCATTACATTAAGAACAGACTGTGCTCCTACCATCTGACTAGATGGAGTTACTAGAGGTGGATAACCCAAATCATTTCTAACTTGTTCTACCTCTTTTAGTACTGCAGGTAATAGGTCTAGCTGATTTGTTTCACTTAGCTGTTTGCGGAAGTTAGATAACATTCCACCAGGAACTTGGTACTTAAGTACATTTATATCAACAGATTTATTAACCAATTTAGACTCTGGATACTGTTTCTCCATTTCTTCGAAAAATCCTGCTATTTTAGTTAATTTATCTAGATCAATTCCTGTATCATACTTGGAACCTCTAAGCGTAGCTACTATTGGTTCCATAGCTGGCTGTGATGTTCCCATTGCTAGTGGTGCAAACGCTGTATCAATTATATCTACTTTTGCATCTTCAATCGCCTTTAGATAAAGCATATTACCCATTCCACTTGTCATGTGTGTATGTAAGTGTACTGGAACACCAAATTCTGTTTTAATAGCGCTTATAAGTTCCGCTCCATGATATGGATCCAATATCCCAGCCATGTCTTTTAAACATATTTGCTGACATCCTAAATTTACTAACTCATCAACTGTCTTAAGATACTTATCAATATTGTGTACTGGGCTTATAGTGTAAACAATTGTACCTTCTGCAATAGCTCCATTTGCTAATGTAACCTCAATAGCTTTTTGCATATTACGCACATCGTTTAAAGCATCAAATATTCTCAATACATCAATTCCGTGTTCGATTGTCTTTTCAACAAACTTAGTTAAAATATCATCTGGATAGTGCTTGTAACCTAAGATATTCTGTCCTCTTAATAGCATTTGCAGTTTAGTTTTCTTTACATGCTCACGGATAACATCCAATCTATCCCATGGATCTTCATTTAGAAAGCGTAAGCATGAGTCAAATGTAGCTCCGCCCCATACTTCCATTGAATAAAAGCCTACATCATCCAACTCTGCTAAAATTGGAATCATGCTTTCAGTTCTCATTCTAGTTGCCCATAAAGACTGGTGGCCATCGCGTAAAGTTGTGTCCATAAATTGTACTTTATATGACATAATCTCCCACCTTCTACTCTGTATTGTATACAATATTCATTGTAACCTAAATAACAAGGTTTGCCAACTCTTTAAGCAAGGAATCTTTACCATATTTCTTTTCACTTGAAATTACATATAGCTGATCTATGCCCATTGAGAGGTCATTAGCTATTTTTTGTGCATGTTGCCTTTGCTTAGACTTACTAATCTTATCTGCTTTTGTTAAAACTACAAAAAAAGGCATATCTAAACCCCTTAAGAAGTTCAGCATATCAACATCAAGAGGCGAAGCATCATGTCTTATATCTACTACATGTACAACACCTTTTAGATTTTCTCTGTTTAAAAGGTATTCTTCCCTAGCTTTTTCCCATTGATTTCGCATCCCTTTAGAAGCCTTAGCATATCCATAACCTGGAAAGTCTACAAAATAAAACTTATCATTTAATAAGTAGTAATTTAGTGTTTGGGTTCTCCCAGGGGCAGAACTAGTTCTTGCAAGTTTCTTTCTATTTATTAAATAATTAATAAGCGAAGATTTACCTACATTAGATCTTCCCACAAAAGCAATCTCAGGCAAGTTTCCTTCTGGAGCATGTAATATTGTGGGAGCACTTTTCTCAAACACTGCTTGATTAATCTTCATTCTTTTCACCCATAAATGCTTTCTCAAATACTTCATCAACATGTGTTACATAATTGAATTTTATTTTATCTGTTATCTGCTTTGACATCTCTTCTACATCGCTACTATTTTGCATTGGAATTATAACTTCGGTAATCCCCAATCTAATTGCAGCTAATAATTTCTCTTTAAGCCCACCAATCTTTAACACTTTTCCACTAAGAGTAACTTCTCCAGTAAATCCTAAGTATTGCTTAATTGGTTGCTTTCTAATAGCTGAAAGAATTGCTACTGCGATTGTTATACCAGCAGACGGTCCATCCTTTGGAATTGCTCCTTGAGGAACATGTATATGTATATCATTATTTTGGAAAAAGTCTGGCTCTATATCATTTTCATCTATTTTTGACCTTAAATAGCCTATAGCAGTCTGTGCTGACTCTTTCATCACATCTCCAAGTTTTCCAGTCAATGATAACTTGCCGCTTCCTTTTGAAACTACAACCTCAACTGGCATAGTATCCCCACCAACTTGTGTCCAAGCCAGCGCTGTAGCCACTCCTATTTGAGGTGTTTCTGACATAACATCTTGAGTAAACAAAGGTTTGCCAAGATAATTGTATATAGTATTTTCAGTTATACTTGCAGTCTTTCTCTCACCTGCAACAACTTCTCTTGCTACTTTTCTTGATAAATTGGCAATAGTTCTCTCTAAATTTCTAACTCCAGCTTCTCTTGTATACTCATTTATCATGATTGATATTGCCTCATCACTAAACTTAACTTGCGAAGCTCTTAGTCCATGAGCTTTTAATTGTTTTGGTATTAGATGTCGTTTGGCAATCTCAATTTTCTCATACTCTGTATAACCTGATAGATTAATTACTTCCATTCTATCAAGAAGTGGTCGAGGTATTGTGTGAGTTGCGTTTGCAGTTGTCAAAAACACAATTTTGCTTAGATCAAATGGAATATCTAAAAAATGATCTATAAACTTAGCGTTTTGCTCTGGATCAAGCACTTCAAGCATTGCTGAAGCAGGGTCTCCTCTAAAGTCACTACTCATTTTATCTATTTCATCAAACAAGAAAAGTGGATTCTTTGTCTTTACTCTTTTTAGCGCTTGAATAATTCTTCCTGGCATAGAGCCTATATATGTTCTTCTATGACCTCTAATCTCTGCTTCATCACGCACCCCACCTAAAGAGCTAGCTACAAACTTCCTACCTAAGGCTTTAGCTATTGATTGCGCTAATGATGTCTTTCCTACACCTGGTGGTCCAACTAAACAAATAATTGGTCCTTTAAGACTATCAGTCAATTTAAGTACTGCAATATACTCAATAATCCTCTCTTTAACCTTCTCAAGACCATAATGATCAGCGTCCAAAATTTCCTGCGCTGCTTTTAAGTCAACTTCTTGCTCATCAGTTATGTTCCATGGTAATGAAAAAATCCATTCAAGATAATTATCTATAACAACTCTTTCAGGAGATCCTTGTGGAATTTTTGTTAATCTATTGATTTCTTGTTCTACTTTTTCATAAGCTTCTTCAGACAAATTCAAATTTTCGAGTTTCTTTCTATATCCTGATACCTCAGGATCTCCATCTTTTTGTCCTAGCTCTGATTGAATTGCATTAAGTTGCTCACGTAAAAAGTATTCTCTCTGAGTTTTTTCCATCTTTGATTGAACTTGCTTCTTTATATTCTTTTCAATATTTTGAAACTCAATCTCTTCTTGCAGATAAACCGAAAGCATTTCCATTCTCTCAGCTAAATCTGCAGTTTCTAACAAAACTTGTTTCTTTTCCATGTTAAATGGAATATTGCCTGCAATAATATCTACCCATTGCTCTGGGTCTTCGTTATCTATATCTAGTTCAAGATTTTGGAAATTCAAATTTTGACTTAATGATATGTATTCCATAAACAAGTCATCCACAACTCTTAACATTGGGACAACACTATCCTCATCCTTAACTGTATCCATCTCACTTGTTTGTACTGATATATATGGCTCAATGTCATTAATTTCATCTATATATACGCGATGAAGTCCTTCGACTAACACTTTTGAATAGCCTCCAGGAATTCTCATTACCTGTCTGACTCTTGCCATGACACCAACACTATATAGATCTTCTTTTTGTGGATACTCCTGACTGGAGCTCCTTTGCCCTACTAGTACAATCAAAGACTCTTCACTTACAGCTTGTTCAACTGCTATTAAAGAGTTTTTTCTACCTATATCAAGTGTTTTGACGGAAAATGGAAATACTGCTGTTCCTCTCAATGCTACAGCTGGATATACCTTTGCTGTCATTGGGGCACCTCCGTATTTTATATTTTTCTCTCTATTATCAAAAACCCCTTCAAGCAACACTGCTTAAAGGGGCGTGCTTATCTAATCGGCACTATGGTTCTTTGCTTTTTCAGAATTCTTAACTAATACAGGATCTTCACCATTTCTAATAACGCCTTCAGTGATTACGCACTTGACTACGTCATTTTGCGATGGCAAGTCATACATCAATTCTAGCATTAAATTCTCTAAAATTGATCTTAATCCTCTTGCACCAGTTTCCAAAGCTATCGCCTTTTCTGCAACTGCTTTAAGCGCCTCATCAGTAAATTCAAGTTCTATATCATCTATACTAAATAATTTTTGATATTGTTTTACTAAAGCATTTTTTGGCTTTTGCAAAATAGTAACTAATGCCTCTTGATCAAGAGCTTCTAAAGTTGCTATGACAGGAACTCTTCCTGCAAACTCTGGGATTAGACCATATTTAAGCAAGTCTTGTGGGACTACTTCTTTTAGAATCTCTCCAATTTGTTTTTTCTCTTTAGTCTCTACCTTAGCACCAAAGCCCATTGATTTTTTGCCAATACGCTTTTGTATAATATCTTCAAGGCCACCAAAAGCTCCTCCTAAGATAAAAAGAACATTCTCTGTATTTATCTGGATAAACTCTTGATGTGGATGTTTTCTTCCACCTTGTGGTGGTACAGATGCTACAGTTCCTTCTAAAATCTTTAGAAGTGCTTGTTGTACACCTTCACCAGAAACATCTCTTGTAATAGATGGATTATCACTTTTTCTCGCAATTTTATCGATTTCATCGATGTAAATTATACCTTTTTCAGCTTTTTCTACATCATAATCAGCAGCTTGAATTAGTTTAAGTAAGATGTTTTCTACATCTTCTCCTACATATCCAGCTTCTGTTAGTGATGTAGCATCAGCTATTGCAAATGGCACATTTAGTGCTCTTGCTAATGTTTGAGCTAGAAATGTCTTTCCTACACCAGTTGGTCCAATTAAGACAATGTTACTCTTGTTGAGTTCTACCTCATCATTATTAGCTAAAGCATTTATTCTTTTATAATGATTATATACAGCAACTGCTAAAGTTTTCTTTGCTCTTTCTTGACCTATAACATATTCATCAAGACTTCTTTTAATTTCTTCAGGTCTTGGAACATCTTTTAAATCAAGCTCCGATTGCTGTTCGATTTCTTCTTCAATAATAGCCATGCATAGCTCTATACATTCATCACAAATATATACGCCAGGTCCAGCTACTATTTTTCTTACTTTATCTTGTGTCTTGCCGCAAAAAGAGCATTTCACAAGACCTTTTTCTTCAAATTTGAACATTTAAACCTTCCTTTAGAGCTAGTTTTTATTCTCCATAATCTTATCAACTAGACCATAATCTACAGCTTCTTGTGCATCAAGCCAAAAATCACGATCTGCATCTTGAGCAATCTTTTCAATATCTTGCCCTGTACTATTTGCTAAGATTCTATTCAATCTTTCTCTTGTTTTCAGAATCTGCTTAGCACTTATCTCTATATCACTAGCTTGCCCTTGAGCACCGCCATGTGGTTGGTGCAACATTACTTCAGCATGTGGTAAGATAAATCTCTTTCCTTTTGCTCCTCCAGCTAATAAAACTGAAGCCATGCTTGCTGCTAAGCCAACACATATTGTTGATACATCAGGCTTTATATATTTCATAGTGTCATAAATAGCAAGACCTGCATTAACTTGTCCTCCTGGACTGTTAATATAAAGATAGATATCTTTATCAGGGTCTTCACCTTCTAAAAACAGGAGCTGAGCAATTAAAACATTAGCAACACTATCATTTATTGGACTGCCCAAAAAGATAATTCTTTCTTTGAGTAGTCTTGAATAAATATCGTAACTTCTTTCACCACGATTAGTTTGTTCTACTACCATTGGAATTAAATTCATCTCTTAATCCTCCTATTTTACTTATATATTAAGTTTTCTTCTGTTTCCTCTTCTTGGCTTTCTTCTTTAGCTTTTTCAACTAAAGTAATTTCAGCATTTTCTACAAGTAGCTCAATTGCTTGGTCTTTCTTCCAACCATCTTGTAAACTTTCAATTGCTTCTGGTTGAGCATGAAGCATTTTCTTAAGTTCAGCTACTTCTTGGTTATATGCTTGTGCCATTTCAGCTAAACGCTCTTCAAACATTTCTTCATTAATTTCGATATTCTCTTCTTTCACAATAGCTCCAAGAACTAAGTCTGTCTTAACTCTTCTAGCTGCTTGCTCATGCATATCTGATCTTAAGTCTTCCATAGTTTTACCAAGCATTTGTGCATATTGCTCGATACCAATTCCATATGCTTGCATGTTTCTAGCTGTATCATCTAACATACGATCAATTTCGCTTTGAATCATAACTTCTGGAATCTCAACTTCACAATTAGATACAACATTATCAAGTAATTGATTTCTAAAAGTCGCATCTGCTTGCTGCTCTAGCGCTAATGCTAGTTTTTCTTTTGTATCAGTCGTAAATTCTTCTACAGTTTCAAACTCAGTTGTCTCTAAAACAAAGTCTTCGTTTAATTCTGGAATAACTTTTCTCTTAACTTCATGAACTACAACTTCAAACTTTGCTTCTTTTCCAGCAAGTTCTTCAGCTTGGTAATTTTCTGGGAATGTAACAATTACATCTACTTCATCATTAGCTTTCTTCCCAATTAATTGATCTTCAAATCCAGGAATAAATGAATTTGAACCAAGTTCTAATAAGTAATTTTCTGCAGCACCACCTGCAAACTCTTCTCCATCAACAGATCCTGTATAATCAATAACAACGGTGTCTCCACTAATTGCTTCTTCTTCAACAGTTTCAAGTCGTGCATGTTGCTGACGTAAGCTTTTTAACTCTTCACTGAGCATTTCCTCACTTACTTCTACTTCTTCCTTGTCAACAGCTACACCTTTATATTCACCTAATTTAACTTCTGGCAAAACTGTTATAATTGCTGTGTATGTAAAAGGCTTGCCTTGCTCTAAATTAGTTTCTTTAACCTCAGGAGTATCTACTGGCTCTATTTTAGCCTCATCTACAGCCTCAGGATATGATTCATTTAATAAAATGTCTAGTGCGTCTTCATAAAAAATCTCAACACCAAACCTTGACTCTAATAACTTTCTAGGTGCTTTACCTTTTCTAAACCCTGGTAAAGTCACTTGTCTTACAACTTGTTTGTATGCTTGCTGTAAAGCTTTATCTACTTGCTCAACAGGAACTTCAACTTTTAATTCTACAATATTACCTTCTAATCTTTCGCTAACAACTTTCATTATAATATACCTCCAATGTATAAGACAGATTAATTTACAAAAAGTTTCTAAAACATGATAAAAAAAGGCACCAAGCTTTACGGTGCCTCCTTCTAATTTGGAGCGGAAGACGAGATTCGAACTCGCGACCCTCGCCTTGGCAAGGCGATGCTCTACCACTGAGCCACTTCCGCACATTGGCTGGGGCTGCTGGATTTGAACCAGCGCATCCCGGAGTCAAAGTCCGGTGCCTTAACCAGACTTGGCCAAGCCCCAACTCTATGGGGTGAGTGATGGGAATTGAACCCACGACCTCTAGGGCCACAACCTAGCGCTCTAACCGACTGAGCTACACCCACCATGTCTGAAAATAAAAGTTGGCACGCCTGACAGGATTCGAACCTGTGACCTACGGATTAGAAGTCCGTTGCTCTGTCCAGCTGAGCTACAGGCGCTTAATCAACAAAAATGATGATAGCATATATCTCAAAATCAGTCAAGCTTTTTTATCTCCAAACTGAAGGCATAATTCTTGCAAGTTTTTGCATAGCTTTAGCTCTATGGCTATAAATATTTTTTTCATGAGGGCTCATCTCTGCGTAAGTCTTCCCTGCTTCAGGGACAAAAAACAATGGATCATAACCAAATCCATTATCTCCTCTTGGCTCACTCAAGATAACTCCATCACAATGGCCTTCCACTATTTGTACTGAATTATTTGGAAAAACTAGAGCAATTGCAGAAATGAATTTTGCTGTTCTCTTTTCATAAGGAACATCCTTTAGTTTTTCTAGTAAGTATTGATTATTTTCTTCATCACTTGCACCATCAAAAGCAAATCTAGCTGAATGAACACCTGGATCACCATCAAGTGCTTCTACTACGAGTCCTGAATCATCTGCTAAGGCTGCCATATTGGTGGCTTCCATATAAATAGTAGCTTTGAGACGAGCATTGCCTCTAAAGGTGTCTTCATCTTCTACTATATCAAAAGGCTCTCCTAAATCATAGCTTGTTAAGATTTCAATATTATACGGAGCTAGCAATTCACTAAACTCAGCAATTTTGCCTTTACTTCTAGTTGCTAAAATTATTCTCTCCATAATTAATCCACCAGTGCATTGTCTTGCAACTGACTTAACCTCCGTATTCCTATTTTTGCATAAGCAATTATTCCGTTTAAATCCTCAAGACTAAAAGTCTTTTCTTCAGCTGTTCCTTGTATTTCAATAAATTCAAAACTATCATTCATTACTATATTCATATCAACATCAGCTGAGAAATCTTCTTTATAACATAAGTCTAGTAATATCTCATTATCTATCAAACCGACACTGATTGCTGCACATTTTGCAGTTAGTGGGTCTTCTTTTATATCGCCTTTATCTAGCAATTCTTTAATCATTAGAGCTAAGGCTATATAACCACCAGTAATTGAAGCAGTCCTAGTTCCACCATCAGCTTCTAGCACATCACAATCTATTGTAATAGTTCTCTCACCTAGCTTCTCAAGGTCAATAACAGCTCTTAAGGATCTACCTATGAGTCGTTGTATCTCTTGCGTTCTACCGCTAATTTTAGAGCGTTCACGGGAATTTCTAATAGGGGTTGATGATGGTAACATTGAATATTCTGCTGTTACCCATCCTTTATCCTTACCAATCAAAAAAGGTGGGACTGATTCACTTAAACTTGCAGCACAAAGCACTGACGTATTTCCCATCTTAATCAAAACACTTGCTTTATTATGATGTAAATAGTTAATTTTTATACTTGTTTCTCTTATTTGATCATTCTTTCTTCCATCAACTCTCACTATATCCCTCTTCCCAAACTTACCTACTTTAATTTTACCTAGTTTTCAAGTAATAAACAAGTGCTAATATTCACTTAGACAAAGAAAGAACTAGCTTAAGCTAGTTCCTCTTCTGTCATCATCTTATACAAAAGACTCATTGATTCAATCATTGCTTGGCATTGCTCGCCACTAACACTTTCTAATACCTCTTCAAGATAATCCGTTCTCGCTGTCATTACCTCTCCAAGAATTTCCTCGCCTTTTTCTAAAACATGTATTCTAATTACACGACGATCGTTTGTATCTCTAACACGTTCTACGAGTCCGTTTCTTTCCATCCTATCAACCAAATCTGTAGCTGTGCTACATGCTAGATACATTTGTTCTCCGAGTTCACCTATTGTCATATCGCCATGTCGTCTTAGCACTAATAGGGCATTAAATTGTGGTGGAGTAATTTTAAAGTTAGTCAATATATCTCTACCGCGCCTTTTTATAATTGCACTAATCTTTCTTAGTAAGAATTCTAACTCTTCGACTTGTGCATGTGTGATTTTGCCTTTTGTGTTCACATAAATGACCTCCACTTATTTCTATAGTTTTAACTTTAGCAAAGCGAACTAAAATCGTCAAGAAATACCTTACTGATATAGGAAAAATCTTTCGATAGCAGCAACAATTTGCTCTGCTATTCTGTTTTGTCCTGTTTGACTTGTAATATATGCTCGATCTGATGCATTACTTAAAAATCCAATTTCAAGAAGTGCTGATGGCATATTTACTTCTCTAGTAAATCTTATTTCTGGTCTAGATTTTATTCCTCTGTTTGTAAATCCTGTTGCTGCAACTAATCCATTTTGCATTGCTCTGGCAAGTCTTTCACTCTCTGCTCTAGGGTAATATATTGTCTCAACCCCAGTGACTGATCGGTTTGTAACCGAATTTGCATGTATACTCACCGCAATGTCTGCATTCATTTGATTAACAAAACTTATTCTATCATCTAGATATACATGCCTATCTGTATCTCTAGTCATAACTACCGTTACCCCTCTATCTAAAAGTAAGTCTCTTACTTTTAGAGAAACAGCGAGCACAACATCACTTTCTTTAATTCCTGCATGGATTGGACCTGGATCACTACCTCCATGACCAGGATCAATAGCAATAATCTTTCCATTTAGTGATGAGCTAACAAACTCTAATTTAACATGGTCAGAATAACCTGTTGTATTAAGCTTGTATGTACCGATATCTCCTATGAGTGTTTTTACTTGAAAACTATCACTTGTATTTATTGTTTCTACTGTCTTAACTATTTCGCTATCAACGTTATATATTTGTTCATTCGCAGTCTTAGTATACATAAATTCAAGCATCATATTATGCATTGCAAGATTTTGGTTAATTACAAATCTTGTTGGTGCGTCAAAATACATGTCAACAATTACTCTATTATCATTTTCAGTTACTACCATATCTTTTAGCACAGACCCTAAATCAACTTGAAACCCGCCGTCAACTTTTGAGTATCTATATGCAATTGGGTAACTAAATGATAAATGCACCTTTGTATCAGAACCATCTGACTCAACACTATGGTCAATGACTATATCTGGAATACTGGTTAACTCGATGTCACTACTATGAGTATTTTTAAATGTCAACACTAAATCTTTGGCAATAACCTCGTTTTGTGTTGCTGTTTCAATTAGCCTTTCATTAAGACCAATTAAATAATCTGCAATATATCCAGTTTTTCCACTTGGTGTTTCAACTTTATACCAATCAGGATGTCTACTTAAAACTTTTATAATCGTTCCTCTAGGGATATTATCAATAACTGAAAATGATAATCCTGGTCCGCTTCTTACGTTTACATTATTCCTAAGCATTTTAAGTTCTACAGCAAAATACTCATCAGAAACCCAATAAACACTATTGCTATATACCACTTGATACCACCCCGTAGTCTGCCCTACAACTTGAAGTTTTGTACCTCGTGGTAAAGTCCTTGTTACCTCCGATTCTGTACTTGGGCCTGTTCTTAAATTAACAACAGATCCATTAATATATCCATATATGGAAGTTTGTTGCTCATCTAAAAATCCCTCAACCTTCACTTCTTTGTCTACTAGGGTGTTTATTTTTAATGTATGTCCTGTAATCCCCATTGGTAAATCGTTATTTCCATTAGGTGGATTTGGGAGGTCTGGATCAACTGGATTACTTGGATTTACTGTATTGCCAGTTGTGCCTGTGTAATATATGGCCAAATATCCATCTCTTTTTTCAATCTCTACGTAACCATTTTTATCCGATAAGTCTAAGACAATTCTTGATGTCCATGGCTTTATATTTGCATACCCTGCATCAACAGTATGCTGACTTGCTCTTACCCTATTAATGTATTGACCATTCATAGGCAAAGTAAATACTCCATTGCTATCAAGCCGTGATTTATCTAGATCAAATTTGGTATTTGGAAAATCTACCACTAATCTCTCTGGGTTTGAAAGTAAAGTTGTATTATACTTATATTCTCCCTTGATATCAACAAATACAGCAAGAGTGTTATCATTTAGCCTCACTCTTAAAATGTCACTGATAAAAGGAGTTTTATCATTTGGGTTTGTTTGTTCATCTGGAACATCAGGATTACTTGGCTCACCAGGTACTACTGGGTCATTTGGTTCTTCAAATTGTGGATTATCTATAATAACCATTTTGTTAGCATTATCCCAGTTTACTATATAACCCAATACTTCACTGACAAATCTTAAAGGGACATAAGTTCTTCCATCTATGATTTGTGGCGCTATACTCAAAGAGAAAGTTTCACTTCCTCTTACAACTGTTTTACTATCTATTTGTAGCTTTACTATTTCGCCTTTATTGTCTATTGTAACAGTCCTAGTTTCTCCGTTCCAACCAACAAAGGCTCCTAATTTTTCAGATACGATTCTTACTGGTGCTATAGTACTACCACTACTTAGTAGTGGTGGTGAATCTGATATTATATTTTCGCCATTAATTCTTAATGCTACTTCTGAAAATTCAGCATTAGCAATTATTGTGAAATCTCCTATTGATATTATTAAAGTGAATAAGATCAATGTTAATAATAACTTATATACATACTTCATAGGTACTACCTCCAGTTTTGAAGCCTTCTTATCTATTATACATAAATTATAGTTTAAGATGTACTTTCTAAGGAATATTAAATGTAAAATTTTCTCTGCAAGTAAAAAAGGCCCCTAAAACAGGGGCCTGAGGTTGTTGACAAAAATAAGTTTTTTTCATCAGACTAGAGAAAAAAGATTTAGCAACCTGATATAAAAAATAAAAAGATAGCCTGGTTTCAAGTTTAGCTAATACCAGTGCTATCTTTTTTA
>Ga0334898_1000643_pt1 | contig 51206 bp, 43 predicted proteins | sample GraSluR3_MG_10_FD_207228 | JGI IMG/M metagenome (GOLD analysis project Ga0334898, IMG submission 207228) | Sludge microbial communities from methane-producing bioreactor in Wageningen University, Netherlands - Granular Sludge_3_08-R3 | ecosystem: Engineered > Bioreactor > Anaerobic >... | reverse complement strand
CGGCAATATAATACGGCTCCGTTATATGGAGCGCCATCTCAAATAGCTGATTCGTAAACATACTATATTGTAATTCTTTTTTTACACAATTACAAATCTTTTTCCCTTTATCACCTCAAATTCCTTTATACAAAGCCCTTCAGTTGATTAGAGGACTTTGTATAAAGGAATTTTTAACCTTTTGGGACTCCTTTTACCCACTTAAAATGGATGAGAACCATTTTTATCTTGACACTAAAAAGGTATTATGCTAAACTCAAACAACATTAATTACAGGAGGCAGGTAAATTTTTACCGTAATAAAGCTATGGAAAAAACAAAATTCGGTTTGATTTTTATTTTGGTTTTGGTGTCGGCAATTAGTTTGTCCTGTCGAGGGGAACAAAGGGAAGTAACAACAGCAACACCTGAAGAAATTGTTTTACTGACGGACGGGATGATTTCATTTTCGTTTGAATATTTTTCCGAAATAGCATCGCTGAATATCGGTAAAAACGTATGCACATCTCCGGTCTCGCTTAATACGGCGCTTGCTATGTTATACAGCGGGGCGCGTGGAAATACGGCATCCGAAATGAGCAAAACCCTGTATTTTGATGAAAATCTTGATTTGTTTCACGGTCAATTTAAAACTTATTACAACACACTCAAAGCTATGGAAAAAAGAGAAAATTTAGATTTCGCTTTGGCAAACAAAATTTATCTTGAAAAAACCTACCCGATACTAAATTCCTTCAAAACGACAATGAAAAAAGTTTACGGCGGAGTTTTTGAAATTGTGAATTTCAGGGAACAACCTGAACATTCTGAAAGAACCATAAACAGGTGGGTTGAAAAAACCACGCGCAATCGTATTAAAGATTTAATACCTGCAGGCACTCTTGACCAAATGACAAGACTTGTTTTAGTCAACGCACTGTATATCAATGCTCCGTGGAAACATCAATTCAACGAAAATATAACTAAAAAAGATACTTTTAATATCTCTCCGAATGAAAAACATAATACGGATTTTATGGTTAAAGAGGTTGACGGCATTCGCTATTCCGAATTTAACGGCAATCAGGTTATTGAATTGCCTTACGAAGTGCCGGATATTTCCCTGTTAATTATCCTGCCGAAAAACAGCACAAAGGACAATATCCATAGTTTTATACCGACCGGCAATGAATATAAAACCATAATAAGCGATATGAAGCCGCGTCTTGTTCGTATGGAAATTCCTAAATTTAAGATAGAGTCGGATTTCTCATTAAAGGACGTGCTTGCAGAGATGGGGATGCCCTCCGTTTTCAGCGGAGATGCGGATTTATCGGGAATATCGGGAAGCACCGACCTTGAAGCGGATGAGGTTTTGCAGAAGGTGTTTTTTGAAATAGATGAAAAAGGCACGGAAGCAGCCGCGGCAACGGCGGTTATTATAAGGTTAACCGCTATGCCTGAACCTCAAGCCCCCATATTATTTAAGGCAGACAGACCTTTTATTTTTATCTTGAGGGAAAATACATACAATACTCCGCTTTTTGTCGGTTATATTGTAAAACCTTAAATCATCTGAAATTTTACTCTCCTTGCCATAACGAAATGCCTTTACTTGTGTTTTTTGAGTTTTTCTTATAAAATATCCATATTTTTATTCTTGCGGAGGCTGTAATGACGTTTAAAGAAATTGAAGAACGGGCAAAAATAATTGTGTCTAATCCCGTCAGGATACCGAATAAAGAAAAATTATCTAAAATATACGAGGAGTTCTCGGAAAAAACATTATCTTCCGCAAAATTATTTGAAAAGGCGCAAACCTTGTTGCCTCGCGGAAGCGAACATACCCTGCCTCCGACTATTCCCTATCCCTTGTTTATGGATAAGGGAAACGGCAGCAAGGTTTATGACATTGACGGCAACGAATATATAGACTATATTCTTTCGGGAGGGGCAATTCTTCTGGGACACAATCACCAAGAACTGAACAAAAGGATTGTTGAGCTTATTCAAAATAAAACCAATTTTCACGGGTTTTTCGATGAGATGGAACTAAAAGCCGCCGAAAAGATTATATATCATTTTCCGTCTGTGGAAAGAGTGCGGTTTACATCATCGGGAGCAGAGGCAAATCTCGCGGCTGTTCGGATTGCCCGCTCTTTCACGGGAAAGAAAAAGATAATCAAATTCAGAGGGGGGTATCACGGATGGGGCGAGCAGTTTATGACCGATATGGAAATTCCCGGCAGTGAACGTATTATCGCGCACGGAATACCATCGGAGTTCATAGACCAAACCATTCTTGTTTTTCCCAATGACCTTAACGAGCTTGAGGATGCGTTTAAATCGGCGGAAAAAGACGGAGGGGTCGCCGCTGTAATTTGCGAACCTGTAGGCGGCGAATCGGGGCTTGTTCCTTTTGAGGAGGGTTATCACGACAAGGCTATTGAGATTGCTCATAGATACGGGGCGCTTTATATCTTTGATGAGGTGGTTACCGGACTCCGAATGGGACTTGGCGGCGCCCAGAAAATTTTAAATATTTCCCCCGATTTAACTACTCTCGGAAAGGCGCTTATGAACGGATACCCGTCCTGCGGCGCAGTTTGCGGGAAAGCCGAAATTATGGATACGGCAAGCACAGGACTTCCCGACAACCGTCCTTACGCTTATATAGCGGGAACTTTATCGGGGAATACTCTGTCCGTTTCAGCCGCATATTACCATATCTGCGAACTGGAAAAACCCGGCGTTATTGACCATCTGTTTAAAGTCGCAAAAGATTATGTAGATAAGCTGAACGGTATGTTTGAATCCGAAAAGACCTGCTTTTTCGCATATAATTTCGGGGGTATTATACGGATTGAGCTTACCGCGCCTCACGCGGTAAAAATAGATTCGCCGTCCGCTATGGATGATATATTGATGAGACGAAGTATAATAGCGGAATATTCTCTCCCGATACATAATATGGGAGTTCTCAGCAGAATGGGACGCGATATGATTTCCTGTTCTCATAGTTTTGAAGATAATGATAAGGCTGTGGAGGCTTTCGCGGCTATGGTTGATATATTGGACTAAGGAGATTTTAATGAAAGAAAAGGTTTTAATAACGGGAGCATCACGGGGTATCGGGCGGGCTATTGCCGAAACTCTTGTAAAAAACGGGTATGAGGTTATCGGCACTTCGCGTTTCCCCGACAAACTAAACGATAAGCTACCCGAAGTAAAATATCTTCCGCTTGACCTTACCGACCCTCAGAGTATAGATAAACTTGTAAAAAGCATCGGCGATATAGATATTCTTATAAACAATGCCGGTGTAAGCCAGATAGGCCCCGTTGAAGAAGTGCCGATGGAAAATGTCCGCCGGCTTTTTGAACTAAATCTTTTCGGCGTAATCCATCTGACAAAAGCGGTTTTACCCTCTATGAGGAAAAGGAACAAGGGTTTTATTATAAATATCAGTTCAATGGCGGGTAAAACCTCCGTGCCGTTTTCGTCAATTTATGCGGCAACCAAGCATGGGTTGGATGGTTTTACCAAAGCGCTTCGTATAGAAATGAAACCTTTCGGCATTAAGGCAACAACGCTTTTCCCTGCATATATTAAAACGACCATACCGCAGGAGAAGGCTTATAAAGATGATTCCGCATATATCGGGGCGCTCGAAAAAGTCCGCAAAGTCCGTGAACACCATATTGCCAATGCCCCCGGTCCTGAGATTATTGCCGAAAAAGTCCTGAAGATACTAAAATCCGATAATCCCAAGGTCGGGTATGCCGTAGGCGGAGAAGCTCCTTTGAACGCTTTTTTAATCAAAGTTCTGCCGTCTGGTTTGGTCGAACATTTTGTGATGAAAAAATTTAAGCTCAAATAATTTTGCTATATTCAATCTCCGTGATTAAAATAGAATAGCTAACTACAAAATCAGAAGGATGTAATAAGGTGAAAAGTATCCCGAATGAATTAGCTCCCTGCGGAGTTTATTGCGGAGCTTGTCCTTCTTTCAACAAAACATGTCTGGGATGCGTTTCGGCAAATAAAAAACAAAAAAGAAAAAGCAAGTGGGAATGCAAAATCAGGGTTTGTTGTTACGATATTGAAAAATTGTATTTTTGTATTGATTGCGGTAAATTTCCCTGCATCACGCACAGGAAAAAACTCAGTGACACTCATCAGGGGGATTCTAAATTTAAGTATAGGCATGAAATTCCGCAGATTTTTGCAAAGATGAAAGAAATGGATATCGAAAGCTATCTTGAATATCAAAAGAAAAGATGGATATGCCCATCTTGCGGAGGGGTTGTTTATTTCTATCATTACAAATGCAGTAATTGCGGGAAAGAAGTCCCCGTATGAGTTTGAAATATAAAATTAAGGGATGTCGATGGTAAGAAATATATTAATTAGTCTGTCGGTTATGTTAGCTATAACGGTTTCCTGCGGGAAACCCGGTAAGGGTTCGCCTATCCCCGATACCGAACGAATGGAGCTTAAAGGAAACGTTAAAGAAATGATAAGCTTAAACCCCAATGCGGGGAAACAGGTTGTCCGCTTTGATAAAGACGGGTTTAAGACGGAAACCCTTGAATATACGTCGGCAAGGGAGCTTTCTCTTCGCGCAGTATATCGCTATGAAAACGGGCGCAACAACGTTACGCGCACTTATTATAACGATGCCGGCACTATTGTTTGGCAGGATTCTTCGTCATACCTGTTTGATGAACTAAACAGGGTCATTAAAGTCTCAAATTTTGACCACAATAGAAAATCCAAGGGGGTCATTATTTTGTTATATCCCGATAACTCCGCCAATTCACTCCCGCGTGAGGAAAAACATTTCGACCAATTCGGAAAACCAAAAGTTTCATACAAATATGAATATGATGAAAACGGAAATCAAATCGCATTGTCGCGGTATGACGAAAACAACGGGTTTTCGGGAAAATTTACTTATACCTATGAAAAAGACAAAAAGATTGAAACTTTAAGATTCGACGAAAATAACGAAATCGAATGGAAAGAAACATACAGGTATCATAACGGCAATCCAATCGCATCAGCCCGTTATGATGCGCAAGGTAATATAATTTCACGCGATATTTATAAATATGATTACAAGGGCAACCGTCTGATATGGCAGTTTTTTGATAATGAAGATAAGCCTTTAGGCTATTATGAGTATTCATACAGCTATTGGGATAATTGAGATATAAATTAAAAATAGCTCTTGCAAAAAATCAAAAATCAATATAGAATAAATCAAGTTCAAGGAAGGGAGCGTATTATGCAAGAAAATCCGAGGTGTTCAGTTAAAATTATTTACAGTTGTTTTGATTGCCAGTTTTTCGTAAACAAATCGACCCATGTGGATATCCAGAAAGAAAAATACCGTTGTATGGTAGAAAAGAAAGATTTTTCTTTCAATAAAATGTCGCCGGATGGAATGCCGAGCTGGTGTCCGCTGCCTTATTACAACTCTATGAAAAATGAAAAGATGTTTGCCCCGTTCAGTGCTGTTTTTGAAAAATTAGAAAAGAATATAGATAAAAAATAACTACCGGTTTCTTTTCTGATACCATCTCGATAAATCTATAAGCAATGCGGGGAGTATATTCTTAGCGGAAATATTTCCGTATTTAATCATTCCGATAGCGGATGATATTTCGCTTACGAACTCCTTAATCTCCGCAATATTGGTGTTTTTAATAACGGGGGCGGGAATATTTTCGTAGTGTTTGGAAATATAATTTGAAAGCGATATTTGTCTGATGTTTGACTGACGTAAAATCATCAAATTCCTGAAAAATTCAATAAGTTCCTCAAGAAATTTAATTGAAAGTTCATTTTTTTCTTTAGAGGTTAAATCTTCGATAAAATCAAAAATCTTTTTATCAAATTGAACCTTTGGCGCGATATTTTCCCAAAATTCCCTTACTTTAAGAATCTTCTGTTCGGTGTATTTATATACCCTGTCTTCAATTAAATCAATAGTAGTATTAAACCCGACTGCTTTTTCGCCGAAAATTTCCTCAAGACATAACGGACTCAGTTTAGAAAAATTTACTATGATGCTTCGCGAAAGTATGGTCGGCAGTATAAAATCTTTTCTAGAGGAAGTAAGAATCACAAGGCTTGTGGCGGGAGGCTCCTCAAGTATTTTCAAAGCGGCGTTTTGAGCTTCCTTCGTGGCGTTTTCAAACTCCCCTATAACCGTTATCTTATACTTTCCCGTTGCCCGGTGCGAATGGAACACTATGGTTTCACGAATGAAATTAATCGGTATTTTCTGCTTTTTTGATATTTCATCCGAAATATCAATTAAACTGTCTTTAAGTTCGGATTTCGGTTTTTTGATTGCCGTTTCCAATCTTTGGTTTAAAAGTATTTCTTCCAACTCCTCTCGAATATCGGCTACGGATTTTTTCTTTGTCGATGAAACCTCATCTAAGGCAACGGCTTGAGAAATCCTCCCCAAAAGATAAAAGAAATATTCATAGGCGCACTTTTTTTGAGACGGTTTTTCCAATAACTCTAAAAAAAATCTTGTCTTTAAAGAAAAATCGTCGTTACGGTAAAAAGAAAAATCGGTGGAAATAAACGGATTTTTATCCAATAGATAACGCGCACACTCAACGGCGGTATAAAACTTTCCAACTCCTTTATCACCCAAAAAAATCAGGGTTCTGCCTTGAAAATTATCGGAAAACAGTTTGTTCAGCAGATTAACGGCTCTTGTTTGCCCTTTAATTGAATCCAGCATATTGAAACCTTACCTACCCTTTATATCGGCAAGAATAAGTCTTGCTTCTTCATTTCCCTGAAATTTATTGATTTCGGGATAGCCGACTATATCAAAAAGCGTATGTTTATCTTTCAAAGCGGCAACCTCCTGCCCGCAATTCCACCCCACTATACTAAATTCGCCCCTTCCTTTAACGGCGGTAATCAAAACGTGATTGTTGTTTTTACCTATTAGTTTAATCTCTTGAATTTTCAAATTCTGTATAAGATAATTAGGCGTTTCATTTCCATTCCCGAAAGGCTCAAGAATATTTTCAAGATACCTGAGATTGGAAATCGTCAGTTCATCAAAATCTTCAAGAACGTCGTCAATGACTATATTTTCTTCAAACTCGGCACGGTCAAAATTGGTCATATATTCTTTGACTTTCTCATAAAATTCATTTATATTTTCTTTTTTAATAGTAAACCCACCGGCATAACGATGCCCTCCGTATTGAAGCAAATAGCCCGACAACGCAGTCAGCATAGAGACAACGTCAAATTCCCCGCTTGCCCTTACCGAACCGTTTACTTCATCATTTTCACCTGAAATTACAATAGCCGGAAGACTATATTCATTTGATAAACGGTTGGCAAGAAGTCCGGTAATACCTCGCGGGATTTTCTCCGAGGAAAAAAACAGGAAATTGTTTTTTTCAAATGTTTCCATATCAAGTTCTTTGACGGCTTTATCCAAGTTATGAACCATATTCTTTCTTTCTTTATCTTTGGCAATAATCTCTCTGGCAAGCGCTTCGGCTTCTTTAACCTTATTGGTAATCAAAAGTTCCACGCTTAAAGTGGCTTCGCCAACCCTCCCGGGCGAATTTAAAAGCGGCGCGATATTCCAGCTTATAGTCTTGGAATTTATAGTATCCATATTCAGGTTACTTTCACGTATTAATGAAATTAGCCCTATAGATGAATACGGTATCATCTTCATTCCGTTTTTAACTATATTGCGGTTTTCATCTATTAAAGGCATAATATCCGCAATAGTTCCGATAGCCACGAGAGGAAGATACTCGTTATAAAGGTCGTTAATCCTCGCGCTCCTGCTCAACAGAAGTCTCCTGTAAATACTTGCGCAAACTTCGCTGTCCGCAACGCTTCGATGGAGTTTTGAATGCTCAAAGCAAACGCCGAGATGTTCCGCTACCGATGCAAGGTCGTGCTTAGCGAGCTTTCTCAGCATAACGCGCGCCATTTTGAGCGTATCCTCAACGGTATTTTTTATCAGTTTCCCAAAATGCTTTTTCATAGCGGCATCTAAAAACTTCAAGTCAAACATCACAATATTATGCCCGATAATTTTGCTTTCCCCGATAAACTCCATAAACTTAGCAAGCGCTTCTTTAATATCAATACCGTTCTCTTCAACCATTTCATTGGTAATACCGTGTATTTGCGTGCTTTGTATAGGTATAGGAAAACTTGTCTTTACAAGCGTCTGAAATTCGCCGACCTTAATACCGTTTCTCATTTTTACCGCGCCGATTTCGATAATTTCATCATGATTGGGGTTTAACCCGGTTGTCTCAAGGTCAAGAAAAACCATTTCTTCCCCGTAATATTCGGGGAATTCCGTTTTTTCAACTATCGCCTGTGCAAGTTTGAAAACAACGCCCGCTCCGCACAAATACTTAAACGGATATCCGTCATCACCGACCTTCGGATTAATTATTGCGCAGGCATTCGGCAATTTGTCGCGCGGTTCGTGATGGTCGGTTATTATGACGTCAAGGTTAAGACTGCCTGCATAGTCAATTTCCTCAATAGCGGTTATTCCGCAGTCAACGGTAATCATAAGTTCAAAATAATTTTCAACCGCCCACGCTATCACATCACGTGAAATTCCGTAATTTTCCTCTCCTTCGGGAACTCTGTAAACAACGTTAGCCCCCATCTTTTGAAGTATTTTATAAAGTATAGCGGTTGCAGTTACCCCGTCCACGTCCCTGTCACCGAAAATAAGAATGCCCTTTTTCTCCGATACGGCACGCTCTATTCGCTCAATAGCTTTGTCAATATCGTGGAAATGAAACGGGTTATGCAAATCGAGAATGTTGGGGTTCGCATATTTACGGGCATTGTCAGCCGTAACAATGCCGCGATTAACTAAGGTGCGCGCCACTATATCCGGAACTTTTATTTCATCCCTGATTAATTTAGCTTTTTCCTTGTCCGATTTGAGAATTTGCCACTTTTTCGCCATTAAAACACTCCAAAAAAAATAAGGTGAATAATTGTATATTACTTTATAAAAAATTACAAGCTGAGAAAAAGAGGCTATAAATATACTTTTTTGAATTCTAAATTTTAACCAAAGATTTTTTAAGACATTACTTTTTCTAAAATTGACAAATACCCATTTAACTATTAAAATATCAGTTACTATATTTCACCAAATACAAATTCGAAAGGTGGTGTTAGATGGCTAAAAAGAGACGCAATCCAAATGAAACAAGAATTGTTATTACAGGATTAGGCGCAATTACCCCGATAGGTAATAACGTGCAGGATTTTTGGGACAACCTTCTCAAGGGCAAAAACGGAATAAGAACTATACAAAATTTTAATACCGATGAAATATCCATAAAATTTGCAGGGGAAGTTGATTTTGACCGGTTTCACGAATATATGCCGAAAAAGATGCTGCCTAAACTCGGAAGATTTATCTTTCTTTCTCAAGTGGCATCTATACAGGCATTTAAGGATTCGGGGATTCAACCGGAAGACGTTGAAAAAGACCCTACCAATTACGGCGCTATTATAGGAACGGGGGACGGCGGTAGCGATATCCACGTTAGAAATATCAGAAACTCTTTAGAAACACTAAATTGGGATGGTGTATCGCCTTTCTATGTAGTAGGTCTAATTGCCAATGCGGCGGCCGGTTATTTTGCCAAAAGCACAAATTTTCAGGGACCTAATTTCAGCGTATCATCCGCCTGCGCAACAAGCAACCACGCAATAATAACCGCAGCAAATTTAATTAAAATGGGTTATGCAGATGTAATAATAAGCGGAGGAACGGAATCAACGTTAAACTTTGCCGGTCTTTCGGCGTTTAACGCCATATATGCACTTTCCCGCCGTAATGATAGCCCGGAAACCGCATCACGCCCGTTTGATAAAGACAGAGACGGTTTTGTTATGGGCGAAGGTGCAGGCATATTGTGTTTGGAGGAACTTGAACATGCCAAAAAGCGAGGCGCTAAGATTTATGCCGAAATTACGGGATTAGGAATATCCTGTGATGCTTATGATATTGTTGTACCACATCCGGAGGGAAGAGGGGCTATGCTTGCTATGAAAAACGCAATGGAAGATGCCGAACTAAACCCGGAAGACATAGACGTTATAAACGCACACGGAACTTCTACTATCCTCGGCGACTTATCCGAAACCAGCGCTATCCGCAAGGCATTCGGGAAAGCAGCCGATAATATACTTGTCCACAGCACAAAATCGATGATAGGACATCTAATCGGGGCGGCAGGCGGAACTGAAGCCGTTGCCTCCGTTCAAACTATTCTTAAAAACGTAGTGCATCCTTCAATCAATATTTTTGAACAAGACCCGAGAATTGATTTGAAAATTGCTGCGAATAAACCTTATGAAAAAAAGGTTACCAATGTTCTTTCAAACAGTTTCGGTTTCGGAGGTCAAAATTCGTCTATTATTATTTCCCGTTTTAAAGGGTAACAAGGCAATATGTAAAAATATATGAATTATCACAAAAATACCCGCCCGAGACGGACAAGCCGGCGGGTATTTTTTTTTCAAGCCTATTATGGATTTTTATATCTAAGCGCCCGGCGTCTTTAGAAGGAAATATCGAAACCTCATCAAAATAAAAACGCCTGTCTGCTATAATAGATAGTGCCTTGAATACGCTTTCTTTCGCGCTGAAGATAAGAAGTCTCACAAAATTACAATCGCTATCTTTATCAATTAAAACTCGTTCATCCTCGTTAGCGATAAGAGAAAGGGCAGAATCTGATATTTCCCTCCCTATGCTTTCCAAATCAATCCCGACAGACACAAAGTTATCGGAACGACATACCGCAACACTATAAAGATTATCGCTATGGCTAATAGAGCCTGCCGTACCTTCGGGGAAAACAGGCTCACCGAATTTACCGCATAATATAGCCGTATCCGAAATCCCGATAGACAACAAAGCCTTTCGGGCATAAAATCGACCGCTTGCAAACTCAATTATACGTGAACGGTTAGCTCCCTCAACAAAAGACTTTTCGGATTGATAAAGAGAATTTTCATCCCGCTCTTCTTTCCCGCATACAAATACAATACCGCGCGACTTAAAATCCTTTTCAATTCCGTTAAATATACCGCTGTTCATAAAAGCCTCACAAAAAAAGGCTGTCCCGTAGCGAGACAGCCCTCAATTTTTTAAAAAACGATTATTCGTCAAGGAAAATCACCTCAGCTATACCGACCGTGCATATTTTATCATCGGATATAATCTGGGTAAGAACGGTGCCGAAATATCCGTCATACTCAAGGGTTTTGGCAATAATTTTAGCATCTTTACCCGGAAACAAGGGTTCAAGAAAAAGCGCACCTAAAACCTTTGTCGCACGAACATTAACGGGTTTAGCATCTGGGGCTATACTATGCGTTTTATTCAGAGCAAAATATGTAAGGCATAGCCCCGCCTGTCCTCCCATCTCAACCTGCAAAGCACCGGGGTAAACGGGAAATCCGGGAAAATGCCCTTTAAACACAGGGTCATCCGCGCTAATATGCCTCACGGCAATAATAGTTTCTTCGCCTTCTGCAATATCAATTCCCGCAATTCTATCTACCAGCAAAAACGGGTCTCGATGAGGAATAAGTTTTTTTATATCCTCTCGTCCATAGCTGACCGCCGAAAAGGAGGATTTCCCATCCAATTCGATGTCGGTTACAATAGCCCGTTTGCGATAAGTTTTCAGAAGTTTCTCATAATCCATACTTGCCTACTTGCCGTGAACCCTTTTAGCAATAACATCTTCAATTATGTTACAAGCCTCATCAATAATCTCTTTGGTCAACTGCGAAGAAACCGAGATTCTAAACCTTCTGGCATTAGCGGGAACGGCGGGGAAATCAACGGGTTGAAGGAACAAACCGCGTTTTTGTATTTCACTCGCCATTTCAAAAAGCATAAGGCCGGAAGACCCGATAATAATCGGAATAACCTGTGATTCCGTCATACCGATATCAAGTTTCAAATCAAGAAGGTTATTCTTAAAGTATTCGGTATTTTCCCAAAGTTTGTCGCGAAGCGATGAATCGCGTGTAGCGACTTCAAGGGACTTGACTAAACCGGCAACAATCCCGGGTGAAGGCGCACAGGAGAAATTATAAGGCGAGGAATATCCTTTAAGATAACGGACAATCCTTGAGTTGGAACAAATAAATCCTCCGACACCTCCGAAAGACTTGGACAAAGTCCCGTAAGATATGCCGATTTTGTGTTCAAGCCCAAAATGCTCGGCAACGCCTCGTCCGTTCTCTCCGAACATAAGCGTAGCGTGAGCATCGTCAAGGTAGATTGCGACATTGGGATACTGGTCAACAACCTCGACAATTTCGGGAAGTTTAACAAGGTCTCCATCCATTGAATAAACACCCTCAATAGCAACAAGGATACGCTTACCCTTGTTTTTTTCAAGAATTTGGTTAAGATGTTCGGGGTTGTTATGTTCAAACATATGGATTTTCGCGCCGGCAAGCGTTCCGCCGTCTATAAGACTTTTATGGATTTTTTCATCCATAACAAGCAAATCGCCTTTGCGGAGAAGCCCTTGAATAGCGCCGAGATTACCGCCAAGTCCGCTAGAATAAAGGAGACAATCCTCTTTCTGCTTGAAATCGGCAAGCATTTTAGCGAACTTAACATGGATATCAAAAGTACCCGAAAGCAAAGGAGCGCCTGAGGCACCAAGACCGTACTTTTTCAATCCCTCAATCGCAGCCTCTATAACCTCGGGGTGCGAGGACAAACCGAGGTAGTTATAAGAGGTCAAATTGATAACTCTGCGCTGTTTCCCGTCAAGATTACTCAAAATCTCGGTTTCTGCGCGGGGAGCTTTTAAAAGCTGCTGCTCAAAAAAGCTAAAACCTGCTTGAATACGCGGGTCGGAAAACCACGCCTCAAAATCGGAGGGTGGTTCCAACACATTTTCACTGTCGTTGAAAAAGAAATCTGCGAGACTAAAGTCTAATGCATTATCCATACATAATTACCTTTTTTAGTTATTGCTCAAGTGTTCCAAAAACTTGTCGGCAAGCTGACCTATTGTCTGAATATCAGCCAACTCAGTTCGGGGAATCTTGATATTGAGCTGTCTCATAGAAGTAGAAACGACTTCGATAATATCCAAGCTGTTAGCGCCTAAATCTTTCATCGACTTGTTAGGGTCGATATCACTTTCGTTGATATCCTCGAGATTATCGAGAATATTCTCTTTGATTACCTGAATCACCTCATCTTTAGTCATATTATCCTCCAAAATATAGAATTTTTTTTATTTATTTGCTTTATAAGCAAGATAACGGTTCATAAAATTATCGACAAAAGGAAGCCCCTTATCGACTGTAATAACCTGACCGTTCATAGCATCAAAAAGCCCCGAACAAAGCGCAAAAACCACGCGCCCGCAATCATCGGGCAAAAGAAATACATCATCGCTCAAACCCTCTTTTTCAGCGAAATCAAAGAAATCCTCGCCGAATATAAGCGTAAAGGATTCGGTTTTAACGGGTCCGAAACGGACTACATTAACCTGAGAACCGTCTTTACCGAGATGAGCCGCCATATAACGCCCGAAAAACTCCAATAAAGCCTTAGATGCTGCCACAAAATCATAGCCGTAATAGAAATGCGAAGGTCCATCGCTGGAAATCCCCAAAATATGTTTTGGGAATTGGCCGAAAGTCTTTTTGATTTTCTGGGTGTATTCAATCATAGGCCAGGTGCTGTAATCAAGCGTTTTGTAAAGAGACCGCTTTTTATAATCCATTAAGCCCTTAGGGCTTTGAGCAAAACCGACATTACTTATGAAAAAGTCGATTTTATCCTCTTTTTCCTTAATTTGGCTGAGAAGCGCATCGGTATCCTCTTCGACGGAAACATCAGCCTGAATAAGAACAGGCTTAGGTGCGCCCGCCTTATCAAACTCCTCGTATAAGGCTGAGTAATCATCGGAACCCCATTTATAAGTAAGATACGTCTGCGCACCGGCTTTCCCGAAATATAAAGCGCTTGAAAGCCCAATACCCTTAGTCCCCCCAGTTATCAACACCGATTTTCCGGTTAAATCAATAGTAACCATCACAACTCCCTTAGAACATTATTTATCAGCCTGCGTAAAATTCCTCAATAGTTTTTTTGGTTTCAGGATAAGCAAAACTAAGTTTATGCATCAAATCCTCCTGCAACCTTGCATCAACCAACAGTTTTTTCTTTCTTGCCGCAAGCGTATATTTCAGCAAGTAAATAGATTTTATATTTTTTTCCGAGATTTGTAAAGCAATATCTTCCGCTTTTAGCATAACGTCTTTTTTAGGAACAATATAATTGGCATTAATACCCATTTCTTTAAGCTCCCTGCCCTTAAACCTTTTTCCCGTAAACATCATCTCATTGGCAATAAAAGGTCCTACAAGCTCAGGGAGAAGGGTTGTAGTCCCCATACCGGGTGTAAACCCTAAAGACATAAACACAGACCCGTAACGGCTTTCCTCCGCCATAATTACAATATCCGAACAAAGTCCGATAACAAGCCCCCCGCCTACTGCATGTCCTTCCATAGCCGAAATAATCGGGAAAGGCGCATTAATAAGCCTTTCGGATATAACAAGGTCTTTCACGTGGATTTTTCCGTCGCAGAGGTCCATAAGATTTTTACGGTCAGCGCCGGCAGAAAACACATCCGGCAACCCCCATAGAACCAAAACTTTGGGCTGTATTTCCTCGACTTTTTCAACACCCTTAACTAATTCATCAACAAAGTCATCGGAAAACACGTTTTTATTTTCGATATCGTTCATCTTCAAATAAACTATACCGTTTTCTTTTTCTTCTATCAAAATTCTGTTACTCATTTTTCCCTCACAATCGATTTTTGCGGTTTAAACTTGGCAAACCATTCCGGCGTGCTGCCCTCATTAAAAGCCTTGACTGCATTAATAATCTCAGGCTTTCCTACCAACTCAAGCAATTTCTCCTTAGCCATATTGGTTGATTCGTTTAATTCCTTAAACATAATAGACATAGTAAAATGCTTGGTTAATGAAATCGCCGATGGGTTAGCCCGAAACAGGTTTTTTATAATAGCGCGGGTTTCTTTTTCAAGGTCATCCTCGCTAAAAACCTCATCGACAAGCCCTATTATCTTTGCCTCATCGGCAGAAACTCTTTTGGCAGTCATAATAAGGTAACGCGCCCTCTGGGGAGTTAAACGAAGCCCGAAAATAAACGGCAGGACATTGGCAGGTATTAGCCCGAAAAGCACCTCCGTTAAAGAAAACGATGAGTTTTCGGAAGCTATTACAATATCGCAGGCGGCAACAAGTCCTATACCGCCGGCTTTAACCTCGCCGTCAACAAGCGCAATCACAGGCTTGGGGGACTCATAAATCTTTAGAAGCAAATCGACATAAAGACCTACCGCGTATTCCCCGATAGACCTGTCTCCCTCGGCATCGGTTAAAAACACCAAATCCATTCCGAGACAGAAATTAGCGCCGTTAGAGCGTATGAGAATTACCCTAACCTCGTCATTCATCAAGGCTGCATTTATAGCGTGCGATAATTCCGACAAGCTATCCATATTAAGACGATTACCGCCCTCACTATCGGCAAGAGTTATCACAGTAAGTCCTGAATCGATATAACTTTCTATAAAAGCCAACTTTTAACTCCAATCATAAAATCTTCGCCAATCCTCAACCTTTTTCAAATACAAAAGACCTTTACCCTTATAAAACTCGTCAAATAAATTGCCGTGAATAGAAAGGTCGGGGGTAAAGTTGGGATTGTCGATACATTTTTCACGGGCGTTTTCATTCAGTTCATAATCCTTAACGGTAATAGGTTTTCGTGAAGCAAAAACATCGTCAAGTTTCATTTTTTCAAGTTCGGCACGAGCTTCGGGAAGGATTATACCGCTGTAAAATTCACCGATAGCCCCCGAACCATAAGTATAAAACCCGATACGGTCGCCTGCATTGAGGTCATCACATTGCATAATAGCGCCGCAAAGCCCTACGAAATTACTTGAGGCATAACACGAGCCAATCTGGCGGGCATATTTCAATACCGGCATTACCTTAGCCTCGAAACTTTCCCTAACCTCAGCCTTTTTACGGGGTCTGGTTAAATTACATAAAACCCTGTGCGCCTGAAAAGACATTCCCGGGAAAGGCGTATGATAAACATGTTTTTTGAAAAAAGTATCAAAGTCAATTTCACCGACTTTGGAAATGTAATCGTTGAAAGACCCTTCAAGCGCATCCATATAGGTATAAAGACTTGCTTCGTTATTGCCCTCTTCGGAACGTGCAGAGGGACGGAAAGTGTCGTAAATATCGGTAGTCCAAGTTCCCTTCTTTTCGGGTTCAAACTCCAGGATTTTAGGGGTTTCACTGATAACAACGGCAGCTCCAACCCCTCCCATAACAAATTCCTGTATCGTATTAAAATGCTTTCTGCTCAGGTCGGCGGCAATAACAACCGCTTTTTTCCCTTTGTTAAGCCCTGATGCAATCCAGTTAATCGCGGCGTCAACCGCGGCAATTCCGCTGTAACAAGCGTGCTTGGTTTCATAATTACGGATATTATTATGAAGCCCCAAAGCGCCGATAATATTAGTGGAAATAGGCTTTCCGTAATCAACACCGCCCTCCGTGCCGGCAATAAGCATCCCAATCTCGTTAGGATCCATATCTTCAAGCAAAGGCTTTAAAGCATTAGCCCCCATAGTAATCGTATCTTCATACGGAGGGTAAAGAGCGCGAATATCTATAAGATAGTCATTAACAATAACGTCAGGGTCTTTCCCCCGCGCAATCGCCAAATCTTTCATAGATAGACACATTGACCCCGGATAAAGATAAATTTTTTCAATTCCAACCCTATTCATAATAAAATCTCCTAAAATTTTTTTAGTCCTATAAACCGTAATACAATCCGCCCACTGCGCTTACAACCTCGCCGGTAATAAAATCGGCATCGTCCGAGCAAAGGAAATATGCAATATTCGCAATTTCTTCGGGCTTGCCCTCGCGTCTAACCGCAGAGTAAGTTACCCAAAAATCATGCAGCGGTTTTGCAAGATGTTCTTTAGTCATATCGGTAGGAACATAGCCTATGCACAATATATTAGCTCTAATGCCTTTGGGACCGTATTCCTTGGCAAGCGTCATAGTAAGCCCTACAAGTCCTGCTTTAGCTGCCGCATAATTAGCCTGCCCGCTTGAACCGAGCATAGCCAAAGACGAAATATTCAAAATCTTACCGCATCTGTTAGACAGAAAATGCATCAGAAAACTCTGAGCAACAAAAAAAGGAGCGCTAAGATTAACGGCAATAACTTCTTCCCAATCTTCCTGAGACATAACCGCCGCGGCGCTGTTTCTAACAATCCCGGCGTTATTAATAAGCGCATGAATATCGCCGAAATCGCTGATAGCGGTGTCTGCAACGGTTTCTATCCGGGGAACATCTTTAAGTTCAAGTTGATAAGCCTTGATATTAGCATCGGGATTAATTTCCTTTGCGAGCTTAATAGTTTCATCCGCCGCAGCAATATTGCCCGCATAAGTAAAGGCGCATCCCCAACCTTCGCGGATAAACTTAAGGACAATCGAGCGTCCTATACCCCGCGAACCACCGGTAATAAACACATTCTTCAATAAACTACTCCTCATACCGTTTTATTAACGAACAGCAGTTTAGACCACCAAACCCAAAAGAATTTTTAAGCATAATATCGAAATCGTAGTCCACCGCCCCGTCTTTACATACGTCAACATCAACCTCAGGCGCAAGTTCGTCTATATTCGTTGAAGGATGCAGCTTCCTGTTAAGCATCTGCATAACCCCGGCAATAGTCTCAACAATCGGCGCAGACCAAGCGGTATGACCGAGCATAGACTTAGGCGCATTAAATTTCATATTATAAACATGGTTACCAAAAGCCTTCTTAATGGCATTAAGCTCCTTTAAATCACCGAGAGGGGTTCCGGTTGCATGACAACCCACAAAACCGACCTCTTCGGGTTTTACGTCGCAGGTTTTAAGCAGGTTTTTCATCAGTGCCGCCTGAGCTTCTTCCGAAGGTGCGGGCAGATGATTTGCATTGGAATTAGCGCAAACGCCCAAAACCTCTGCATAAATCTTAGCGCCCCTTCTCTTGGCATGCTCTAAATCCTCTATTATAAGCGCGCCGGCACCGTGCGAAGGAACAAACCCGCAACGTCTTACATCAAACGGGCGGGATGCTATTTCCGGATTTTTCTGAAATTCAGGTTCGGTTACAAGCGAGTTTAAGAACGCCATAGCAAATATATCAAAATCATCCATATCCCAAAAAGCGCCGTTTATAACCGATGCGTCGCATTCGCCGGTAATTATATCACGAAACCCGTCGCGTAATGCAATATTTCCGCTTGCGCAAGCCGCGCCTACGTTAAATGCAGGACCCTGCACACCCAAAGCCTCGGAAATTGTCCCGGGTATGTTAGGGTCAATACACTCTATACCGTAAAGCGGGTCAATCCATTCCGGTTCCTCGGCATATTGCTTAGCCTGCTGATGAACATATTTAGAGTTTACATTATGCCCGCCGGTTATTACACTCACGCGATACGGGTCGATTTCCACATCAAAAAGCCCCGCGTCAATATACGCATTAAGCGAACAAATAGTAGCGGATTTGTTGGATACGGTCATAGTTCTAAAAAGTTTTCGCAGACGTTTGTGCCTTTCCTCGCTGACCTTTCCGCGTAAATCCTCAAGAGCTTTGGCAAAATCATAATCGCCTACGTCGCCGCCTATCTTGCAAGCCACATTGCTAATATCTACCGTATGCCAGACCTTTATGCCCGACTTTCCGCTAATCAGATTTTGGTAATACTCCTCTAAGGTGTCTCCAAGAGGGTTAATGGTAGCCATACCAGTTATTACAACTCGTTTTCCATTTCGCATAATTCGATACCCCGTCTATGTATAGTTTATTCAATATAAAAACCAGATATATATATTAATACCATTTACCGACTATGTCAATTTTCTAAGCATTATATAATCCCGTTCTAAACTCAAATAGTATTAGCAAAATCCCCGATATTTTCGGGAAATTTAATCTTGTCTAAAAAGAAACCGGGTATCCTTTTCGGTTTACGGGTATGAGAATCCAATACCGCATGTTCGGTATATCCCGTTGCGACAATTTCGTTTCCGTTTCGATATATCTTATAATCAATTCTCATTCTTACACCCTTTGCAAGAGTGCATACGGAATGTATAAATATTTCATCATCATAAAAAGTGGGAGCGATATATTTTACTCCCAGTTTGGTTACGGGAAGCATAATCCCGTCTTCCTCAAGTTTTTTATAAGGCAGTTCCATATCTCTCAACAGATTTGTCCTGCCTATTTCCATCCATAATAAATAGTTGGCATGATGAGTAACGCCCATAGCATCCGTTTCGGCATACCTAACCCGTTCTTTGGTAATATTAATCATAACTCCTCCCGTCAAACAAATGATAAAACTCGCGTTTTCAGGGTTTATATCAAATCTTCGTTCTTAATCAATTCCTCAATTCCGTTAATAAGACGGTCAACCGAATTCAATACGGCATCCCTGTCTCTGCAAGCCCATTTCAATACCGACAAAACCGATTCCTCAAAATTTAAAGGAAGTTTTTTGCAAACCGATTTTGTATAAGCTATAAGACGTTTTTCGCCCGGATGATACTCTCCGTTAATCGCAAAAATTATATCAAAATAGCTTGCAAGCAATGCGGAAATTCTGTGATTAACGCCGACAATATCCTCCCGAATAATCGCTTTTTCAATCTGTGTCTTATAGCTTGACTGTGTATCGCGTAAAATCGGGAAATTCTTTAAAATCACGTTCCGTTTTAACTCGTCGGAATAATCCCGATTTGTTTTTTCAACCAAATGGGCATACCATTTTCTTCGGTCAAACAACGGAATAGAGTTTTTTATATTAAAACAAAAACAGGTGGAATAACCCACGCTTGCAATATGCTCATCCAATACGCGGGCAATTTTTTCTTCAATCCAAGCGGGAGAACGAAACATAATATCCACGCCGCGATTAAATTCATCGGCAGTCCATTCATCGCCGGTTTCCCAATACCGGTTATCAATTTCGGGATTATCGGAAAATTCAAGCGCCAGTTCGCGACGAATACCGGTCGAAATTTCCTCATCGGAGTAAACATAAATATCAAAATCCGAATGCCCGTCTTCCATACCGTTAATGAACGAACCTGCAAGGGCAATAGCCCGAACATCATTAACCGTTTGAAAAGCATCCGATATTCTTGCAAGTAAAGCCTTGTTTTTTATATCATTCATTAATTAGTAACCCTTGACCGTTTTTTCGCTTACCGACCTGATAAAAATACGTTCCTCGTTATTGAGTATAGCCCATTTTTCGGAAGATAAATATTTCAGTTTACTGCGCAAAACCCGTTTTAAAGCAAGATTTATTTTCTCCGGTGGAATTTCGCCGCGCTTATAAGCCTCAACTAAATATTTATGTAAATTAACCGCTTCATCAAACCAGTCTTTATCATCTTTCGTAATGCTAAGCACAATATCGCATCCCGCCTGCAAAGCCATCTTGGATGCGGTTTTATAATCATAGATATCGGTTATGGAATACATCTGTATATCATCGGTAATAATAATATTGGAAAATCCTTTTTGACGCAATCCCGAAATAATGATTTCGGAAAGCGTTCCGGGTTTATTATCGTAGTTAGGATAAACGACGTGAGCCGACATAATCATCTGCGCGTCAATTACCTCTCTAAACGGCGCGGAAATAACATCAATATCCTGTATAGGGTCGAAACACACCTCATAATGAGGGTCAATGCCGACACGCCCGTAACCGGGATAATGTTTAGGAACGGCGATTACGCCGCTTTTATTAAAAATATCGAGATATACACGCGAAAGACGGGTATTAACATCGACATTACGTGAAAAAACCCTTCCCGAAACCACCGAATGGTTTACCTCTATAACATCCATTACGGGGGCAAAATTGATATGAATATTAAGGTCTTTCAGTCTTGAGGAGAAATAGCGGGCAAGTTCAATAACGCCCTCCTCACCCCGCAAACTGTAAAGCTCTAATGGGGACGGGTAATTATCGATTATAGTCCTTAGACGGGCAACGCTCCCGCCCTCTTGGTCAACCGATAAGAAAATCGGGATGCTTGATGCAAAATGCTGTATCCTTCGATTATTAGCCTTAACCTGACGATAATTATTATTAACTATGTTTTCCGATTTGAGCATAAAGCCGCCGATATGGTAACTCTCTACAAGAATCCGGACCCTGCTTAAATCGTTGCCGAGATAATTAATCATCAGAAGCTGCCCGATTTTTTCCTCAATCGACATTCGGGAAATAATCCTCTCCGCCAATACGTCAAGGTTTATGTCCTCCGTAAAAGGCTCTTCTTCAACAATATCCAAAGGCACGCGCTTATCTACAAAGCCCTCAATTTTCCCGAATTGTTTAAAAATGGAGTAATTAACCGCCCCGACAAACACAAAAATTATAACCCCCGTTAGCGAGGCTATCAGCTTTATTTTTCTTTTCATAAGTCTCCCTAAAACACGGATATAAACGGGATATTATACACAAATTAGTCAATAAAATCAAATTACGCAATAAAAGGACTTTTTAAGGCTAAACCCTTATTTCACCGTCAATACCTATAAAATTCCTGTTCTCTTCAAGGACGGGAGCGACATCCTCCCCGATAAATTCCTCTACCTGCAATGGAGCGCGTCCTATATAAGTCGAAAAATCGGCGAGCTTTTCCCACTCGCTATCGGGCAATGGAAATTTACCACTCGCTTTCAGGCCATCAATAAGGTTGGCTTTCTCACCGCGACGGATAGCATCAACCGCCTTCATCGCATAGTCGCGAATAACCTCGTGAAGCTCCTGCCGGTTTCCACCCCGCTTTACCGCCTCCATAAGAACGTTCTCGGTAGCAAAAAACGGAAGATTCGCAAGGAGGTTTGTCTTTATAACTTCGGGATATACGTTTAGTCCCTCTATCAACTTTTGGTAAATAATAAGAATCGAATCGGCAAGCAAAAAACATTCCGGTATTAGAATACGTCTGTTTGCCGAATCATCAAGAGTGCGCTCAAGGAACTGTAAGGCGAAAGTCTGCGCGGCGTTATTAAGATTGCTGATAAGATACCTTGAAAGCGAGGTCATACGCTCTGCAAGTATCGGGTTTCGTTTATACGGCATCGCGGAAGACCCCACCTGATTTTTGGAAAACGGTTCTTCAAGCTCTCCGCGATGTTGCAGGATACGAATATCATTAGCCGCACGATGCGCCGATTGGGCTATTGATGATAAAACCGATAAATATTGAAAATCAAACTTGCGGGTAAGCGTCTGCCCCGATACGGGAATACTTTTTTCAAACCCCAGCTTTTTTGCAACAAGACGGTCAAGTTCCCTGACCTTTTCGTTATCCCCCTCAAAAAGTTTTAAAAAACTTGCCTGAGTGCCGGTAGTTCCCTTCGCGCCCCGCGTAACAAGATTAGACATCCGGTAATCAAGGTCTTTTAAGTCGAGAACAAGGTCATAAAGCCACAGGCTTATTCTTTTACCGAGCGTTGTCGGTTGCGCGGGCTGAAGATGGGTATAACCGAGCATCGCCAAATCCTTGTATTGAATCGCCTTGTCTTTAAGAGTATCAATCAAGGTAACAAGCCTGCGCTTAATAAGCAATAACGCCTCTTTAAGCAAAACCGTTTCGGCATTATCGGTAACGAACGCCGAAGTTGCGCCGAGATGGATAATTCCTTTTGCTTTCGGGGCAACCTCACCGAAAGCCCGAATATGACTCATCACGTCATGGTGGATTTCCTTTTCTATTTCTTTAGCGCGCTTGAGGTTTAAATTATCCATATTTTCGCGCATATCATCAATCTGCTCGTCGGTGATAGGAAGCCCAAGTTCTTTCTCCGCTTGAGCAAGCGCGACCCATACCGCACGCCATGTAGTATATCTGTTCTCATCCGAAAATATGGAAAGCATTTGTTCGGATGCATATCGCGTTTCAAGCGGGTTTTGATAAATTCCCATTTTATTCTCCTTCATTTTTTGTGTCTTTATCGGAAGTAAGGCTTATTGTGATAAAATATTTTTTCAACGCCTCTTTAAGTTTTTTATCATCAACGGAGGCAATTTTCTCCTCTATAAGTTTTAAAGTATCCGGGGAAAGTTTAAATGTAATATTTTTCTTTTTTTCCACCTCATAACGGGAAACCTCCCCCTCTCTGAACCTCAAAGATTCTATCAAATTGCGCTCGGCATTCAATCTTAAAAATTTGTGAATCTTATCTTTAATATCATCCTTGCACAAAGTAAGTTCATTTATCCAAACCGTTTCGTCAACATTAATAATAAGCCGGCGGTTCTGTATGTCGTAAGGGGAAGAGTGTCTCGCAATATTAGGTCCTGCAATATCTTTCCAATTTTGAGACAATTTGTGCAAGACCTTTGCTTTCAACGGAACTTTGCGTAAAAAATTATTAATGCCTACGGAAATCCTGCGAGGCGTTTTCCATCGTTTATTCATCAAAACTTTCTCCAACTTTACCGATATTATAACTTACAAAAGGCTTCGGAGGCAAGAATTTAATTACTGTTGTATTTATTTTAAGAGGGTAGATAGATAAAACGGTTTTTATAAGACAGCCTTATTTCTTCCGTTGGGAAGTTCAAGGAAAGTCCTAAAAATTCAGGGACGATGTGCTTAACGTTATGATAACGGTTTCAATATTGTTTAATAAAATCGGCTTGAAGTTTTTTGTCTTTTTGTCAATTATTTTTGGAACTCTGTTTTTTGGAACGACAATAGAATTAAGAAAGCCGCTTAATTGCCTCTTCTTTGTTTCGGGCAACATCAAAAAATTCAAGTAATTCAACCGTTTCAAGTATTCTAACAACAACAGGGCTCAAATTACAAAGAATAAGTTTTCCGCCAACGGAATTAATCTGTCGTAAAGTAGAAATAAAAACGCGAATTCCGCTGCTACTGAGATGGGTAACACCCTGAAGGTCAAAAACTAATCGAGGTTTGGGGCGTCTTAGATAAGCCTCAACTTTTTCCTCAAGAATAAGACTTTGCATAATTTCAAGAACACCCTTGATAATAAATATTGCAATATTGCCGCTTTCCTCTAATATAACCTCGCCTTTAGCCTCGTTTAAAAACTCTCCCATAATAACTCCACAATCAACTTAAAAATAACCTTTTATAGATTATAACTTATATTTTAATTAATTCAAAAAAAACAGAGATACTTTTTTGTATAAAGATATTCGGGTAACCATCAGGTTGAAGAAATCTAAGAAAAAACTATTTGTTGACCTCTAACGATATGGCATTTATAATATTAACTCCGATAAACAAGATAAACAATTACAATTAAGTAAAGGAGTTTTGCCCCGATGTTTATAAACCCTATGAAGCTAAATAAAATAGAACTAAGAAATAATTTGTGGTTTGCCCCGCTTGCCGGATACTCACATAAAGCAATGAGGCTGATGGTAAAACGATATGGAGCGGGATTTACGGTAAGCGAAATGGTAAGCGTAGAGGGTTTATGGCGTAAAGATAAAAAAACGCTTAAATACATTGATATAGACGACGGGCTTACCGCTATACAATTATTCGGTTCGGCAACGCCTCAAAAATTCTACGAGGTTTCAAAAATGCTTGTAGAAAAATTCGATGTAAAAATCATTGATATAAATTTCGGGTGTCCCGTAAAAAAGGTGGTGCGTAACGGGGCAGGCTCTGCTCTTCTTAAATCACCTGAGAATATGGGGGAGCTAATCAAAGCGGTAAAAGATTCGGGGGCTACCTGCACCGCGAAGATTCGTTTGGGATATGACTACAATAATCTCGAAAAAACCGTCCCGATTATAGAAAAAAGCGGGGCGGATATTATTATTCTACATCCCCGGTTAGGCATCGATTTTTTTCGCGGATATGCAGACTGGAGAGAAATAGCACGCGTCCGTGAAATGACTAAATTGCCTCTTATAGCAAACGGCGACATTACCACTCCCGAAGATGCAAAAAAAGTCTTTGAAACAACCCATGCTAACGGAATAATGATAGGACGCGGCGCTATCGGGAAGCCGTTCCTGTTCCGTCAGATAATTGATTATCTCACCATAGGGTCTTACAAAAAATATTCTATGGATGAGATAAAAACCATTATGCGCGAATTTGCCGAACTCTTTGCCGAAGTTAATAAAACAACTCGGATTGTCGCTATCAGAGGGGCGTTAATCCAGTATGTAAAAGGCTTTCACGACTGTAAAAACACAAGATATAAACTTAGTCTTGTTTCGGATTTGAACGAACTTGAAAGGGTGCTTGAAGGATGGCATTCGGTTTAAAATTTAAGTAACGGAGGATATATGAACCTTTCAAAAGGAAATACGCAAAACAGCTTCAATCTTGAGGATATTACCTTTACCGAACTCACAACAATAAAAAAGGCTTGCGCCGTATATGCTCAACAAGGCTCTCAAATTGCCGGTGATATTGTTTCGCAAATTGACGACGGACTCAATAACGTAACAATCTAAAAAGACAATAAAAAAGCTGCCCGGATAACCCGGACAGCTTATTATTACCCCCACGGGGAATCGAACCCCGGCTGCAGGGATGAAAACCCTGTGTCCTAACCACTAGACGATGGGGGCTTAGACCATCATTGAAACGTGCAAGTATTATAGCTCATTCGGTAAATATTGTCAATTTATTTTCCAAAAAAATTTTACCGTCGTCCAAAGCAAAGAGTTCATAATTTTTCCGTGAAAGCGCTCATTATTTTTTATTCAGATGAAGACTTACGCCCGTATAGGATAACTCAAACCCCGCTCTTTCTATCCCGTTAATCAGTTCGGTATCTTCTACGGATGTCCATATTTCGATTGCGGAAAAATCGTGAAGACGCGCTATCGTATCTTTAAGCAATAAGGTTTCTATACCCTCTCCTTTTGCCTCATCAAGGACTATTAAATCACAGATACGGTAAATCACAACCGAACCGCCCAAGGATTTATTAGCCAATTCATCTTTGATAATATTAATCATAGCAACCGATTTGCCGTTTTTTTCGTATTGAAGTGAAATAGTCTCGCCTTTAAGTATCTTACGTCTAAAACCCTCGAAAAGATAATCACGCAGGATTTCCTTATTAACAGATTTTTCATAAAGAAGCGAAACGGGACGGTTAAAATTTAGCTTGAATTTATCCAAAGCATAAGGGTTTAATAATTCGATTTCCTCCTGCAAACCGACACCGCTTGTTCCGAAGTCACGGTAATAACGGAAAATATGCCAGCAAAACCGCGTTCTAAAACCGCATTCCTCATAAACATTTATGGCGGGAATATTATAAATATCCGTGCCTACGGTAATAATATTTGCCCCGTAATTAAATAATAATTTCACGGCGTTTTCGACTAAAAATCTGCCCAATCCCCTTCCCCGATAGTCTTTGTTTACCGACAAAAGCAGGATATTGCCGATTTTTATTTCCGCAGCCTGTGAGATACGCTCATTTAAGCAAAACGCGATAAATCCTTTTATTTCCTTGTTATCTTCGGCAACTAAGGAAATAGTATCCTTCTTTTTGAGCATTTCTTCGGCAAAGGCGGGGGTAAAATTGGGAGAAAGTCCGGTCATTCGCTTATCGAATGAAAAAGGCGAGGTTTCAAAAAGTTTTGAAAGCTCAATTAAGTCTATAAAATCAGATGGCAGAGCTTTTCGTAAATTCATCAACTTATCCGGTATTTTTTCTTGATTATAGATAATTTTCTATCAAATTCCTTGTATAACACATAAAGTTCATCGTGGAGTCTTCCGTTAAACGGGGTTTCGGACTTTAAAATTGCCATCGCCCCTTGAAGATACTCAACAGACTTATTTAAAAGTCTAATTTCAGCGGGAACGTAAGACAAAATCTCATCATTGGAATTAATCAGGCTATCAATATCTCTATTATTTCCCGCTTTTAATTTTGACGGGGTTTCCTGAAATTTATTAAGCAGGCTCTTTAAAATTGAGCCGGCGCTTTTTTTCTCTTCCTGAGCGCATAGCCCCTGGAGAATCTCGGCAACGGAATCCGGCATAGAATTGGCGTTATTGATATACCTCATAAGCGCCTTTGTAACCTCTAAAGAGGTTATATCGACACGGGTATCGGAATCCTCTATACGGATTTCTTCTTTTTTTAGAATCATTTCTAATAAATCATCCAGCGTAATAAACCGCTTATCGCAGGTATCGTAAAGTTTGCGGTTGGAATATTTCTTTATCAAATGAAACACGGGAACCCCCTTATTTTGCCTTAACCAAGGTTTCCGCAAGTTTAACCGCGCCTACGGCATCAGAAGAATAAAAAGCCCCGATACTATCGGCAAATTCTAAAGTAACCGCAGCTCCACCGACCATTACCTTTAAATCAGGCAACACGGCTTGTTTTATATCCATAAATTCCTTCATACGGGGCATAGTTGTAGTCATCAACGCCGAAAGCGCGACAATATCGGCGTTAGTCTCTTTTGCCTTGTCGATAATAACATCGCAGGCAACGTCCCTGCCCAAATCTATAACCTCAAACCCGTAATTGCGAAGCATAATAATTACTATATTCTTGCCTATATCGTGAACGTCGCCCTTTACGGTAGCAAATATTATTTTCCCGAGACTCTTTTTCGCACCGTGTTTCAGCATGGGTTCAAGATATGAAAAAGCGGTTTTCATAGTCTCGGCAGACATCATAAGTTGAGGCAAAAAATATATTCTCTTCTCATAAAGTTCACCGACATAGTTTATTGCAGGAACGAGATATTTATCCAAAATATCCACCGCCTGATACCCTTTATCCAACGCCTCTTTTACATACTGCAATATCGTATCCTTATTGCCTTTAACAACGGCATCATAAAGATAGCCTTCCAAAGTATCGGGGGTTTTATCGACCGTTTTATTACCCTTATCCGATACGCTGACGGACAAATTCTCTTTATACCCCGCGTAAAGGGATATATATTTTTCCGAATTTTTATCCTTAGACAAAAGCACGTCCGATGCGCGAATTTCGCCCATAATTTGCTCATCCAAGGGGTTGACTATTGCCGATGTAAGCCCGTTGGCAACCGCCATTGAAAGAAAACTGCGGTTAATAAAACCCCTTGCAGGCAACCCGAAAGAAATATTGGAAAGTCCGCAAACCGTCAAAAGTCCGAGTTCCTCTTTTGCGCGTCTGATAGTTTCAAGCGTTACCGCCGCGCTATCCTGTTCGGCGCTTGCGGTTAGAACCAAAGCATCCGCTATAATTTTGCTTTTATCAATTCCCGCCTCTTTCGCGCGGTCAATTATTTTTTTAAGCAGCTTTATTCTACCGTCGGCGGTTTTAGGAATTCCGTTATTATCGACAGGTAAAGCAATAAACGAAAACCCGTATTTTTTGACATCAGTCAACAACGCAAGACGCTCTTCCTCAGCGGAGATTGAGTTTAAAATCCCCGCTCCGGGATAAAATCTCATACCCCGTCGGCAGGTTTCCGTATCGGCAGAATCTATAGCAAGGGGAATCTTAGAGGCGGTAGTAAGTATTTCAACTCCCTTTTCCATAAGTTCCGCCTCATTCACCGACGGTATCCCCATATTCAAATCAAGAATATCCGCGCCGTTAGCCTCCTGTGCTAAAGCCTCATCCTTAAAATAACCAAACCTTCCCTCGATAATATCCGCCGCGAGTTTTTTTCTCGCAGTGGGATTAAGCCTTTCGCCTATCGCTATAAACGGATAATCAAACCCCATATATTTAAGGGCATATCTTGAACTTATTTTAAGCCCGCGATTGTTTATCTGCATACTCGGCACATTCTTGTTATTAACGGATTTAATCAGGCACCCGATATGTTCGGGAGTAGTTCCGCAACATCCGCCTATAACGTTAATACCGTAATCAGCCATTACGCTTGCATTTTCGGCAAAAACATCGGGAGTTTGGTCAAAAACCGTCTTTCCGTTTAATATACGAGGCATACCCGCGTTAGCCTGCGCAATAATAGGCACATTGAAATAAGGACGCCATTTTTTAATAAGTTCCGCCATATCGGAAGGACCGGTGCTGCAGTTCGTGCCGATAATATCTGCGCCGAGCGCCTCAAGCGTAGCAAAAGCAACCTCAGGCGGAGTTCCCGTTACCGAACGCCCGTCCTTTTCAAAGGTCATATTTGCAATAAAGGGAAGGTTACTGCATTCCTTCAGGGCAATAATCCCCGCTTTAAGCTCAAGGATATCAACGTGGGTTTCAAACACAATAGCATCCGCCCCACCCTCGGCAAGCGCAATAATTTGTTCCTTATATACATCAACAACTTCATCAAAGCTAATATCCCCGATAGGCTTAATAAATTTACCGGTAGGACCTACGGAACCCGCGACAATAGCCTTTCCGTTTGATGCCTTCTTAGCAATTTTTGAGGCGTTAAAATTTATATCAAATACGCGGTCGTCAAGCCCGTAATGCGATAGCTTGATACGATTACCCCCGATAGTGTTGGTGGTAAGCATCTCAACGCCGACATCGACATATTGTTTATGTATGGAATAAATTTCATCCTGATGAGAAAGATTCCAGTCTTCGGGCGGAACTTCCTCACCCAAACCCATAGCTTGGATAATAACTCCCATTGCACCGTCGCTGAATGCAATACCGCCCTTTGCCTTATCATAAAATTCTTTCCAGTTCATTTTTTCTCCGCAATCGTTATTTTAAGCATAATATTTTAATAGCTTTTTACTTAATTGACAAGAATACAAGCGATAGTTTTTTTGAAAAATCAGCCGTTAAATTCGTTTTTATAAAACTCGCCGAGAACCCGCCTGCCTTCCGCAAAACGGTTCGCATAAGTCAGAATAGAAGAAAAATAGCTTAAAGGGTCGCCCGTATCAAGCATCATTCCATCTATCGGATAGGCAAGGACTTCGCCTTGAGATGCTAATTCGTTGATGGCATCAATATGGTAAAACTCGCCGTGGGTATGGGTTATGTAATTTTTTTCAAGAATTTCCAAAAGCCGTGAAGTAAACAAATAACGTCCGATAGACACAAGATTTGACGGGGCGTTTTGAGATTCGGGCTTTTCAACAATACTCTTCATATATATAAGTCCGTCTTTCTCTTCGGGAGAAATAACCCCGTAGCGAGATATATTATTTTTTTCCTCACGGACTGCAAGAATGCTTTTTTGAGTTTTATCGAAAAGCTCAATAAGAGATTTGGTAAGTCCCTTTTCGCCGATTACAAGGTCATCGGGATAAGCCACTACAAAAGGAGAATCGCCTATAACGGGTTTGGTCAGTAAAAGAGCGTGCCCCGTCCCGCGCATAACAGGCTGACGTATAAAGATAAAATTAAGATTGCGGGGTTTAATACCGTCTAAAAGTTCGTTTTTATTGTCGGCTTTAAGCGCCCACTCAAGCTCGATTTCGCGGTCTAAATAGTCCTCAAGAGCGCGTTTCCGCCTGCTTGTAATAACAATAACGTCCTTTATGCCTGCTTCTTCAAATTCATCTAAAATAAAATCAATTGCCGGTTTATTAAAAATCGGAAGCATTTCCTTAGGCACGGTCTTTGTCATTGGAAGAAAGCGGGTACCATATCCCGCAGCGACTATTACACCTTTCATTTCATCCCCTTTTATTAAACTTCTTCATCCAACTCTTTTGCAAGTTCTTTAAGCAAATTTTTAGCGTTTTTAGAAATACTTTTAGGCACATCAACGCTAACCTTGTAAAAAATATCTCCGCGTATCTTGGAGTGAATATCAGGTATTCCCTCGCCTCTCAAGCGAATTTGATGACCGACCTGAACTCCCGATGGTATATGAACCTTTTTCCTCTCTTCAAGAGTATCAACCATAATATCGCCGCCGAAAACCGCACGAGGATAACTTATTTTAAGATTGCCATACAGATTACCGCCTTCCCGCTCAAAGGAAGTGCTATTCTTAATATGAATTTGGACATATAAATCGCCGCGGGTTCCTCCGTTTTTGCCTATATCGCCCTCACCTGGAACGCGAAGCCTCATCCCGTCATCAACACCGGCCGGTATCTTGACATTGATAATCTCATCACGTTCCTGCAATCCCGAACCGTGACAGGAAGCACATGGGTCGGAAACGACAGTTCCCGTTCCATGACATTTCGGGCAGGTCTGTGATAGGGTAAAAAAGCCCTGCGTCGTTCTTACCTGACCGGCGCCTCCGCATGTAGGACACACCGAAGGGGATTTATTGCTCCTGCTTCCGCTACCGTTACACGAGGAGCAATACTCATTACGCCTGACTTTAATCTTTAACGCTTTATCCTGAAGAACGTCGGTAATATCCAAAGTAATATCCGCGCGGATATCCGAACCGCGCATTTTGGAACTCCGCGAACGCCTGCGTGAACCTCCGCCGAAAAAAGTATCGAAAATATCTTCAAACCCGCCGAAACCCCCGCCTCCGCCGCCGAAAATATCATCAAAATTAAATCCACCCCTGGCACCGGCGCCGCCAAATCCTCCTTGCTGGAATGCGGCATGCCCAAACTGGTCGTAGGATTTTCGTTTTTGCTCATCCCCTATTACTTCATACGCTTCCGAAACTTCTTTAAATTTTTCCTCAGCAACTTTATCGTTCGGGTTTCTATCGGGATGGTATTGCATAGCAAGTTTACGGAATGCCCGCTTTATCTCATCTTGTGAAGCATTTCGCGGAATGCCTAATACCTCATAATAATCCCTTTTCGTCGCCATCCAATTCTCCTATGCCAAATTTGAGTTCCTTTATCATTTTATAAGCAGATAAAAACTAACAGGAGGACAAACCTCCTGTATATAAAAATTTATTTATCGTCGTCAACAACCTCGGCATCAACAACCTTCTCCTCTCCGTCGTCGGGAGCGGAGGATTGCCCGCCGTCGGAAGCGCCCTGAGCGCCGGCGCCGCCCTGATGTTTATAAATCTCGGTGCCGATTTTCTGTGAAATTGCGTTCAAATCATCCAATGCCTTCTTAATTTTAGCCTCATCATCGGTTTTTATGACTTCCCTTACCTCTTTTATAGCCTCTTCGGCTTTAGCTTTGTCGGAAGCATCGATTTTATCGCCGTAGTCCTTAATCGCCTTTTCGGTAGAATAAGCCAGCGTATCAGCCTGATTTTTAAGCTCGATAATTTCACGCGCCTTTTTGTCGATTTCGGCATTTTTCTCCGCCTCTTCCTGCATCTTCTTTATTTCGGTTTCGGACAATCCGCTTGAAGATTCAATGCGAATCTTCTGTTCTTTGCCCGTTCCCAAATCCTTGGCGGAAACGTGAAGAATACCGTTGGAGTCAATATCGAAAGTAACTTCAATCTGAGGAACACCTCGCGGGGCGGGAGGAATGCCCTCAAGGGTAAACATACCCAAAGTTCGGTTATCCCTTGCCATCGGACGCTCTCCCTGCAAAACGTGTATAGTTACCGCAGTTTGATTATCGTCCGCAGTGGAGAAAATTTGAGACTTTGTCGTAGGTATGGTAGTATTTCGGGATATTAATACGGTGCAAACGCCTCCGAGAGTTTCAATACCCAAAGACAAAGGAGTTACGTCCAAAAGAAGCAAATCTTTAACCTCACCGGCAAGAACTCCCCCCTGAATAGCCGCACCGATAGCAACAACCTCATCGGGGTTAACCCCTTTAGACGGTTCTTTACCGAAAATATTTTTAACGGTCTGAACGATAAGAGGCATACGGGTTTGTCCGCCGACTAAGATAACTTCGTTAATTTTGCTCTTGTCCACTCCGGCATCTTTCATAACCTTCAGACACGGGTCAATGGAACGCTCAACCAACGGACGCGCAATATTTTCAAGCTGCGCGCGGGTAATAGTCATCTGGAGATGCTTAGGTCCGCTTGCATCCGCCGTAATAAACGGCAAATTAACCTGAGTCTCCATCTTTGATGAAAGCTCAATTTTAGCCTTTTCCGCCGCATCTTTAAGACGTTGCTTAGCCATAGCATCGGAGGACAAATCCACACCCGATTCCTTTTTGTATTCGGAAATAATATAATCCATAAGCACATGGTCAATATCATCACCGCCGAGATGGGTGTCGCCGTTGGTAGCTTTAACCTCGAAAACCCCATCCCCGATTTCAAGGATAGAAATATCGAAAGTACCGCCGCCGAAATCATAAACGGCAACAAGCCCTTCTTTCTTTTTGTCAAGCCCGTAAGCAAGAGCCGCCGCGGTAGGCTCATTGATTATACGTTCAACCGTAAGCCCTGCGATAGTTCCTGCATCCTTTGTTTCCTGACGCTGGCTGTCGTTAAAATATGCGGGAACGGTAATAACCGCTTTTTCAATTTTTTCACCGAGATAATCCTCTGCGGCTTGTTTAAGTTTTTGAAGTATTCTTGCTGAAATTTCCTGCGGGCTAAAATCACCTGCACGGGTAACAAACCTTATATCATCGTGAGGACCTGCCTTTACCTTGTAAGGCACCATCTTGATTTCACCGGAAGCCTCTTCAAGTCTGCGCCCGATAAAACGTTTTGTCGAATAAACCGTGTGCTCATAGTTTGTTATCATCTGGTTTTTCGCAGGCGTTCCTACAAGAGTTTCCCCTTTCTCGGTAAATGCGACAATGGAGGGTGTAGTCCTTGCCCCCTCCTGATTAGGTATAACGGTAGGTTGTCCGTTCTCAATAACGGAAACTACGGAGTTTGTTGTTCCCAAATCAATTCCTATAACTTTTCCCATTGTATTACCCCTTGCTTAATTTTTTTGTTTTTTTTGCCAAACTATCACTTTAGCAGGACGGAGAACCCTGTCTCCCATATAATAACCTTTTTCAAATTCTTCAGCTATGATATTGTGCAACTTTTCATCATCGGTCTCAAGAAAATTTAAAGCCTGATGAACATTATGGTCAAATTCCCTGCCTTCGGATTCTACCGGTTTTACCTTGTAATCCTCGAACAAGTTATGAATACTGGAATGCACCATCTTAATTCCCTCAACAAGCGCATCAAAATTTTTGGTTTCCTCCGATGCTTTTAATCCTCTTTCAAAGTTATCAAGAACCGGTAGTATCTCCAAAATAAGGTTTTCATTTGCGCGAAACTGGAATTCTTCCTTTTCTTTTAGTATGCGTTTACGATAATTATCGAAATCCGCGACCTTGCGCATAAGAGTGTCCTCAATAATTTCATTCTGCTTTCTCAATTCTTCCAACTCGCTTTCTAATTTTTCAATTTTAGATTTAAGTTCGACATTCTCTTTTTCAAGTTTTTTTATATGCTTTTCGCCGACCTTTTTATGTCCCTCATCTTTATATTTAGAATGATGCCGTATTTCCATATTTTCTTTTTTTTCTCCCGTTTCAGAATTAAATTCGGTCTCTTTTAAAACCTCGTTTTCAGCGGACATAGAAACCTCCGAAAATTTTTTATTTCGACTTTAATTTAATAATTCGGCACCGAATCGTCAAGCATAATTGGATTTAATATTTTACAAAAAAGAAAGACTTTGAAAAAACAGCTTAACCCAATCCCCAAAATAACAGAAAATACTTGAGCAATGGTTTTTAGAAACTATTGGGCTAATTCCTTTTTAGCTCTTTCTAAGGCAGTTTTTGCTTTTTCATTGTCGGGATTATAGCGTAAAGCCGCATCCCATTTCATAGATGCTTCTCGGATACGTCCATTAGTATAGAAATGCATACCATCAGCATATAATGCTTCCGATTTTTCAGGATTAATCTCGTGTACAGGTTTTTCTTCTTCAACAGATTTATGAGACAACTTTTTCCGAATTTCATCTATCTGCCTTTTAGAAACTTCATATCTCGATAAATTATAAGAGGCAAAATCCGTATCATTTTTGTTATTATCATAAATTTCTATTACTCTATTAAATTTTTGAAAGGCATCCGAAAATTTTGATATATCAAAAAGCCTTTGGGCTTCATTATACTCTTTTAATAATTCTTGATTAATTCTTTCGAAGCGCAAATATTTTTCCAATAATATTAATTGGTTAGAAGTTTCAGAGTTATCAGGCTTAAACGTATTATAAACCTTTAGATATGGAATTGCTTCGGAAATATTGCCGTCAATATAATTTAAAAATGCCTTTGCATATTCCATCATATATATATCCATACTGCCTGCAGAAATATAGTTGCTCATCTTTGAAACAATATTCATTTTACTTTTCTTGATAAAATCATAATCGAAACTCACAAGTTTAATTTCCTGCAAAACCTGATAAGCATAAAAATATTGCCCGTTTCTTTTAAAATTTCTATATTGACTTTCCAAACCCTCTTGTTTTACGGCAGCCTTTCCACCTGCACAAGATAAAAAAACAACCATCAAATAAACAAATACTCCGGTTATCCCAACAATTTTTTTCATCATACACTCCTCAAAAACCAAAATTTCGCACTATTGTAATTATAAATCAATTTTATTATATTGTCATTTTTCTAAATATGCAAGGGGTTTTGTGTTTTTTTACTAAAACTCAGTATTTTTATATTATTTTAAATCTATACATCCTCAACCTTAAGACTTTTTTTCCGATTAATACAATGAGGTTAATTATAACCTTATCGGAGGGAATCTATGAAGAGAACCTTATTGATAATATCAATATTATCCGTCTTTACAGGCGTATTTGCACAATCGGAGGAAATTTATAAGCTATGGGAAGACACAATGAAGTTCGGAATATCAAAACAGAGAATTACGGTTATGCAAACTATAGCAAACCGTAAAGTAACCAATGCTTACGGGCTTATTAAAGAAGCTCTTATAAATGACGATAACGCTTCAGTGCGGGGACAGGCGGTCTTTTCCCTTCGCGAGATAAAAATAAATACCCCTAATCTCTGGCTTACGGCGCTTCAAAAAGAAAAAGATGATGAGGTGCTTGGAAGAATAGTGTCGGCAATAGGCGATATGAAAATTGAAAGCGGCGGCGAACCGATGTTTAATATGCTCAGGGAAAAAATAAACGAAACCCGCTCCGAACAATTATGCGCAACCATTATACGTGCGATAGGAAATGTGGGATACCGTGCCGCGTCTTCTTATATCCTCGAACTGCTTACCGATGTAACAACCCCGCTTCAAATTCGCAACGCTGCTGCTGTTGCTATCGGGGATTTAGGTACGGAAAATGAACTTTTAATACTTGAAAATCTCGTTAATGATACCGGCGAAGCCCGCAGCGTAAGGATGTATTCCGCTTATGCTATGGGAAAAAGCGGCAACCCCAATGTGTTTGATATTTTGTCTCCGATTATAGAAAACGAAAATGAAGATTTGAACGTAAGGTTGTGGGCTATTGCAGGGCTCGGTTATATAAAGGATGAGCAGATTGTAAAAAAAATGATAGGATTGGCACGAGTCGATAATACGCGAATCCGTATGGAAGCGGTAAAGGCGCTCGGCAAAATAAAAGACCCTCGCGCGGAAGAAATGTTGAAATTTAAAGCGCTTCACGACCCCGAACATTCCATAAAACAGGAAGCTATCCGCATTCTCAAGGAAATGGGAGTGGACACGGAAAATCTCGGAAAAACACCCGCACAGACAAAAACTCCTAAAGACAATTCTTAAAATAATATATAATTAATCCGTGCCTGCCTCAATTTTATACTCGGAAAAGTCGGGTTTTGTGGGATCGCCCACCGCAATTATAGCCTCTCCACGATAACGGTCATATCTTAAAGGTCGCGGACAAATTTGCTCCTCCATCTCTTTCATTAAATCAACCCATCTCCCGTTTATACGGTATTTGTAATTATAATAATTTTCTTCCTCTATGGTAACCGTAACGCGATAACTCCCGTCGGAATGGCGGGTCATCGCATACTGGGAATCATCCATCGCCCAGTCATTAAAATCCCCGCTAAGATATATGCTTTCAATTTTCTCGCCACGTTCGGGAAAATATATAAACTCTATTTCTCCCGCGTTAAGTATCCCTTCGGGGCATACCGTATCCCTAACAGCATTTCTGCAAAACGACAACGGTATGCAAATAAAAACAATAAAAGCCGGATTTATTTTCAATCTCATATATTCTCCTTGAGAATCTCAGGTTCTATTATATCAAAAAAAACTCTATCTGCCAATTTTTAACGTAGTTAGATTAAAATTTACTGCAGGAGATAAAGACTTTGAAGTGTCTCCCTTTATACCCCATATATTTGTAAAAAATCCGAATATATTTTAGAATCATATATACCCAATATTTGAGGAGGGCAAAAATGGCAGCAGTATTAATCATTGTCGGCGTCATATTATTGATTATTTTATGGTTTGTCGCTATCTATAACGGAATGGTAAAATTAAAGATTTCAAGTGAAAATGCGTGGAGCGATGTGGATGTATTTTTAAAAAAGCGTTATGACCTTATCCCAAACCTTGTTGAAACGGTAAAGGGATATGCGAAATATGAGCAGGAAACACTTGAAAACGTTATCAAAGCAAGGACTCAGGCAATCAATGTAAAAGCCGAAGATGTTGAAAAACAAATACAGGCGGAAAATATGCTTTCTCAAACTCTGCGAAGCCTGTTTGCATTGCAGGAACGTTATCCCGACCTGAAGGCTAATACCCAATTTCAGGAATTGATGGCGCAGTTGCGTAACATAGAAACCGAGATTGAGCGCGCAAGACGTTACTACAATGCGGTTGTAAGAGATTTCAATATAAAAATCCGCGTGTTTCCCAATGTTATTGTCGCCAATATGACGGGATTTTCCAAACTTCCGTTCTTTGAGATTGAAGACCCCAAAGAGCGTGAAAACGTTAAGGTGCAGTTTTAAAGAGGGGGCGGCTTTATTTTTCCGAAATCAACTTGGTTTGTGTGCCGACTTTAATTAAAATCATTATTTCCGATAATTTATGCGGGAAGTAATTCTTTTATTTACCCCTCTTTTATGGTAAACTGTTATTAGCGTTTTTGAGGAGTCATTTTTGAAAAAGCTGTTTGTTCAATATATATTTATATTTTTTACCGTTTTGGCTTTTTTTATATCCGCTGATATATTCGCGCAAAATAATGAGGAAATACACGAGGAAGACTATCCCGTTACGCTCACTAATGATTTTACCGAAGCCGATTCTATTATCTCAAATGATACGGAAAGCGAGTTAATCCCCGTAAAGCCTGTTGTCAAAACCAATTTGGATATTAAGCGATATTACTTCCTTGACGATGAAAACCAAACCAATGTTATTACCGTTACAAACGTTGTAATGGAAAAACCCATCCCCGAATGGAAACTGCCGGTTACGAATATTTTTGAAATATCAAATATCATAGTTTCCAATGATATAACCAATTATCAAATAAGCACAAACACCAATGTTGTTTTATATATACGTGAGGCTTTTCCATCGCTGATAGATATTCGTCCGATTGAGAGTGCCGATGATTTAAGAGAGAGGATTGCAAGCATTCTCTTTCCTATGGCGGAAATCGGAATAGAAAAAAAAGATATGCCGCGCTGGCAAAGACGTGTCTTTATGCGAAAAACCCTATTGCTTCCAGATTCCGAACTTGCCCCGTTTAATCAGGATATTTTCAACAGGATGCTGTTGAGGCGAAAATTTCGCCGTCTTGAGTTTACCCCGGAAGAACAAAAACATCTTCATATCGGTTTCGAGCAATGGGATACAAAAGTAATAATTCAGGGACGAATTAATCTTCGTATGGGATACGGATGGACTACAAAGGATGAAAATTTCCCGCACACGGTTCCGGGTATAACATCCGGTTTTAATATAGACCAAAAAATGCAGGTAAACGTTACGGGAAAATTCGGGGAACGTGTAAGTGTAAGTATTAATCAGGACTCCCAAAGCCCGGATAATTTCTATGAAATTGCATATAAAGCGCTTGATACCGATATGGGAATCCTGAAAGAACTCAAAGCGGGTAATATAAGTCTTAATATTCCGCAAAGTAGTCATTTTGTAAGATACAGCGGCACAAGCGAGGAATCCTACGGATTAAAAGCAGTCTTTGAAAAAAATAACTTTAACCTGCAAACCATACTCAATCTTACGACAAGTAAAAAAGGCTATAAAAAATTCTCAGGCTCAAGCAGGCTTGAAACAAGAAATTTAATGGATGTATCTTATATTAAACGACAATATTTTATCCTTCCCGATAAAAATATCGACAACGGAAGTATAGAAATTTTACAGCATACCGCCGAAACAAATCTTGCCGACAGGAGAATTGATAATCTCTACTTTAGACGTCTTATAGAAGGAGAAAACTACTATATCAATTATTCCTCAGGCGAGGTTAATCTAAAGTCCGCCTTGCCGAGAGGAACATATCTTGCGGTAAGATACACCGTAGCCGGCGGTAATTTTACAAAAGAATATCCCGATTTTGTAGGCTATGACAATCAAAGCGGAGAGGAATTTTTATATCTCTGGAAAGCCGATAAAAATATGTCCCCCTATGTCCATTATGGGTATTACAATTTAGGATACCGCGATTTCGACCCCACGCGGGGGTTCACACTTGAGGTAGTGCAAACGGCAGACCGGTCAAAACTTGCCGACTTCCAATTTACTCCCGCAGATTATGAGATTAATCCGATAACGGGTATCCTCAAATTTAAAAACACCACCCCGTTTCCCGATACGGAGGGCAGAATTTATTCCTATGCTTCCGACCCTGTCGCGGCAAATTCCGAACATACAATGTTAATTACCCTTTATAACCAAGTAAAAACTTACAGATTGGATTTTGGAATTATTCCCGATACTGAACGCGTACTTGTAAACGGGCGCGAACTTGCTAAACACGAATATACTATCATTTATGCTCTCGGCGAGTTAATATTCAATAACCCCGCTCTAATCAACGAAAACGACACAATCGAAATCTACTATGAATACAAACCGTTTTTTGTAGGAACTCAAAAATTCGGCGTTGCAAGCCGTTTTGATTGGAGACCCTCTAATATTATCAACCTCGGAAGCACCCTTGTTTATAACATATCGCAACGGGCGCCCGGAGGAGCGCCGAGAATAGGTTCTACTCCTCCCGCCCTATTTATGGGGGATATTGACGGCACATTAAATATAACCCGTATGTTGGGAATTAGCGAAGATTACCAATTAACGGTGCAAGGAGAATTTGCACTTTCCGTTCTTGACGTGAACAGCGCGGGGTATGCGGTAATAGACGACTTTGAGGGCGCCGGGGAAACTTTCGCTCTTTCCGGCAATGAAGCAAGATGGATACTCGCCGCGCCGTCAACCAATATACAAGAAATTAACTACACCAATCGCGGACATCTCCTGTATCGGGATTACCGTGAATACAAACTTGACGGAAGTTTCTCTATGCTTAACTATGATGCAGAACTTCCCTCCGATAAAATTTTAGACTATTCATTCAAACCCGGACCTTATCTCACATTAGGAGGACATCTTGACGCCTCCGAGTATCCTCAAGTAAGTCAAACATCTCTTGTTTTTGATTTTGATTTCGATAAAGGAGATTGGGTCGGTTCTGCAATAAGTATAGCGGGACCCGGAGGGCAAAATTTCAGCGAATACAACCAAATAGTTATATGGGCAAAACTTCAGGACGATGAAAACCGCAACGGGAAATTTTCGGAATCGGGAAACCTTGAAGTGGAGTTATATCTTGTCGCGGGGCAGTTAAATGAGGACAGCGACGGGGACGGGATACTTGACGCAGAAATCGACCGCGCTCAACCCGGATATGAGTTTAATAACTACACCAATCATAATATAGTCGAAACCTACGTGGGCAGGGGAAGACGCGGAGGCGGAGACGGGTATATCCAAACCGAGGATTTAAACCGAAACGGCGTTCTTGATACCGACGAAAACACCCTCGTTTTTCCATCTTCTCAAGGATATACCGATATCGAAAATGTGGTTTTGACACAGGACGGATGGCAAAAAATTACCATCAATATCCGTTCTCTGACTCCGCAACAGGTTGCAATACTGGAACGGGTTTCGGCAGTCGGGCTTTTTATTAAACAACGAAACGGAACACGCGGACGCGTTCTCTTAGATAATATCGAATTCAGGACTATAAGATGGCGGGATAAAAAAATCGACGGATACAAAACATCACAATCGGAGTTAATATCGGGTGAGGCTTTATCGGTGCATACCCATCCCATATATTCCGCAAATCGTTTTTATATTCTTAATTCGGGAAACACGGATGCCGATGAACGCGCAGAGGTATTTGAAAGCCTGCACGGTCCCCGTACCGTATCGGAAGCCAACCAGCTTAACGAAACCACTTTAGCGATACATTATCAATTAACCAATATACCTTATAATCCCGATGTTATACCTCCAATCGGGGGCAAATCCGCAACCTTAATCCGCAATAACCCCTATCCTTTTGATATAACCCGCTACCGAAACCTTAGCTTTTATATATTTGTCCCAAGCAAGGATGAACTCGGCAATCCTATTAAAAGAGACGATGATACGTTTGATAACGAAAATTTTGTGTTTATTCTCGGTAATTCCGACAAAAGCTACTACAAATGGACTGTGCCTTTAAATCAGGTAAAACTTGATGACTGGAATAAAATAGAAATAGCTCTGCAACAGGGGCTTGTTCTCAGCCTGAACGAAAAGGAACTTAGTGCGCCTCATAGCATAGGAGTTCCCAACCTGAAAGATATAAACTATATAGAACTCGGCGCAGAGGTAGTATCCGATATTCAAGCGATAAACAGAGGGACGATATGGGTCAATCAGATGTATGTTTCGCTTGATGATGCGGTTATCGGAACGGCATATTTTATAAACCCTAAACTTGAGATTAAAAACCCGATATGGACTATAAACAATTTCGAGATTTTCGGACCTCTCACGCTTAATACCCGATTTGAAAATAAAGGATACAATTTTGTAGCGACTGAGGGGGAAAGCGCGGGAAATTCCGATTATAATTTCAGTATTAATCTTAATTCGCGTATCTTCAGGTATCTTAATTATATTATATCTTTTAACCGTCTGTTACAAGGAACATCGACAAATGAAATCGAAACGCCGGAATATCTCCAGTGGAATAATCAGAGCGAGCGGTTTAATTTCACATTAAACTTTAACGCGCAAAAACCATTTGTGCCGAGAATAAGCCATACTTTTACAGACCGCTTTGAAAATCACAATACCCGAAATCTCGTAAATCACACAAACTATGACTATATTCTCAATATAGCAAATTCCCAGTATATCAGCACGGTATCTTTTAATTTAGATCAAAATATCCCGGTATCACAAAACTTTATAATAACTCCCTCATTCAAAATCTCCGAATCGTTTTACCTCAACGATAAGTCCAATTATACCAACGAAGAAGGCGAAATTTATATTACCAACTCATCGGTATATGGTATGAGGAACCTCAAAAAGGATATGGGCGGCGGTATCGGTTTCAATTTCTGGCGCAATAAACTTAATATAGGAGCAAATTATGATAAATCGCACGAAATGTTTGATAAGATTATGGATTATACCGGTTTTCGTAATGAAATAGAGGATTTACGTTCCATTACGCTTGCAGAAAGATTCGGGCAAAGAATAGAGAGTATGTCCAAGGGATTTTATTTTGAAGATGAAATCTTTGAAAAAGCGCAGAATGAAACAATTTCCGCATCCATTAACGCAAACCGCCCCGTTAAATATTTCAGCCTGATAGTAAGGGACTCTTTCGGAATTCGTCGCGAGGGTTTTGCATACACTGCCGACGGGAATTTATCATCACGCACGGAAGGATATAATCTGCGTAATTACTGGGAACTGACGTTTTTCCCTCACTTCTGGAATATCAACAAAGTCCTTGATAAAATCAATTTCAAAATCAACCGCGAGGCGAATTTATCATACAACTCCATACAAACCAATATTGAACCCGAAGAGGCGGTAATACTCGGTCAAATATATTATATGCAACCTCTGCATTACAATGCGTTTTTTATGGGCGGAGCTGCCCGCACAAACGCGCTTGAATTGGTCGCGGAGTTTTCAGACGGTATATACAACAGCCGCACAAGCCTTATAGACCGTTTCAATATGGAAATAACGCTGCCATCGGCAAAAGGATTTTGGGCATCGTTATTACCACGCGTATATAATTTTTCAACTACATTGAACACCTCAAGAAACCTCAATTCGTTTTCGCAGACTACGGAAAATAATTTCAATTTCATACTGCCGATAAAATTATCCGAGCTCGACTGGAGCAAACTCCGCTCTACAAACCGTATCCAAGTAGGAGACATAAACAGCCGTTTCAGTTTCCAAAACACGCAAAACTTCAATGACCGTAAAATCCTCAATACATTTATCTGGGAACTAAACCATCGCACGCATCTCAGCCAAACACTGAATTTCCAACTTGCTTATAATTTTAAACTAACCGATGAATTTTATATTGCCGAGCGCGAGGATTTTGAAGCGAGATACGGGCTTGTATCACCGCCGCCCCGTCTATCCCCCCTGTCCCGCTACGACCATTCAATGAGTCTGACGGCAAACTGGATTATAAAAGACCTCAAAGACCTTCATATATGGAAAATACGAATAAACCTTCGCGGGTCTCAATTGGAAAACCGCAACGTGCTTCGCTTTACAAGGTTTACTATCGACTATGACGGGGCGCTTTTCACACGCTATAACCATAAACTCTTTGAAATCTATTTTGAACACAGCACGCAATACCGTTTCTCGGAGATTATCACCGGCAGGCTGATAGCCAAGACTGTCGTTGACCAATACGCGGAAATCTCGCCGCTCGGACTTAACGACGTGAATATAACGATTTTTGACCCCGGCTTCGGGTTTGAAATCTCATTGGATATGCAAATAAATATTTAACGGAAGAAAACCCCGGCCTTTTTAGCGGTCAGTTGTTAAATTATTGATTTTCTTTTTCTCAAATCTATCCTTATTATTTTAAAAGGATTCGGATATAATACTTGAGAATTTTCCGTAATGGCTTTATACTAAATTGTTGGTTTTCAAGTAACTTTGAATTTGGGGAAAGATGGACAAAAACGATTTTGATAAGGCAATTGAAAAGGCTATGCATTTTATCGGATACAGACCAAGAAGCGTAAAGGAGGTGGAAGTCCGTCTTAAGCAAAAGGGCTTTGATGATGATGTTATTGATAATGTAACAGCATATTTAAAAGATGAAGAAATATTGGATGATACAAAATTTGCGCAGATGTGGGCATTGGACAGGGTAAGCGGTAAAAAGATAGGTCCTTACAAGCTCAAAAGAGAACTCTTGCAAAAAGGTATATCCGATGATGAGGTTGAAAATGTAATAGCTTCCGTGTATAAGGATTATGATATATTTCAACTATGCGCCCGGTTTTTAAGCGAAAAATTTAGAGAAAGATTGGGCGATACGGATGACCGTAAGAAAATCGAGGTTTTGGTTCGTAACGGGTTTTCCTACTCTGATGCGAGGGGGGTTGTCGCCTCCTTGAATAACGATAATTATAAATAGATAATGTGAATGTTAGCGGAACGGCAATGGGGGAATTTCAAATATCCGGTAAATATATTTATTCGGGGTGTAATTAAATTTGGAGTTTGCTTTATGGAATTAAATTTAAGCGGAAAATGGGAAATGGCTTTAGACCCGAAAAATGACGGGGAAAGCCTTGAATGGTATCTTTCGGGTAATTTTTCTAAAGATACTATACCCTATTACGTTCCTGCATTTTGGTTTTCCCAACCGTTTTCAAACTCCGCATTTGCATGGGTAAAAAGGGAATTCGATTTCAAAAAAGCCGACAACGAAAAACGCTACTATTTGGTATTTTTCGGATGCGATAAGGCGAAAATATGGCTTAACGGAAAATTTGTCGGGCAAACCGACCGCACCGTGAATAAAGTATGTTTTCCCGTTGAGGAATTTATTGAGGGTAAAAATACTCTCATAATTAAATTTGAGGACATTCAGGAAGAAAGTCTCGGCTTATGGAAATACGTCTATATAATTCAGGATACCGCTATCCCTTCCATTGCAAAGAAATTTATCCGACATACCCCAAAATGGGTTGATAATGCGGTAATCTACTCGGTTTATACCCGCAATTTTTCGGAAGAGGGAACAATCAAGGCGGTTACAAAAAAACTGAATTATATTCGTTCGCTCGGTGTAAACACAATCTGGTTTTTACCTATACAACCAATCGGCGAAATCGGGCGTAAAGGCAGGCTCGGCAGCCCGTATTCTATCAAAGATTATTACGCAATTGACCCGGCAAACGGCACGGCTGAAGATTTTAAGGATTTGATAAAAAAAGCCCATTCTTTGAATATGAAAGTTATTCTCGACCTCGTTATAAATCACACTTCCAATGATAGCGTTATGTTTCAACAAGACCCTAAATTCTTTAAACCCACGGATAAACAAAATTCTGTGGAATGGGGATGGACCGACGTGTGCGAACTTAATTATGATTATCAACCCACAAGAGATTATATAAAAGAGATGATGGCATATTGGATTAAGGAATTTGACTTGGACGGATTTAGATGCGATGTTGCGTTTCTTGTTCCCGGCGATTTCTGGAAGGATGCTATAACTCACGTGCGTTCCATAAAAAAAGACGTTCTATTTCTTGCAGAAGCGGATAATCCCGAATTATATGAATGCGGTTTCGACCTTACCTATGATTGGGTTTTTGCGGGACTTGCAAGGCGTATTTCATCGGGATATTTCCAGCTAAAAGATTTGTCCGAATATGTTATTTCCCAGTTTGAATACTTCCCCCAAAACTCAAAAAGATTAATTTTTCTCGAAAATCATGACACGTCCCGCGCGGCGAAAGAAATTTCCGCCGAACTCCTGCCGATTATGCAACTGATTAAATTTTTTACGCCGGGCATCCCGTTAATTTATAACGGTGAAGAAATAGGTTGCAAAAACACCCCGGATTTATTTGATAATGACCCGATAAACTGGGATAATATCAATCCCGATATAGAAGAATTATATAAAAAGATTTCAAAATTCAAGAAGAAATACAACCCTCTGAATTATCATTTTCCTATTAGCTTGGAGGTAAATTATAATCCGCCCTATTTTGTCGTTACACGTATGGATTTAGAGGACAGGGTTTCATTGCTTATTAATATCGAAACCTTTGAAGCGGATATTCTGCATAAAGAGGTATTTACAAAAATCTTGGAGTGATGTAAAAAAACTTTTCTTTGACTATCTTTTCTTTTTAAAACAAGTTATAATATTAAACGCTTCCTTTTGAATAGCGGGAGGATTCAATTGAGGAAATATATTAAGCGTATTGTCGTTCTTTGTATCTTGATTATTGTCTATATTTTAATACGTGCGGTGTGCGATAAAGTTGAAAAAAAGTTTAGTCAACCGAGGGACGTGTATTTTGAGTTGCCTTTTCCCGATAATATTATAGAAAAATATGAAATAAAAGATAAAGAAGTTGTTGAAAAGGTCATCCTTGCGGGCTTTTTTTCCGATTGGAATCCCGAAGACGAGTTTTTTGAAATGGCGCAGGTCGAATCCAATCAATGGCATTATTCTATGCGATTTGAGCCGGGAGACAATCAATATAAATTTGTGGTTTATCTTAAAGGACGGGATTATCCGATTTGGAGCGAGGATAAACACGCGAAAATTCAAGTCCCCGACTCATTTGCGGGAGTTAATTCCGTTATCCGCATACAAACTACCCGAAATTTGGTTTTTATAATTAATATATTATTTTTGGGCGCAATCGCTATTATCATTTTTTATAGTATTCTTGAACCGCTTATCGAAAAGATATTGGTAAAAAAAATCAAGCTAAAATACAAACTTGCTTTCAGCGTTTTGATTATCGGATTGGTTTCCAATATATTTTTTATAGCATACAATTATCTTGAGCAACGTCGTTTTATCGAATTGGGGTTTAAAGACAGTATAAATATTGTGCATAACTTCCTGCTTTCCCGTGGCGTGGATTTTCAAAATATATCCGATGAAAATAACGCATACAGAGCGGAAAGGGAGTTGCGCAATCTATTAAAAAGGTCGATGGCAAGGATTGAACGCACCAAATTTTCCAATATTCAAATCGCCTATACCGATATTGTAATATTCGACTCTAATTTTAACCTGATTTCTCTCGGTACTACCGATAACGGAATCAATATACATACCGACTCTTTCAAGCGTTACGGATTTTCTTCCGTTGAGGAATATGCCCGTTACGGGCTTTTCGGCAACGTTATAAAAAAAGTTAGTCGGGAAAATCCCGAATATCGCGGGATTACGCCGGGAAAAACTCACAACGATTATATGCAACATCACTCAAGAAAAATATTAATCGACCGTTTTTTTCTCGGCAGTAACTGTTTTATCGCCCCGATTATCCATCAGCATAAGCTTGTAGGGTATTACGGAGTCGCCTACACTGTCGAACTTTTCGGGGAAGAATTTCGTCGCGTGCTTGTTTTTAATTTATATCTGATAATAACTACCGCGATACTTTTTGCGTTTCTTCTCGCTAACGTAGGCGAAATTATCACCAAACGTCTCAGGATACTAATAGACTGGACACAGGCAATAATCCGAGGCGATTTTAACGTTGAGAAAACTATCCGTACAAATGACGAAATAGAATCTTTGGCAAACAATTTTGACCTTATGAGACGCTCACTCGGCAGTAATATGTCTAATCTTCGCTTGATGAATTTGGCATCTGCAAGTCTCCCGACAATCACCAATATTGATGATTTATACAACGTGTTTTTAACCTTTATCACCGCTAATTTCGGTTTCGGATATAACCGTGCGGCAATTTTTATCAAAGAATGGGATTTTCTTTTGGGTAAGTACGCCGTAGGACTTCTTGATATTGATGAAGCAACAGAACGCTTCGGTAATATCGATAATTATATAAACCTCAAAATGGATGCCAAATCTTTTATGCAAAATTACAAAAAGTATTTTGAACAGATAGAAACGAGGTTTTTGCGCGCTGTTCGTCAAATATCCGTTCATGAGGAAGCCCCGTGTGTATTTTGGGAAGTATTGGATAAAAACCGTGTTTTATCCGTTAATTCCAATTCTGGCTCGCTATCGGATATTGACAGGGAAATAATCAAAGAGCTTAATTTGGATACATTTACATTACTCCCGATTTTTAAAGGTGATGATAAAATCGGGATACTATTGGTTGATAACCGCTTTAAAACCAAAAATATTACCGAGGAAAACGTTAATCAACTCCAAATACTATTAAATCATTTTGCCGTCAATCTCCAGAATGCTTATATGATAAATAACCTTGAACAAAAGGTATGGGAGCGCGCGGCTGAACTTAAAGAAGAACGAAATAAACTTAAAGAAAGAAATCAAATTATCGAAGCACAACTTCATATTATGCAAACGGAGTTGGTAATGGCAAATCAACTCCAACAACAGTTTATTCCTCAAAAAAGCCCCTCCGATAAAATATATGCGTTCTATAAACCGATGGATATGGTGGGTGGAGATTTTTATGATTTTATCGGTTTTGATGACCCCGACAAAATCGGAATATTTGTCAGCGATGTTTCGGGGCATGGAGTTCCCGCAGCGTTTATTACCTCTATGATAAAAAGCTTTATCCTTCGCGGCGGAAAACATCTGGAAAACCCCGCAGGATTTTTAACTTATCTAAACGAATCTCTTTACAGGCGAACTAACGAAAACTTTATCACTGCTTTTTACTGTATTATAGATTTTAAAACCGGAATAATTCGCTATGCGAATGCCGGACATAACTATCCCTATATCATTGTAGATAACAAAATTACGCAACTGTCTCTAAAACAGCATAGTCCTCCTTTGGCTATTGTCAGCAACAATTATCTTGAAAACAAAAAAAGGATGTTTGTCAACGGAAAAAAAACATTAAAACCTAACTCTAGATTAATTCTATATACGGACGGGCTTACCGAAGCTGTAAATATCAATGAACAAAAAATTGACTTTGAAACCGCCCTTTTAAACGAGATTTTTCTTGATGCCAAAGGGCTTCCGTCAAATGATTTTGTCGATATGGTATTCAGCAGGCTCGTTGATTTTAGAGGCAGCGAAAAGTTTGATGATGATGTTTGTATTATCTGTATTGATATTTGACAAATACCTGCACTAAACTTATAGTATATAGCGAGTTAAGGCAGGTTATAAATTATGAAAAAACTTCGTATATTAATTCTAAGGTTTATCCGTTCATTAAAGAGATACAAATACAAAGTTCCTCCGACTTTTGATGAGGAATTAGACCGCCAATGCAACCGTATCATCTTGCCTGCCGGTATAATTATACTTATTGCGTGGCTCTTTTATATTCCCATAGATTTGGAATTGCACCCCGATGTTCCTTTGATTATAGTTTTGCGTATCGGATTAAGCATAGTCGGGATTATTGCTATCGCATTGCATTTATTGCCTCTGAAAATTAAAGGCAGATATCTGCTGTTTTTAATCGGCGCTTATCTGGTTATTGCAGCAGGAATTATCACCGGATTAACCAAAGCTAATCCGGCATATCTCGGCGGGTATCTTTTTGTTATAATGACGCTTATAATAGGTCCTTTAAAAAAGCGCCATACTTGGTCTGTTCTTCTGATTTCCTTAATTTCATTTTTTGTTATAGGTATTTTGCAGGGTATGAAAATTGACGATTTTCACACGGCTTACGGGATTCGCGACCTTGCATTTACTTCTTTAACTGCCGCCGTCTTTATCTATATTCTGGATAGAATCCGTTACCGCACTTTTTTACAGTCGAAAGCTCTTGATGAGGAACGCTCTAAATTAAAATTGCGAAATTCGCTTATCGAAAAAGAACTTAATATGGCAAGGGCAATTCAACAAAGACTGATACCATCACGTAGCCCGAACAATAAAATCGCCACGTTGTATAAGCCGATGGATATGGTAGGCGGGGATTTCTATGACTTTATATATTTTCGCAACTCGAAAAAAATCGGCATATTTGTCAGCGATGTTTCAGGACACGGTATTCCCGCAGCATTTATTACCTCAATGGTAAAAAGTATGATTCTTCAGGCAGGCGAATTACGTTCCGACCCGGCGGGGTTAATGATGTATCTTAATGACTTTTTAAGCAATCAAACCGAAAATAATTTTATATCGGCATTTTATGGTATTTATGACCCCGAAAACCACGATTTTATATATTGCAACGCAGGACATAACCTTCCGTTTATAATAGATAACGGGAATATTTCTAATCTTAAATGCCCGCACAGAAGTATTCCGCTTTCGGTATTGGATAACGAAACAATGAACAAAGTAGGAAAGGCTTATCAGAACAGTTCAATACGACTAAAATCACCTACAAAACTTATATTATATACGGATGGACTTGTTGAAACCATAAGCTTACATAGTCAAAATTCAATTGCCGATTTTGAAAAGCAGGTGATTAAATCCGCATTTAAACGTCTGTATAAACTTTCCTGTAATGATTTTGTTAATGAACTTTTTGAAGAACTTGTAAAATTTCGCGGAAGCGCCTCTTTTGATGACGATGTATGCCTAATTTGCATGGATATCTAATTTTATAGAAAATAAACTTGAAGGCTAAATTTTTGACAAAATCCGTGCTTTACGTTAAAATCATTAGCATATAAAAGCGCCTATAGCTCAGTTGGATAGAGCGTTGGATTGCGGTTCCAAAGGCCACAGGTTCGACTCCTGTTAGGCGCAAATTCCCGTAGAGCAATCGGGCTTTACGGGCTTTTTTTAACGATTCGGGAGAGGTGCCGGAGTGGTCGAACGGGTCTGACTCGAAATCAGATGTGCCATTTTTTTGGTACCGTGGGTTCGAATCCCACCCTCTCCGAATTTCTTAACCAGTTAATTCCTTATCATACAAAGAATTAAGCCTAATCAAAAACCCCATTTTCTAAAATGATGCCACTTTGCTAAACAAAACTAA